>Ga0257111_1000432_pt1 | contig 17378 bp, 13 predicted proteins | sample LP_taG_6_FD_191567 | JGI IMG/M metagenome (GOLD analysis project Ga0257111, IMG submission 191567) | Marine microbial communities from Northeast Subartic Pacific Ocean, Canada - LP_J_2015_P26_500m | ecosystem: Environmental > Aquatic > Marine > Oceanic | place: Canada: Northeast Subartic Pacific...
TAAAAAGAGCGAGTGAGAACCGCCACTAAAGCAAACCACTAATTACCTGGGTAAGTTAAAATGCACCCATGGAAAAATCACAGTTTACTGACCTAATTAAACAAGGCTTCAATCACATACCTTTCTCTAGAGAGATTGTCGTAGATACTGATACAGCTTTAGCATTGTATCTAAAACTTGCCAATTCTCCTTATAGTTATTTTTTAGAGTCAGTTCAGGGTGGAGAAAAATGGGGTCGGTATTCTTTTATTGGTCTTACAGCTGAAACTGTCATTAAGGTATATGATTATGAGGTGAAGGTTGAAAAAAATGGTGTCCTGGTGGAGCAGCATGTAGTTGAAGACCCTCTAGAATGGATTGAGAATTACCAAAATCAATTTAATGTTCCGAAACTTGATGATTTGCCCGACTTTAATGGTGGCTTAGTAGGATATTTTGGTTATGAAATTATTCGTTACATTGAGCCAAGATTAGCAAACATTAACAAAACAGATGAGCTAAATGTTGCTGATATCTTATTGATGGTGTCTAATGACCTATTGGTTGTTGATAATTTATCCAGTAAAGTCCACATCATCACCCACATCAATCCTGACGAAAGCACTTACGAAGATGCTCTATCAAAACTTAATGTGATTGAAGATAATATCAAGAAGTCATTCCAGTATTTGTCAAATCCTTCACCAGAGATTAAGACCGATGATTTTGTCTCAAGTTTTGGTAAAGATAATTTTATGAAAACGGTTGAAGATATTCAGCGTTACATTATTGCTGGTGATGTAATGCAGGTGGTACCTTCTCAGCGTTTAAGTTGTCCATTCAAGGCTGAACCAATAGACCTATATCGGAAATTGAGGATACTTAATCCATCACCATATATGTATTTCTTGAATTTGGATGATGTTACTATAGTTGGCTCATCTCCAGAAATTTTAACTCGCGTTGATAATAATAATATAGCGACTATTAGACCGATCGCAGGAACTCGTTCGAGAGGTAAAACAACCGAAGAAGATCAAAAACTAGAACAGGATCTGTTATCAGATGAAAAAGAAGTTGCAGAACATTTAATGTTAATTGACCTAGGTCGTAATGATTTAGGTCGAATCGCCAAAACAGGTACCGTCAATCTCACTGATAAAATGTTTGTTGAAAGGTATTCTCATGTGATGCACATTGTTTCGAATGTAGAATGTGAATTAAAAAAAGGAATGAGCTCTATTGACGTATTAAAAGCAACTTTTCCAGCGGGTACTTTGAGTGGTGCTCCAAAAGTGAGAGCGATGGAGATTATTGACGAAGTAGAATCTTTGAAACGAAATATTTATTCTGGTGCCATCGGTAACCTATCTTGGCATGGTGGAATGGACTTAGCAATCGCAATCAGAACAGCCGTTATTAAAGATGAAATCCTCTATGTTCAAGCTGGTGCAGGAATAGTTTATGATTCAGTGCCAGAATTAGAGTGGCAGGAAACTATGGATAAAGCACAAGCCTTAATTAAAGCTGCAAAGAATGTTTAAGCACTACTAGGGTTAAATCTCTTATTGTTATTTATATTTTATGGTTTCAGATCAAGAAGCCATTAATTTTAAAGAAAATCTCTAAAGATAGTGACCACTTTGTTTGTAAAATAAAGTCTATATTTGTCATATTTTTTATTACTTTAAATGGCCTCATCAAGTTTTGTTCATCTTCAATGTCAAAGCGAGTATTCAGTAAAGAATAGTTTGATTCGTGTGCCAAAACTTATTGAAAGTGTTCAACAAGCTGGTATGGATAGTGTGGCTTTGACAGATCATATGAGTTTGTTTTCAGCAGTAAAATTTTATCAAAAAGCTATTGATTATGGAGTTAAACCTATTATTGGAGCTAAAGTTGTTGTAGCTTTTAGTTCAGGTCAATACGATGTAACTATGTTATGTCAAAATAATGAAGGCTATTTAAACCTCTCTGAACTTATTTCAAAAGCATATTTGAGTGAACATGGAATTGAAGGTGTCAGTGTCACAGAAGAACAACTTGTAGAGCACCAGAGTGGTTTGATTATGGTTGCAACATCTGTAAGTTCTGATATTGCTCAATTACTTCTTGCCAACGAGTCAAAGTTGGCAGAGCAAAAGGCTCTCAATTGGAAATCAATTTTTTCTGACCGCTACTATATGTCTGTTCAAAGAACTGATAGATTGTCAGACGAGCAACTCTTGCACCTAACAATTGAACTTGGATTGCGATTAGATATTCCGATTGTGGCCACTAATGACGTTCAATTTTTAAATAAAAACGAATATGAGGCTCACGAAGCTAGAATCTGTATTGCTGAGGGTAGACTTTTAGATGATGCTCGGCGATTAAAAAACTTTAGCGAATCTCAGTACTTAAAAACTGCCGATGAAATGTCAGAGCTATTTGCTGACTTTCCACAACTTTTAAACAATACTGTTGAGATATCAAAACGTTGTAACCTTCATTTTGAATTGTTCAAGAAAAATTATTTACCCATCTTCCCCATCCCGAAAGGTCAATCTATTTCTGAATTTTTTAAAGAAGAATCAAAGAAAGGCCTTAATGAAAGACTTAAAGGTCGCTCGGTAGATGAAGATATTTATATCGAAAGATTAAATTTTGAATTGTCTGTTATTTTGGAGATGAATTATTCTGGTTATTTTTTGATAGTCTCTGACTTTATCCGTTGGGCCAAAGAACAAGGTATTCCTGTTGGTCCAGGCAGAGGTTCTGGAGCCGGATCATTGGTGGCTTGGGCACTTTCCATTACAAATGTAGATCCAATTAAACATGAGCTTTTGTTTGAACGTTTCTTAAATCCAGAGAGAGTCTCGATGCCAGATTTTGACATTGATTTCTGTGCGGATCGTCGAGATGAGGTAATAGCATATGTGGCCAGAAAGTATGGTTCGGAAAAAGTTTCACAGATTATTACCTATGGCACGATGGCAGCAAAAGGAGTGGTCAGAGATGTAGGGCGAGTATTGGGTCATCCTTATGGCTTCAGTGATACTATTTCAAAGTTGATACCCAATGAACTAAAAATAACTTTAAGTAAGGCTCTAAAAGACTCTTCAGAACTTAAGTCACGCTATGACTCAGAGGAAAGTGTTTCAACACTCATTGATCTTTCTCAAGATTTAGAGGGATTGATTAGAAATGTCGGTACTCATGCAGGTGGCGTAGTAATTGCACCTAGCAAGATTAGTGATTTTTGTCCAATTTATAAGGGCTCCGAGGAGTCTGATGTGGTTGTATCTCAATTTGATAAAGACGACGTAGAAGCTGTTGGCTTAGTAAAATTTGACTTTTTAGGTTTGTCGAATTTAACTGTTATCGATAAAGCAATCAAAATAATTGCAAAAAAAGGTTTGAGTAAAAAACCAATAGACATAGATGGGCTGGCTTTAGACGATCCAGAGGTATATAAATTATTACAACGCTGCGATACTACAGGTGTCTTTCAACTAGAGTCTGATGGTATGCGCGGTTACTTGAAAAAACTACGAGCCGATTGCTTTGAAGATATTGTAGCGACGTTGGCTTTGTATAGGCCAGGTCCTTTAAATTCTGGAATGGTAGATGATTATATCCAGGTAAAACATGGTGCTAAAGTGAGATATCCTCACGAGATGCTTGAAGAAATTTTAAAACCAACCAATGGTGTCTTTCTTTATCAAGAACAAGTCATGCAGTCAGCTCAAGTGATGGCGGGTTATTCATTGGGCGGTGCAGATATATTAAGGCGCGCAATGGGAAAGAAAAAGCCCGAGGAGATGGAAGAGCAACGAGAAGTATTTGTAACAGGTGCCGGTAAAAAAGATATTAAGAAACAAAAGGCCAATGAAATATTTGATCTGATTGATAAGTTTTCAGGGTACGGTTTCAATAAGTCTCATTCTGTTGCTTATGCTTATGTTTCATATCAAACGGCATGGTTAAAGGCGCACTTTCCAGCACCCTTTATGGCAGCAGTTTTGTCTGGAATGATGGATGATACGGACCGAGTTGCATTTACAGTAGGTGAGTCAAAGAAAAGTGGACTTATTGTTAGTGAGCCAAATATTTGTCAATCTGAGTATGAATTCAGTATTACTGACAACAAGACAATAATTTACGGCCTGGGAGCTATAAAAGGTGTAGGTGAATCATTAGTAAGAGCGGTAGTTCTAGAACGTGAAAACAATGGAAGTTATACTGATATTTTTGATTTTTGCTTACGGATAGAAAAGAAATACTTAAATCGAAGAGCCATTGAAGCTCTTATATACAGTGGTGCATTTGATGTTTTTGGTGTTAATAGAACAACATTGATAGCTACTTATCCCAGAGCTATCAAGCAAGCAGAACAAAGACAAAATGATTTTTTAAAAGGACAAGTGAGCCTATTTTCTGAAGTTGAAAACCATATTGAATACGAAAAAAATTATATAAATGGAATATATTTACCCTTTAAGAAAATGTTGATGCTTGAAAAAAGTATGATGGGCTATTACCTTGATAATCACCCCACTGATTTGTATAAAACTGATTTAAAGTCGATAGTGTGTACATTACCGAAAGATATTGTTTTTAGAAATAATCGTGAAGTACGTATTCTTGCATTAATCTCGGAAGTTAATTATCGTAAAACACAAAGAGGGCAGATGGCAAGTTTAATTATTGAAGATGGTGTTCATAAAATCAATGCTGTACTTTTCTCTCAATCACTCGGTTCAAATAGTGATCAGCTGATTTTGGATGAAGTTGTAGTTATTAGTGGTAAAGTTAATAAAGATTTTAGAGATCAATGGCAAATTGTGATTGATCGTATTGAGCCAATTGAGAAAGTTCAAGTGAAATATGCTAAGTATTTAAAGTTGTCGCTCAACAAAAATGATATACAAGAATATGAAGATATCTGTCGGATATTGAAAGAGTTCCACGGCAAATGTCCGGTTATGATTGAATATTATTCAAATAATGTCTCCGGCAACATTCCTCTTAAATCAGAATACGATGTTTCTCTTCATAGTGATCTATTAGACGCTCTTGATGAAAATTTTGGGCAAGGAAAATACAAAATTCAATATTAATAGTCAAGATAAACAACAAAGAATAAGCGATAAAACCAAGTCAATTGAATGCAGTATATTTAGTGATAAATAATCTTATTTTAGTACTAATATTCGTTCGATAGTTTTACTCATATTTACTTAATTATTTAGATAATTCATAAATTATAAAAATACATTAATAATTTCTCTTATTTCCTCGGAAAGCCCTATTTAATGGGAAAAACCCTAAAAGTTATCCGCTATTTGAAAAATAACTAATTTACTCAGTTCTATCGAAATATATTCTCAAAAAAATAAAATTATAAGTCATTGATTTATATATAAAAATTGTATATGATTATATATTAACCAAAACCGTAGCAATTGTTATTGTGGTGCATATTATTGGACAATAATAAGAGATATCACCAGAGTTTTCCACAGTTTTGTGAGTAAGTCTGTTAAGCCTTGATTTAAAGGGACTTTGAGTGGCTAAAAGAATTCTTCCGTAATTTTTTTGACAATTTTTTCAGCAACAATTTGCTTGCTATTTTTACTGATTTTGTCAGACCCATCTCTTGTTATAAAATAAACCTCATTGTCATCAGATTTAAGACCAATTTCGCGATTAGAAACATCGTTTAAAATAATTGCATCGCAGTTCTTATTTTTGAGCTTTTGGTTTGCGTTATTTATATAATTTTCAGTTTCCGCTGCGAAACCGATACAAATTGGTTTGTTTTTTAATTGACATACGTCACTCAAAATGTCTTTGTTAGCAACAAGTTCAATTGTTTTCTGATTACTATTTTTTTTTATTTTGTTAGGGCTTACTTTAGTAGGTCTGTAATCTGCAACAGCGGCACAACTAATAAATAAGTCTTGGTCATGGATATTTGCCATAACAGCTTCATGCATTTCATTTGCACTAGTTACAAAGATAGTTTTTGCTCTATTTTCGACATCAACAGAAATTGAGCCAATAATAAGTGTTGTTTCAGCACTAGCTTGTATAGATGCATATGCGAGCGCCATACCCATTTTCCCACTACTATGATTTGATAAGAATCGAACAGGATCAATTGCTTCAACAGTGCCACCAACCGTTATAAGTACTTTTTTCCCAGCAAGGGCATTATTCTGAAACAGTTCAGAAGCTTGAAGTGCAATTTCACTTGGTTCGGCTAACCTGCCTTCACCAACATCACCGCAAGCTTGCTCTCCAAATCCTGGATTTATAATTCTTACTCCACGTTTTTGTAGCAATTGCAGATTATCCTTCATCGCTAATGAAGCATACATTTGTTGGTTCATAGATGGTGCAACCATAACCGAAGCGCTGGTAGCAAGAATAACAGTTGAAAGCAAGTCATCGGCCTTGCCATGACAAAGTTTGGCTATTGTATTAGCCGAGGCAGGGGCGATGATTACAACATCTGCCCATTTTGCGAGTTCGATATGACCCATTGAAAGTTCTGCTTCTGAATCCCATAGATTCTCATGCACTTTATTTTTTGAAACTGTCTGTAGCGACCTCTCACTCACAAATTCTCTACCACCACTAGTTAAAATCACTCTAACTTCAGCACCAAGGTCCTGTAATCGTCTAACAATATCAGGTGATTTATAGGCTGAAATTGAACCACTAACACCCAGAATAATTCGTTTTTTCATTAATGTACTCATTTAAGAACTGCTTTAATTTTAATATCCTCACCAATTTTTCGAATATCAAGAATATTGAGTTGAATTTTTTCAGATATTTTTGTTAGTGGGATTTCTATCATCGGTTTGGTTTCACTTCCGAGGATTATTGGAGCAGTATAGATAATAAATTCATCAATAAGTCCTGCCTCTAACATAGCCCCATTTAATCCACTACCAGCCTCAAGAAGTAGGTTATTGATGCCCATCTCTCCAAGCTTTATGAGAGTTAATTTTAAATCTATTTTGCCATTTGATAAAATTTTTGAATTACCATCATTAAGCACAAGTGTTGAGGCATCTGATGAAAAGATATTGAGATTTTGGTCGGAAATCTTATTACCACTATCAACAATGACTCTTAACGGGTTGGATTCAGAGTCGTTAAGCCTAACAGTCATCTTGGGATTGTCATTTATGATTGTGCCAGAACCAGTCATAATTGCTTGATTATTGCTTCGCAGTTTATGGACGTCAAGTTTCGCAACGTTAGAAGTAATCCATTGGCTTTCACCACTGCCCATAGCAGTTCCGCCATCGAGACTCATAGCAATTTTTGTGGTAACGAATGGCATACCAGTTTCCATTCTTTTAATAAAACCTCTATTCAGTTCCATTGCTTCACTTTGCAACAAACCAATGTCAACTTCAATACCAGCATCTTTGAGTAATTTCACGCCTCTTCCAGATACCATAGGATTTGGGTCAAGCATTGCCACAACAACATTTTTCACACCAGCCTTTATCAGAGCTTTTGTGCATGGTGGCGTTTTTCCTTGATGAGAACAAGGCTCAAGTGTCACGTATAATTTAGTACCATTGCCTTGGTGTTTAATTTGATCCAAAGCATTAACTTCAGCATGACTTTTGCCATACTGTCGGTGATAGTCCTGGGCAATAATTTTACCGTCACGTGTTATCACACAACCAACCATTGGGTTAGCGCCAACCGATGCACGACCCTTCTTTGAAAGTTTGAGTGCGAGAGCCATACATTCTGTATCTTGTTGAGAGAAAGCCATTATAATAATTGCAATAAATTAATTAACATTTTACGCGGGAGAGTAGTGTGGATGAACAGAAAAAACAGGCACTAAAAGTGGCCCTTGGTCAAATTGAAAAACAGTTTGGCAAGGGGTCAGTCATGTTTCTGGGAGATGATGAGTCAAGAACTGATATTGAGAGCGTTTCTACAGGAAGCCTGAGTCTTGATATTGCCTTAGGAATAGGTGGCTTACCTAGAGGCAGAGTCGTTGAAATTTATGGTCCGGAATCTTCCGGAAAAACAACTCTAGCTCTACATGTGATTGCTGAAATGCAAAAACTAGGCGGAACGGCTGCCTTCATTGACGCTGAACATGCACTCGACCCTTCCTACGCAAAGAAGCTAGGAGTGAACACTGACGACCTTTTAATTTCACAACCCGATACAGGTGAGCAAGCATTGGAAATTACAGACATGTTGGTACGATCAGGTAGTGTAGATATTGTTGTTATAGATTCGGTTGCAGCTTTAACACCTAAAGCAGAAATTGAGGGTGAAATGGGTGCTTCTCATATGGGTTTACAAGCAAGGCTAATGTCACAAGCTCTTAGAAAGCTCACTTCGAACATTAAGAAAACTAACACCATGGTTATTTTTATTAACCAACTTCGTATGAAAATTGGTGTAATGTTTGGTAACCCGGAAACCACAACTGGTGGCAACGCACTTAAATTCTACGCCTCTATTCGTTTAGATATTCGTAGAATAGGTGCAATTAAAAAGGGCGATGAAGTGTTGGGTAATGAAACCCGAGTTAAAGTTTTGAAGAATAAAGTTGCACCACCATTTAAGAAGGCAGAATTTCAGATACTCTACAACCAAGGTATTTCAAGAGAAAGCGAAGTGATTGATTTGGGCGTTGATCTTGGGTTTGTTGAAAAAGCAGGTGCTTGGTACAGTGTAGATGGAGAAAGAATTGGTCAGGGTAAGGACAATGCCAGAGATTACTTAAAAGAACACTCAGAAATGAGTCAGATGCTTGAGGAAAAAATTCGTGAAAAATTAATGAGTAGCGATCATGACAACTCACAATCAACAGAATAAGTGCTATGCAGTAGCGCTGAAGATGTTGATGAGGCGTGAACATTCTCAATTAGAACTCTCCAATAAATTACAACTGAAAGGTTTTGACGATGCTGAAATCAAACGCTCAATTTACCTACTGATTGAACAAAAATATCAGAGCGATGAGCGTTTTTCTGAGGCTTTTATCCTTATGCGTCATAACCAAGGCAAAGGCCCTGTAATGATTTCTTCTGAGTTAAAGAAGCGAGGTATTGAGAACTTTGATTTATCCATTTTTGATTGGTTTGAGCTTGTTAAAGAGGTTAGGGAGAAGAAATTTGGTCAGAATTTGCCATCAGATTATAAAACCCAAGCAAAGCAAAAGCGTTTTTTAAAGTCCAGAGGTTTTGGTTTTGATCAAATTAACAAAGCCTTTCCTAGGTGACATTCAGAGTAATAATATTTTTTTCTCAATATGAAATTTAAAGTAACCAAAACAGAAAATAAGGCTCGTCGTGGAAAAATGACCTTTGATCGTGGTGAGGTCAACACACCAGCTTTTATGCCGGTAGGTACCTACGGTGCTGTCAAGGCGATGACTGTAGATGAGGTAAAAAATCTAGGTTCAGAAATTATTCTTGGCAATACATTTCATCTTGCAATAACTCCGACAACCGATGTCATTGAAGCACATGGAGGCTTGCACAGATTCATGAATTGGTTGGGCCCAATATTGACTGATTCTGGTGGCTTTCAGGTGTTTAGTTTAGGGGATGTTCGAAAAATTACTGAACAAGGCGTTAAGTTCCGCTCACCAAAAGATGGCTCAATAATATTTATGGGTCCGGAAGAGTCAATGCAAATACAATTTAAGCTGGGTTCAGATATTGTCATGATTTTTGATGATTGCACGCCTTATCCAAGTGAAAAGAATATTGTCGATGAATCGATGCAATTATCTCTCAGGTGGGCAAAACGCTCCCTAACAGAGCATCAAAAACTAAATAACAGGAATGCTCTTTTTGGCATTGTTCAAGGTGGTATGCATGAAGATCTTCGTCTCCAATCAATTAAATCTTTAGTGGAGATGGGTTTTGATGGTTATGCGATTGGAGGTCTATCTGTCGGAGAGCCGAAAGAGCAGATGATGCAAGTACTCGATTATTTACCTGAAAACATGCCAGCTGATAAACCACGTTACTTGATGGGTGTTGGTACACCTTCAGACCTGGTGGAAGGAGTTACTTGTGGTATAGATATGTTTGATTGTGTGATGCCAACTCGTAACGCAAGAAATGGTTATTTATTTACTTCTGTCGGAGTGATTAAAATCCGAAATTCACAGTATAAAAATGACACAGAACCTCTTGATACTAATTGTGCCTGTTCGACCTGTAAGAACTACTCAAGAGCTTACCTTCACCATCTTCAAAAAACCAACGAAATTTTAGGGTCACGCTTAAATACTTTACATAATCTTTATTACTATCAACAGTTAATGGCGTTGATGAGAAAGGCTATTGAAGACAATTCATTTTCTGAATTCAGAAAAAAGTTTTATGCTGAGTCGGATTAAATGTATTAATTGTTAGTTAGATGCTGAGTTTTCTTTTATAGGGTATTTACTAAAATATACATCTAGCAGTTCTTTAGCTAATGGTGCTGCCTTTGAACTACCACTTCCGGCATTTTCTACAATAATCGCTATAGCGACTTGAGGATCTTCGATAGGGGCGAATCCGGTAAATAGAGCATGATCCCTTAATTTTTCTTCAATATTTTCCGCAATATATTCTTCTTCTGGATCGAGACCAAAAACCTGTGCAGTTCCAGTTTTTCCTGCCAGTGTATATGTAAGCTTGTGGTTCAGTCTTCTTGCTGTACCCAGTTTTCCATATACGACCTGCTTCATACCTTCGATAATTAACTCCCAGTTGTTAATATCTTTTATAGGTATTTGACGTGCTGGCTTTATGTAATCTTCATAAATATCGCCACTTTTTGTTTGAGAATGCATCAATAGTTGCGGCGATAATAATTGTCCCATATTCGCTATAGCAGCAGTCGCTACGGCTAGTTGAAGTGGGCTTGCTGTCATAAAACCTTGACCGATTCCAGCGATTAGAGTTTCACCTCTATACCAAGGCTCATCCTTATTAATTTTTTTCCATTCTCTTGAAGGTAGAATTCCACCCAATTCACCTGGCAAGTCAATCCCCGTTTTGTTGCCAAACTGAAAGTGAGTAAGACTATCATGAATATTATCAATGCCTAATTTATAAGCTAAATCATAAAAAAATACGTCACATGATTGAGCGATTCCTTCTATTAGTTCAACATTACCGTGCCCATAACGTTTCCAGTCGTTAAATTTTCTCGAATAATCTGGCAGTTTGTAATAGCCAGGGCAGAATATTTGATCTTTAATAGTGATTTTATTGAGTTCTAATCCAGCCAAAGCGATCATCGGCTTGATGGTTGAACCTGGTGGGTAAAGACCTTTGATGCTACGATCAAAAAGTGGCAGTTCTTTGTCATTTTTGAGTTGTTGGTATCGTTCAATCGAAATCCCACCAACAAACCAGTTAGGATCAAAAGTTGGTGTGCTAACAAGGCTCAATATTGAGCCGTCATTGACATCGATAAGCGCCAGTGCACCTCGACTATCACCCAAAAGTGATTCAGCTGCCAACTGTAAATCAAGATCGATATTTAAATAAATATCTTGCCCAGAACCAGAGGCTTTAATAACTTTTGAATCTACAACTCTTCCATCAACATTTCTTTCGATTTGTTTTTCACCTGATAGGCCATGTAGTAGTTTTTCATACTGCTTTTCGATACCTGTTTTTCCAACAAAAGCGGTTCCTTCGTAATTATTTTTATCATAGTAGTCTTTATCTTCTTTGCTCATAGAGGAGACATAACCGATTATGTGTGCACTAGAAGAACCATTGGGATAAACTCGATGAAAATAGGGCTCAATTTCTACACCAGACAACTGATTTTCAACAAGGAAACCTGCCACAACGGTCTCAGAAAGATTATATTTAATTGGAATATTATGAAATTCTTTATAACGACTCAAATTTTTATTGAATCTCTCTATGTCTTCTTCTTCAATAAGTTCGCTTATTTGTAGTTCAATGAAGGTGTCATTCATATTATCAATTTTTTCAGGAGTTATGGTCAACATATAAGAGAGCTCATTTGTTGCTAAGGCTTTACCATTCCGATCTAGAATATCCCCTCTAATTGGTGTGATTGGAAGTATTTGTAGCTGATTACCTAAAGCCTCTTCAGTGTAGTAATCATGGTTAATGATTTGCAAGTTAAAGAGCCTATAGGTAAGCAGCAAAGCCATAACAATCATAAAAACAGATGCGATAATGATTCTTGATCTGAATACCTTTCTTTCTTTTTTTATATTGGCAATTTTGTCCATACTAGTTGACGATTTAATGTTTCAGCTTTGCTAATAATAGACGAACAAGGGGCCAGATAATTGAGCCAGTGAAAGGCGAAAGTATTATAAACCAGCTAAAATCAAAACCTTGAATCGCTATGTGAGTCGATATTAGAGCGATCAAGTAGATAAGCGAGGCGATAAAAATATAGACCTGTTGAGTAGTTAAATTTGAAACATAAAATGATTTTTTAACATTAAAAATGAAAGCAGAACTTATCAGCAAAGCCAAAGCATTTTGACCTAGAATGCTACCTTGTAATATGTCAGTCAAGAGACCGAGTATTAATGCTGAGAGATATAATGCTTTTGTATCAGTATATATAATCCAATAAATAAAGAAAATCAACATCCAGAATGGGGATACTATTTCCAATATAGAAGGCAGTGAAATTGCACCAACGATCAGTGCAATAATCGTTATTTTGGTTAGCAATAAAAGTGAATTGTTTTTAGTCATTCTTTTGTGAAACAATCAAGATAAACTCTAATTTGTCCATGTTTTGGATTGGTTTGAGTACTATCGTTAAAAAAGCATCATTGGGTGGTTTATGAATTTTGGATACCTTCCCAACAAGATATCCTGAAGGATATGTTGTGCCAATACCACTTGTTACAAAGATATCACCCAATTTAACATCAGAATCTAATGGTATAAACTCAACAATCATCCCTCTGTCACTAGTTGCTAAGCCCTTGGTGATGCCCCTAATGCCGTTTCTAGCATTTTTAACGGGCATGTGTTGAGTTGGGTCAGTTACAAGTAGTACAGTTGAGTATAGGGGTGTCACTTGAGTAACTTGCCCAACGATTCCATCGGAACCAACTACTAACTGTGTATTACGAATACCATCATTACTACCCTTGTTAATAATTACTTGTTTTTTTAATCTCGATTGAGAGATTGATTTAACATGTGCTAAGATTATTTGATGTTCAGGAATTGTATAAGTGGCATCCAGTAATTGAGTTAATTTTTGATTTTCTAGAACAAGATTGCTGTAGGCTTGAAACCTTACTTTGAGTTCAATTAGCTTGCCTTCTAAGTATTTGTTTTCACTAACCAGTAGCGCTGTGTCGCTACCTTGATCGTTTACCCAATCGACAATATGACTGGGTAGGTCGACAACAAAGTATACAGGTGAGAGAAGAGTTAAAGTGAAACGCTTAAAGTTGTCTAAGTATGAAAATCGAGCATCCACTACAATAAGCATTATTGAGATTAGGATTGGTACGATTAGTTTAAAAAGTCGCATTATTTACAGTTCGACTTATTATAGTTATTCTGCAGCCAAGAACCCCATGTCGTGTTTGTTAATCATATCCAAGGCAATTCCACCACCTCTAGCCACACAAGTTAGTGGGTCATCGGCAATACTGACTGATAAGTTAGTTTTATTATGAATTAGTTTATCAATACCTTCTAAAAGAGCTCCACCACCAGAGACGACTAGACCATTTTGTGCAATATCAGAAGAAAGCTCGGGTGGCGTTTGCTCTAATGCGGTCCTTAAAGAGTTAATAATCATTCCAAGAGGTTCATTCAGGGCTTCTAATATTTCGTTATTGCTGATCTCAAAACTTACCGGCAAACCTGTAGAAACAGCACGACCTCGAAATTCATTTTTTTTAACTATTTTTGATTCAAAGGCACTTCCAACTTCTTCTTTGATCTGTTCAGCGGTTGCTTCACCGATAATGATTCCATGAACTCTCCTGACAAATTTAACGATGCTGTCATCAAAAACATCACCGCCACATCTTATAGAGTCAGAATAAACAATACCATTTAAGGACAAAATCGCAATTTCTGTAGTTCCTCCTCCAATATCCAATACCATTGCTCCAGAAGCCTCTTCGATTGCCATACCAGCTCCAAGTGCTGCAGCCATTGGTTCTTCAATCAGGAATACATCTCTCGCTCCAGCACCAACAGCGCTTTCTTTGATGGCTCGTCTCTCAACTTGGGTGGCACCACAGGGTACACAAATAAGAACTCTTGGACTTGGTGAGAAAAATCCTGATTTGAGTACCTTTTTCATAAAGAATTGAAGCATTTTTTCAGTAACCCTAAAGTCTGCGATGACGCCATCCTTCATAGGTCTGATCGCCTCAATGGTTCCAGGGGTCCTGCCAAGCATGTTTTTTGCTTCTTGGCCTACTGCAATAACTGTTGATTCTGAGACACCTTTTTCGACCCTAAGGGCAACAACTGAGGGTTCATTTAAGACCACCTTGTCATCCATATAGATAAGTGTGTTGGCAGTGCCTAGGTCGATGGAAAGATTTTGGCCTTTGAAAAAATTAATCATAAGAAATTCCTAGCTAGATATTGATTAAAATGGTTAGAGGATATAATATAACCTGCTTGGTTTCATTAGACAATACCTATAACTAAATAAATATGAAAATAAAACAAGAACATTTCATAGAAAGTATTTATTCTTCGCTGCAATATATTTCATATTATCATGCACCTGATTTTATCAAAGCTATGGTTTTAGCATATGAAAAAGAGACCAATAAAAGTGCCAAAAATGCGATAGCACAAATCTTAATCAATTCAAAAATGTGTGCCCTAGGAAAGCGACCTCTTTGTCAAGACACTGGAATCGTTAATGTATTTATTGAGGTTGGCATGGAGATTCAATGGGAAGCTGACCTTTCTTTGGAAGAGATGGTCAACGAAGGCGTTCGAAGAGCCTACAATGATCCTAATAACCGACTAAGGGCATCGATAGTCAGTGACCCCTTGTTTACTAGAAAAAATACTCAAGACAACACCCCAGCAGTTATTCATACAAAGCTTGTGCCTGGTGCCAAGTTAGATATTATTGTTGCCGCAAAAGGTTGCGGTTCCGAAAATAAAGCCAAGTTCAGTGTCCTAAATCCTGATGATAATATAATAGACTGGGTGATGAGAACAATACCAACGATGGGTGCTGGTTGGTGTCCTCCTGGCATTATCGGTATTGGAGTTGGTGGAACTGCAGAAAAAGCAATGCTAATGGCAAAATCTTCTTTAATGGAGCCAATCGATATCAATGAATTACAAGAAAAAACCCAACACACTGAAATTGAAGCACTCAGAATTGATTTATTTAAAAGGATTAATGAGCTTGGTATTGGTGCACAAGGGTTAGGTGGTCTAACAACTGTTCTTGATGTAAAGATTCATGATTACCCAACTCATGCAGCATCTCAACCAGTTGCTATGATCCCAAATTGTGCTGCAACTAGGCATGTTCATTTCACCCTTGATGGTTCAGGTGTTGCTGAATTACCTGAGGTGGATATTGACCTCTATCCGGATTTGGAGATGGATGTTTCGCAATACACAAAAATTGATTTAGATATCCTGACTCGTGAACAAATGCAGGGCTGGAATATTGGTGATACTTTATTACTAACGGGTACCTTGATTACCGGTCGAGATGCAGCCCATAAACGCTTAAATACGATGATTGAGAGCGGTGAGGGTCTGCCCAAAGGTGTTAATTTTAAAAATAAATTTATTTACTATGTAGGTCCAGTAGATGCAGTTGGAGATGAGGTAATTGGACCAGCTGGACCGACTACAGCAACTCGGTTAGATAAATTTACCGACATGATGCTGGAAAATACAGGGATTCTTGGCATGATCGGTAAAGCTGAAAGAGGTGAGTCCGCAATACAGAGCATCAAAAAACATAAGGCAAGTTACTTGATTGCAGTTGGTGGAGCGGCGTATTTGATCTCCAAATCCATAAAAAAAGCTAAAATCGTTGCCTTTGAAGATATCGGCATGGAGGCGATTTATGAGCTTGAAGTTAAAGATATGCCGGTCACTGTAGCTGTGGACACTGAAGGCCATAATATTCACAAAGTTTTGGATAACATCCCTCTTACAGAGTCCAATTAGTCGAAGTCTATAGAGAATACAAGCACTTCATTTAAATTCATTAATCCTAGCGTATAATTTTCCATTGAAGTTGGTCGGATAGTCGCTGAATGCAAATGCATTAAGAGGAAAGTCCGGGCTCCACAGAGTGAAGTGCTAGTTAACGGCTAGGCGCAGTGATGCGACGGAAAGTGCAACAGAAAGAATACCGCCTATCTGATAGGTAAGGGTGAAATGGTGCGGTAAGAGCGCACCGCACACTTAGCAATAAGTGTGGCAAGGTAAACCCCACTTGGAGCAAGCTCAAATAGAAAGGCTTAGGCGTGACTCGCGCTGTCTTCGGGTAGAGTGCTAAAGATACTTGGTGACAATTATCTTAGATGAATGACTATCGTGACTTCGGTCAAACAGAACCCGGCTTACAGACCAACTTCATACTTTTATTGATAACCTATATGCTCTAGGTTATACTGTGATTTTTGTTGGATTCTTAAGGGGTCAAATGACTTATTTTTATTTAGCATTAGCAATTGCAGCTGAAGTTGCTGGCACATCTCTTCTTAAGGCCACAGAAGAATTTACAAAACTCATACCCACAACTTTTCTTGCTATTTTCTATATTATTTCATTCTGGCTAATGACGCTTGCTTTAAGGGAATTACCACTAGGTGTAGTGTATGCTGTTTGGTCGGGACTCGGAATCGTTTTGGTTGCTATTGTTGGTGCATTTGTTTACAAAGAGGTGCCAGACTTTGCATCTATAATTGGTATGGCTTTAATTATTTCAGGTGTAATTGTGATGCACTTATTTTCTAAATCTATTCAACACTAAATAGTTATTAATTATGACGATTCATTCAACAAAATATCAAATCCCAAAGAATTTATCTAACAACATTGCCAGACCTCGTGTTGGTTTGATTGTACTCAACACTGATTTTACTTTTGAGCGTGATTTTGTAAGTCTTTACAATGAACATCAACCAGAATTTGACTTTTTTTTTAATAGAATTCATTTTGCTAACCCGATGACGCCGGATTCCTTGGCGGCCATTGAGGGTGATTTGACTCAAGTTTCCAATGAAATACTACCTGGCTATGATCTTGACCTGGTAGTTTATAACTGTACTTCTTCTTCCTCTATTTTGGGTGATGATGCTGTTAAGTTAGCCATCCAAAAGAGTAAGCCAAGTGCAAAAGTTCTCACTACATCTCAGGCTGTAGTTGGAGATATAA
>Ga0257111_1000434_pt1 | contig 17354 bp, 14 predicted proteins | sample LP_taG_6_FD_191567 | JGI IMG/M metagenome (GOLD analysis project Ga0257111, IMG submission 191567) | Marine microbial communities from Northeast Subartic Pacific Ocean, Canada - LP_J_2015_P26_500m | ecosystem: Environmental > Aquatic > Marine > Oceanic | place: Canada: Northeast Subartic Pacific...
GAATGGCAACGTCGTGACAGTCGAGTTCGCCGACGCAGGCGCCGACGCAGGCGCCGACGGGGTCGAGGACGTCATCGCCGGCCTCTACCTGTACTGGGTCGAGGGTGTCGAGGTGCCGAGCGACGACGAGTTGACCGGCGTCGCGGGCTGATCCAGCCCCGTTGAGATCTGACATGGGGCACGTCCCAGGCCCCGAAATGCACGATCCCGCCGGTCTGGGGTTCGATCCTGACCGGCTCCAGCGGGTGGCTGACTTCGCCGGCGCCTTCGTCGACGACGGTCGCATGGTCGGCACCGACGTGCTGGTTGCCCGTCACGGCCAGGTGGTGCTGCGTTCCACGGCCGGTCTGGCTGACCGCGAGCACGCCGTACCGGTGGCTGACGACAGCCTGTGGCGCATCTTCTCGATGACCAAGCCGGTTACCTCGGTGGCCATCATGCAATTGGTCGAGGAGGGTCGGGTCCGCCTGCGGGACCCGCTGTCGCGGTTTCTTCCCGCCTTCACCGAGATGACGGTGTTCGCCGGGGGGACGGTGGAGGCGCCCGAGACGGTGCCCGCCGAACGGTCCATCACGATCGCCGACCTGCTCACCCACACCTCCGGCCTGAGCTACTCGATCCTCAACCAGCACCCGGTGGACGAGTTGTACCGCCGGGCCGGGATCGACGCCCTGGAGCGGGGCGGGTCCCTCGCCGACCGGATCGACCTGCTGGCCACGCTGCCCCTGCGGCACCAGCCGGGGATCCGGTGGTCGTATTCGATGGCCACCGACGTTCTGGGCATGGTCGTGGAAGCTGTCGATGGGCGACCGTTCGACGAGGCGTTGCAGGCCCGGGTACTCGAACCGCTGGGCATGGTCGACACCATCTTCCGGGTGCCCGGTGATCGGCTGGGCCGGATGACGTCGTGCTACGCGTTCGCTCCGGGTTCCGAGCCGGCTCTTCTCGATCCGGGCCCGACCACGGGTTTCGCCAAGGTGTCGTGGCCGAGCGGTGGGGGAGGTCTGGTGTCGACCATGGCCGACTACCACCGCTTCTGCGCAGCCCTGGTTGGTGGCGGCGCGCTGGATGGTCGGCGGATCCTGGGCAGCCGGACGGTCCGGCAGATGTTCGTGAACCACCTGCCGGGTGGCGCACACCTCGACGAGGTCGGCGACCCGCTCTACACGCCGGGATTCTTTGCCGGCTGCGGGTTCGGTCTCGGATTCGCCACCGTGGAGGATCCGGCCCGTGGTCGGCTCCCGGCCACCCGGGGCGAGGGTTCGTGGGGCGGCATGGCCAGCACGGCCTTCTGGGTGGATCCGACCGAGGGGATCCACTGCGTGTTCCTGACCCAGTTACTTCCGTCGTCGACCCACGTTTCGTTGCGCTGGGACCTTCGCACGCTGGTGAACCAGGCCCTCGTGGACTGATGTCTGAGCCAGTCCCGGAGCCAGAGGCACAATCGGTGCCGGTGGGCGTTGGGCCCCATCCTGAGCCGTGGCCTGAAGATCTCCGCTTGGACCCTGAGCTCCTGGCGGGAGGCGACCGACGCAACGTGGCCGACCGCTACCGCTACTGGACAATGGAGGCCATCGTCGACGACCTCGACGGCCATCGGCATCCGTTCCACGTGGCCATTGAGAACTGGGAACACGACCTCAACATCGGGACGGTGGTCCGCACCGCCAACGCCTTCCTGGCTTCCGGTGTGCACATCGTCGGGCGTCGCCGCTGGAACCGGCGGGGGGCGATGGTGACCGACCGTTACCAGCACGTTCACCACCACCCGACGGTCGAGGACCTGGTGGCGTGGGCGGCCACCGAGGACCTGCCCCTCGTCGGCATCGACAATCTGCCGGGATCGGTGCCGTTGGAGTCGACTGGCCTGCCGGAACGGTGCGTGCTGGTGTTCGGCCAGGAGGGTCCGGGGCTGTCCGACGCGGTGCGGGACGCGGCGTCGGTGGTCTGCTCGATCGCCCAGTACGGCTCGACGAGATCGATCAACGCCGGGGTGGCATCGGGCATCGCCATGCACGCCTGGATCCGTGATCACGCCGGATTGCCGCCGGAAGATGGGTCTTAGCCTGTGGCGGTGAATCTTCACCGGGTTGTCGTCCTCGTCCTGACGGTTTCGTGGACCTTCGCGCTGGCCTCCTGTGCCGGGTCGACGAATCACGGCCATGATCGCGGCGTCGGATCGTACGTGGTCGATCCGGCTGAGGTGACCGTCGATGACCGGTTCGAAGTCGAGGTGCGGGACGGCCTGGTGGTCGGAGGTGTTCCGAGGTTTGAGGTGTTGACGGGGCGGGTGGTCTCGGTGCTCCTGACGGTCGACCGGGTCGATCAGGTCCACCTGCACGTCTACGACGCGGTCGCCGATGTCGGACCGGGGGTGGAGGCAGAAGTGGTGGTCCGGGCTGCTGTCCCGGGCGTGTTCGAGGCAGAACTGCACGGTTCGGGTTTGCGGGTGTTCGAGCTCGAGGTCTCGTGACCCACACGCTGATGCTGGCCCATGGTGTCGGCGGTCGGACTGACCTGCCGCTCTCCGCCTGGCAGGCCGGATGGTCAGCCGCGGCGGCTCTGCTGGTGTCCTTTGCCGTCCTCGGACTGGCGTGGCGTCGGCCACGGCTCCGGGAGTTGGCCGTCGGGCGAGTCGTGGGGTCGGGGCTGGAGTCGATTGGCGGCCCGGTCGGGGTCGCTGCGCGTTGGATCGTGGGATTCGGAGCGGTGGTCGTGGTCACCGCCGGCCTGATCGGCGTCGACGAAGTGGCCGCCAATCTGGCTCCGGTCGCGGTGTACGTGGCCTTCTGGGTGGCCGTGCCGCTGATCGTGGTGCTGGTCGGGCCGTGGTGGTCCTCGGTCAGTCCGTGGGAGATGGCGTTCCGGTTTGTCGACCGGCTCCGCTTCGGCCGGGAGGGACGAACAGAGGCGCTGCTCGTCGGACGGTACGACGGCTGGCTGGCCGTGGTCCCGGTGGCAGCGTTTCTGTGGCTCGAGCTCGTGTACCACGACGGGGCCCGTCCCCGGGTGCTGGGTTGGGCGGGGCTTGGTTACACGGTGGCGTTGGTGGGGATGGCCCTCCGGTGGGGAACCGGTGTGGCCCGGCGGTCCGAGGGATTCGGTGTGCTGTTCGGACTGTTGGCTCGACTGTCGCCGATTGGACGGGTGCCGGAGACCGGCCGTCCGGTCATTCGGCTCCCGCTGGTGGGTGCCGCGGTAGACGATCTCCGTCCATCGGAGGTTGCACTCCTCCTGGTTGTGCTCGGCGGGACAGCCTTCGACGGCGTGTCGCGGACCCGGTTCTGGGGTGACGTCTCGGCGGGCCACACCGGGTGGGGCGCCACCGCGGTAGGCACGGTGGGGCTCGTCTGGGTGGTGGTTGTCGTCGCTGTTGCTTGGCAGATGGCGGCCCGGCTGGGAGATCATCTGACCGGTGGGGCGGGGTTCTCGACGCGTTTCGGTCACTCGCTGTTGCCCATCGTGATCGGCTATCACGTGGCCCACTACTTCTCTCTGTTGGTCCTCGAGGGGCAGCAGTTGGGGATCCGGGCGTCAGATCCCTACGGGAGGGGATGGGATCTGTTCGGGACGGCCGGCGACGCTGTGGACTGGACCCGGGTCTCGCCGGCCACCGTGGGGTGGGTGCAACTTGGGGCGATCGTGGTCGGCCACCTTGGTGGGGTGCTCCTGGCCCACGACCGTTCGATCGAGTCGTGGCGGCCGTCGACCGCCTTGCGTAGCCAGTACCCGCTGCTGATGGTCATGGTCGTGTACACGGTGCTCGGTCTGGTCCTGATGACGGGTTGACCGGGGAAGAGAACCTCTTGCTCTGATCGAACAAGTGTTCGATACTGGGGATGTGTCCCGTCCCCTTCCCCAAAGCCTCCTGGCCGAAGCCGAGCCCTTCGACGACTTGTTGCCGGAAGAGGTTTTTCCAGGAGACAGTTCCCCGGGGGAGGCTGGGTCGGGGCCAGTGTTGCGGGCCGTGCCGTCTCTGGCCGAGGCGGCACGTCGGGTCCGGCCGACCACGCTGGCCGTGGACCGGACCCTTCCGGTACTCGAGGCTCTTGACGGCCTGCTGCCCGACGGCCTCCGGCGGGGCATCACCGTGGGGGTGTCGGGCAGCGGGGCCCGGTCGGTGGCCCTCGCCCTGATGGCTCGGGCCACCGGGACCGGGTCGTGGGTTGTGGTGGTCGGTGACGGTGATCTGGGCCTTGCCGCGGCGGCTGAGGTCGGGGTGGCGCTGGAGCGTCTCGTGGTGGTGGACGCCCCGGACCGGGAGCAGTGGGCCCCGGTGGTGGCCACCTTCGTGGGGGCGGTCGACCTAGTGCTGGTCTCGCCCGGACACCGGCCGTCGATGGGTGATGTCCGACGCCTGGCGGCTCGTTGTCGGGAGCGGGGGTCGGTGTTGGTCCATCTGTCGCCGGGGTCGACCGGGGTGGGCCGTTTGGTTGACGACTGGCCGGGCCGCCTGGACCTCCGGTTCTCGGTCGACGGGGCTGTGTGGGATGGGCTCCACGGGGGACAGGGCCGTCTCCGGTCCCGCCGGGTGGAGGTATCGGTCGCCGGTCGGGGCCTCCCGACGGAGGGACGCCGGGACACGCTGCTCCTCCCGGGCCCGAGCGGCGTTCCCGCTCACCCGTGACCCTCCGCTGGTGGGCGGGTCGGCTGTGACCCCGACCGCCGTTCGGACCCTCGTGGTGGGTTGTCCCGACTGGCCCCTGGTCGCGTTGGGGGTGGTCCCCGACGAACCGGTGCTGGTGCTCGGGGCGGGGCGGGTCGTTGCGGCCACCGGGCCGGCCCGGGCCGTCGGGGTGGCCCGGGGGCAGCGTCGACGTGAGGCCCAGTTCCTCTGCCCGGAGGTCCAGGTGCTGGCCCGTGACGAGGGCCGGGAGGCCCGGGGGTTCGAGGCTGTGGTCTCGGCTCTCGGGACGGTCACCCCATGGGTGGAGGCCCGGCGGCCCGGTCGATGTTCGTTTGGGGTGCGGGGTCCGGTCCGACTATTCGGTGGGGAGTCGGCCTTGGTGCGCCACACCGCCGAGGTGGTGGACGCCGCCGTGGCCCGGGTCGGAGCAGGGGTGTCGGCGGGTACGGCTGCGGGCCCGGGGTGTCGGATCGGAGTGGCCGATGGCGCATTCGCCGCCGGCCTGGCGGCCCGTAGCGGTGGTGCGGCTCCGGAGCACTCGGTAATCGTTCCCCGGGGTGGGAGCCCGGCCTTCCTGGTCCCCCTCCCCGTAGAGGTGCTGCTACCAGGCGGGTCGACAGGCGGGTCCACGGGCCTCGTCGACCTCTTGGTCCGTCTGGGCCTGACCACGCTGGGGGCGTTCGCCGCCCTCCCGGTGGCCGATGTGCTGGCCCGGTTCGGTACCGACGGCCTCGACGCCCACCGTCTGGCTTCAGGGATCGACGACCGCCCGGTGGGTCATCGTCCGGCGCCACCGGATCTGGCGGTGTCGGTGGCTTTCGACCCACCGGTGGACCGGATCGACCGGGCCGCCTTTGCCGCCCGATCGGCCGCTGAGGCCCTCCACGAACGGCTTTCGGCTCGGGGGATGGCGTGTACCCGGGTGGTGGTCGAGGCCGAGACCGAGCACGGCCAACGGGTGTCCCGCCGTTGGCGTGACGAGGGGGTGCTGGGTCCGGCCGCGGTGGCCGACCGGGTTCGGTGGCAGTTGGAGGGATGGTTGCACGGTCCGCCGGCGGTTCGCCCCACGTCGGGCATCACGCGGTTGGTGTTGGCCCCCGATGAGGTGGTCCCGGCATCGGGGCGCCAGTTGGGGTTCTGGGGTGGGGTCTCGGCGGCTGACGAGCGGGCCGGGCGGGCGTGCGCCCGGGTGGTGGGGTTGATGGGTCCGGGGTCGGTGAGGATTCCGGAGTGGCGGGGCGGCCGGGATCCCGACGACAGGGTGGCCCTCGTGCCGTTCGTCGAACCGCTCTGGGAAGGCGGGTCGGGAGGGTCCGGCGGATCGGGTGCCTGCCCGGGAAGGGGAGGGAAGCCGGAAGTGAAGCCCTGGCCGGGTGCCCTACCGGGACCGTCCCCGGCGGCGGTCCATTTCGAGCCGGTGGCCATCGACGTGGTGGATGCCGCAGGGGCCCCGGTAGGTGTGGATGGACGGGGCGGGCTCTCGGCGCCGCCCGACCGTCTGATCGTCTCGCGGCCACCTGCCGGGTCTCGTCTGGCTGCCGCGCCGGGGGAGCGGGTCGTGGCGTGGGCCGGGCCGTGGCCGGTTGACGAACGTTGGTGGGATCCCCTGCGGCGACGACGCCGGGTTCGGCTTCAGGTGGTGACGGCCGACGGCACAGCCCTCCTGGTGGTGCTGACCGACGGCCGGTGGACGGTCGCCGCCACCTATGACTGACAGCTCGTGACTGACGGTCGGGATTGATGCCCTGGCGCCCGGACCCGGCTCCGGCCGACCGGTCGCTCAACGGGTAGGTTTCCCGGCCACGAGCACGGAGGACGGAGCGGACGTGGCAGTGGAGCCCCAACTGAAGGAACCGGTACGCGAGGAAATGGACTGGCCGATCTACGGCGCGGCGGTACGCGAACTGGCACAGATGGTGGCCGATGACGGCTACCGGCCCGACATGATCCTGTCCATTGCCCGTGGTGGCCTCTTCGTGGCCGGCTCGCTGGGCTACGCACTGGCTGTCAAGAACCTCTACGTGATGAACGTCGAGTACTACACCGGCGTCGACGAGCGCCTCGACATTCCGGTGATCCTGCCGCCCTACGTCGACTGGGTGGAACTGGACGACAAGAAGATCCTGATCGTCGACGATGTGGCCGACACCGGCCACACGTTGGCCCTGGTGCACGAGACGGCAACCGAAGCGGTGGCCGAGGTGCGTTCTGCGGTGCTGTACCAGAAGCCCCAGTCGGTGGTCGACTGCGAGTACGTCTGGCGCCACACTGATCAGTGGATCAACTTCCCGTGGTCGACCGAGCCTCCGGTGGTCGACCTTCAGGGCGCCGGCACCGCCGTCCTCGACGCCTGAATACCCCGAATCGTCGGAGTCCGGATCAGGCGTGGATGGGGGCCCGGTGGGCCGACCAGTCGATGGCCCGTTCCAACTGACCACCCACGGAGAGCAACTGGTCCTCACGGCCGTAGGCGCCGACTAGCTGGACGCCGATGGGTAGGCCGTCCGATGACCCGAGTGGCAGCGACATGGCCGGCTGGCCGGTGCAGTTGAATGGCGACGTGTACACCGAATAGGGCAGCGATCCTTTCGAGCCCCGCACGGGGTCGTCGTCGGTGGGCGTGAGCTCGCCGATGCGGGCCGGTGGTTGGGCAGTGGTCGGCGTCAACAACACGTCGAAGTCGTTCCACCACTGGGCCATGGAGCGGCGCCAGCCGCCGAGGATGGACTGGGCCCGGGAGAAGTCGGGGCCGCTGTAGCCGTCGCCCCGCTGGGCCATGGCCCAGGTGCCGGGTTCGACGTCGTCGGCGGTGACGGTCCGACCCAACTGCTCACCGAGGGTCGACAGGCTGACCACGGCACCCACCGACCAGTTGACGGTGAAGGCCCACGCCAGCTCCTTGAGTTCGCCGAGGTCCAGGAAGGCCTCCGGCCGGGATTCGACCACCTCGTGGCCCAGGTCGGAGAGCAGGTCGGCGGTGCGGCGGGTGGCCGCCTCGCAGTCAGGGTGGGTCTCGTTGCGATGGTTGTCGGGCATGAGGCCGATCCGGAAGCGACCCGGGTCGGCGTCCACACATCCGGCGTAGGGCCGCCCGTGGTCGGGAGCCACCACACCATCACCGGCGAACGGGATGGCCGTGGCGTCGAGGATGGCTGCCGTGTCACGGATGGTGTGGCTCACCACGTGCTGGCACGAGAACGACCACTCCTCCCTCGGGCCATTGGAGATCCGACCCCGCGACGGCTTGAGGCCGACCAGGCCGCACATGGCGGCTGGGATCCGGATGGACCCGCCCCCGTCGCTGGCGTTGGCGGCCGGGAGCATGCCGGCGGCCACCGCGGCGGCCGCACCCCCGGACGAGCCTCCGGTGCTGTGGTCGGTGTTCCAAGGATTGCGGCTTGGCCCATAGGCATGTGGTTCGGTGGTGGCCACGAGGCCCAACTCGGGGGTGTTGGTCCGGCCCACGATGACGAAGCCGGCCTGTTTGTAGCGGGCGACCAGATTCGAGTCGACTTCTCCGGTGAACTCCGCGTCCTTGAGGGCCTGGATTCCGGCGTGGTGGGGTTGCCCGGCCTCGGTGGCCCACAGGTCCTTGATGAGCATGGGCACGCCCCGGAACGGCCCGTCGGGCAGGTCAGGTGAGGCGGCCAATTCGAGAGACTGGTCGAATTGCTCGTGGATGACCGCGTTCAGTTCGCCGTCGAGGCGTTCGATCCGGTCGATGGTGGCCTGCACGGCCTCGACCGCCGAGAGTTGTCCGCTGCGGATCAGGTCGGCCAGGCCGACGGCGTCGATCCGTGCCAGCTCGGCATCGGACATGGGAGGGGATGGGCTGGTCATGGCCGCGGACCGTACCGGAGGCCTACGATCTAGCCTGCTTCGGCGCGCTCCAGGTAGTTGTAGACGGTGAAGCGGCTCACCCCGAGCGCCTCGGCCACGTCCTCCACGGACTTGCGGAGGGTGAACGCTCCCCGTTCGTTGAGGAGCGCCACGGCCTCCTGCTTCTGGGAGCGGTCCATCTCGGCGCACGGGTGGCCCATGTCGTGTTCGACCTCGGCGATGAGGGTTGGAAGGGCGTCGTGCAGGTCCAGGTGGGGGTCGGGCCGGCGGACGGCGGCAACCACGGTGCCATCCCACACGACGTCGACATCGTCGCCGTCGGCTTCGGTCGGTGGGACCAGCGTGCCCCCGAGTGCCTCGACGACCGGCTGCAGCGCGTCCAGGAGTGGGTCGGAGGTGGCCACGGGGGCACCCTAGCCCCGACCCCATAGTTGACAAAATGTTGACGAATGGGGTGCGGCACGGCAGCATGTCGGGGTGCCGGTGACCATTGCGACATCCATCGACGATGCCTGCGCGTCCCTGGCTGCCCACCCCGATGCACTGGTTCTGGCCGGTGGCACCGATCTCATGGTCGAAGTGAACCGTGGGGTCCGCACGATCGACCACGTGGTGGCCGTGGACCGGATACCTGAGCTCCGGGGATGGAGCCTCGAGGGCGACCGTGCTGACGTCCTGCGTCTCGGCGCCGGGACCACGTGCGCCGACCTCGCCGAACCGGCCCTTGCCTCGTTGGTGCCCGCTCTGGCCCAGGCGGCCCGCACCGTGGGCTCCCCGCAGATCCGCAACGCGGCGACCCTCGGCGGAAACCTGGCCACTGCGTCGCCCGCCGGCGACACCCTGCCCGTGCTCGCCGCACTGGACGCCGAGATCGAGTTGCAGTCGACCGGTGGCGCCCGTCGGCTGCCGCTGGACGAGTTCGTGACCGGGGTCAAGGCCAACGCCCTGATCCCCGGCGAGCTCATCACGGCCATCCGCGTGCCGGTCCTGGACGGCCCCCAGGAGTTCCTCAAAGTGGGAACCCGCAACGCCATGGTCATCGCCGTGACCTCCCTCGCTCTGGTGGTGGACCGACCGGGCCACAACGTCCGGGTGGCCCTCGGTTCGGTGGCTCCGGTCCCGCTGCGGGCCGTCGAAGCCGAGGTGCTGGTGGCCGAGCGGCTCGATTTCGAGGACATGGCCTCGCCGGATTCCAACCTCGTGGACCGTTTCGCCGACCTGGTGGCTGATGCCGCCCGACCCATCGACGACCACCGCAGCTCTGCGGCGTACCGCCGGCACGCCGTACGCGTCCTGGCCCGCCGGGCCATCCTCCGGGCCTTTCCCGGGTCCGCGACGGTGTCCGCATGACGAGCGCGGACGGTTTCTCCCTGTCCATCAACGGTCGCCACCGTTTGGTTGTCGATGCCGTGGCCGGCGAGAGCCTGCTGTTCGTGCTGCGCGAGCGCCTGGGTCTGGCCGGGTCCAAGAACGCGTGCGAGGAGGGCGAGTGCGGCTCGTGCACCGTGCGCCTCGACGGCGAGACGGTGTGCAGTTGTCTGGTGCTGGCCGAGGCGGCTGCCGGACGCGAGGTGGTGACCATCGAGGGCCTCGGCTCGGAAGGCGACCTCTCCGACGTGCAGCAGGCGTTCCTGGACGCCGGCGCCGTGCAGTGCGGATTCTGCACACCCGGTCTGCTGATGGCCGTCGACGCCCTACTCGATGACGATCCCGAGCCCGACGACCTCACGGTGCGCGAGGCCATCTCCGGCAACCTCTGCCGCTGCACCGGCTACGGCCGGATCCTCGATGCCGTCGACCGAACCGCCGCGGCCCGACAGGCGGAGGCCACCCCGTGACGGTGGTCGAGACCGGTGCCCGGACGTCGGCCGGCCCCCGGATTGGCGAGAACGCACCCCGCCCTGACGGCGTCCCCAAGGTGACCGGCGGCTTCGCCTTCTCCAGCGACCTCCATCACGACCGGATGCTGTGGGGCGCCACGCTCCGGTCGCCGCACCCCGCGGCCCGGATCGGGGGCCTCGACACGAGTTCGGCGCTGGACATCGACGGAGTCCATGCCGTCCTCACCCATGAGGACGTGCCGGGCAGCCCCACCTTCGGACTCGAGCATTGTGACCAGCCGGTGCTGGCCGGCGACGTGGTGCGTTACGAGGGCGAACCGGTGGCCGTGGTGGCCGCCGACCATCCCGACACGGCGCGCCGTGCCCTGGCCGCCATTGTCGTGGACTGGCAGCCCACCGAGCCCCTGGTGGATCCGGCGCTGGCCGAGACCGCCGATCCCATCCATCCCGACGGCAACGTCATCCGGCGCATCCACCTGCGTCATGGCGACCAGTCGGCCGCCGACCGTGACGACCTTGTGTCCGTCGAGGGCACCTACGAGGTGGGCATGCAGGACCAGGCATTCCTCGGCCCCGAATCCGGCATGGCCGTTCCCGACGACGACGGTGGCGTCGACCTGTACGTGGCCACCCAGTGGCTGCACGTCGACCGCGACCAGGTGGCGGCCTGCCTCGACCTGCCCCACGAGAAGGTCCGCCTGACGCTGGCCGGCGTAGGCGGGGCGTTCGGTGCCCGAGAGGATCTCAGCCTCCATGTGCACCTGTGCCTGCTGGCCCTGCGCACCGGACGACCGGTGAAGATGTCCTACGGCCGCGAGGAGAGCTTCCACGGTCACGTGCATCGCCATCCGGCACGGATGTGGTACCGGCACCACGCCACGACCGACGGTGACCTCGTGCGCGTCGAGGCCCACCTCCTGCTGGACGGTGGGGCCTACGCCTCGTCCAGCGGTGCAGTGATCGCCAACGCCACTTGCTTCGCCGCCGGCCCGTACATGGTCCCATCGGTCGAGATCGAGGGTGTGGTGGTCCGTACCGACAACCCGCCGTGCGGGGCCATGCGAGGCTTCGGCGCCGTCCAGACCTGCTTCGCTCACGAGGCCCAGATGGATCGTCTCGCTGCCGCGCTGAACATGGATCCCGTGGCCCTCCGGCTGCGAAACGCTCTGGAACCGGGGGACCGTCTGGCCACCGGCCAGGTCATCACCGGGACCCTGCCGGTGGCCGAGGTGATCCGGGCGTGTGCCGGTCACCCCTCGGCCGCACTCGGTGCCGACGAGCCCATGGCCCGTCCCGGTGGCGCCGGACGAACCGCGGATGCCCAGCACGTGGTTCGCGGCGAGGCGATGGCCGTGGGCTTCAAGAACCTGATGTTCTCGGAGGGCTTCGACGACTCGAGCGCGGCGCGGTGCGTGCTCCACCACGGAGTGGCCACCATCACCTGTGCGTGCGCCGAGGTTGGTCAGGGATTCGTGACCCTGGCCCGTCAGATCGCCGGCGAGGTGTTGGGCGTGGCCGAGGTCCTCCTGGCCCCGGTCGAGACGACGTCCATCGGTTCGGCGGGCTCCACGTCGGCCAGCCGCCAGACCTGGATGTCCGGCGGGGCCGTGCAGCTGGCCTGTGAGACGGTCCGCCGTGAGCTGTTGGCCGGGGTGGCCACCACCCATGGCGAGTCGATCGACGACCTCGTGCTGGTCGATGGTCGGGTCGTGTCGCTGACTGGAGATCTGGATCTCTCCCTTGAGGAGTTGACCGTCGAGCCGGTGGAAGCCGACGTGGTCCACCGGCATGCCCCCACGTCGCCACTCGATGCCGACGGGCAGGGTGACGCCCACGTCTCGTTCGCCGTCTCGGCCCACCGAGCCATCGTCGACGTCGATCCCGACCTAGGGCTCGTGAAGGTCGTCGAGCTGACCACCGCCCAGGACGTTGGCCGTGTGCTGCATCCGCTCCAGGCCCTCGGCCAACTGGAGGGGGGAGCGGCCCAGGGCGTGGGCCTGGCCGTCATGGAGGAGGTCCAGGTCACCAACGGGCGCATCCGCAACGCCTCGTTTACCGACTACCTGATCCCCACGGCGTTGGACATGCCGCCCCTCGAGGTGGCCGCCCTGATCGAGCAGCCTGAGCCCGGGGCCCCGTTCGGCGCCAAGGGGATCGGCGAGCCACCGTCCATCTCATCGACCGCCGCGGTAGCCGCAGCCATCCGCGACGCCACCGGCCTGGACCTGCCCCGGGTGCCGGTCCGGCCGTCAGACATCTGCCTGGGTGACACCGTTTCGACCGCGGAAGTCATCGCATGACCAGCGACCGGCGCGCTGCACTGCGTATCGACGGCGACCGCCTGATGCGGCGCATCGAGGACCTGGCGGCCATCGGCCCCATCGATGGTGGCGGCTCGTGCCGTCTCGCCCTGACCGACGACGATCGGGCCGGCCGCGACCTGGTCGTCACGTGGATGCGTGACCTGGGCCTAGACGTCTCGATCGACGGGATCGGCAACGTAGTCGGCGTGCGGGCCGGACGGACCGACGGGCCGCCCACCATGACGGGCAGCCACATCGACACCGTCCGGACCGGCGGTCGTTACGACGGCAACCTCGGCGTGCTGGCCGGCCTTGAGGTCATCGAGACCCTTGAAATCAATGGCATCGAAACCGAGCATCCGGTGGCCGTGGGCTTCTTCACCGACGAGGAGGGCGCCCGGTTCCCGCCGGACATGCTGGGCAGCCTCGTCTACGTGGGTGGCATGGCCATCGAGGAGGCACTCGACATCGAAGGCATCGACGGTGCCGTCGTGGGCGCCGAGCTGGATCGCATCGGCTACCGGGGCCCCTCGCCGTGTCCCGGCCCGTCACCCCGGGCCTTTGTGGAACTGCACGTGGAACAGGGCCCGGTGCTCGAGGCCGAAGGTGTCACCATCGGCGCGGTGACCGGCGTCCAGGGCATCTCGTGGACCGAGCTGACCATCACCGGCCAGTCCAACCATGCCGGGACCACCCCCATGGCCCTACGCCACGATCCGGCCTACGTGGCCGCCGCGGTCACAGCCCATGTGCGCGAGCTGGCCACTCGCATGGGCGCCATGGGGGAGGGCCGACAGGTGGCCACCGTGGGCCGGATCGAACTGCACCCCAATCTGGTCAATGTGGTGGCCGCTTCGGCGTCCATGACCGTGGACCTTCGCAACACCGACGAGGCCCTCCTTCAGGAAGCCGAGTCCGACCTGGCCCGCTTCGTGGCCGAAGCCGCGGCCGCTGAGGGCGTGACCGTCGCCGAACGCACGCTGGCCCGCTTCGAACCGGTGGCCTTCGATAACCGGGTGGTCGACGCGGTGGCCGCGGTGGCCGTCGATCTGGGCCACTCGATCCGACGGATGCCGTCGGGTGCCGGCCATGACGCCCAGATGCTGGCCCGGGTGTGCCCGACCGGCATGGTCTTCGTGCCCAGCCGTGATGGGATCAGCCACAATCCAGCCGAGCACACCGACCCGGCCGACCTGGTGGCCGGGGCCGATGTCCTGCTCCAGACCATCCTCACCCTTGATCAGGAGCCACTGGACCGATGACGCGCTCCCTCACCATCGGGGCCGCTCAGGTCGGCCCCATCCAGTTGGCCGACACCCGAACGGTGGTCGTCGAGCGGCTCATCGCCCTGCTCCACGAGGGAGCCGAGGCCGGGTGCGACCTGGTGGTGTTCCCTGAACTCACGCTGACGACCTTCTTTCCGCGGTGGTGGGTCGACGACCTGGCTGAGGCCGACCGGTTCTACGAGACCGAGATGCCCGGCCCCGAGACGCAACCCCTGTTCGATGAGGCCCGTCGCCTCGGCGTGGGCTTCCACCTCGGGTATGCCGAACTCACGCCCGACGGGCACCGCTATAACACGGCGATCCTCGTGGAACGAGACGGCACCGTCGTGGGTCGCTATCGCAAGGTCCACCTCCCCGGCCATGAGGACCATGAGCCGTGGCGGGCCTTCCAGCACCTGGAGCGCTACTACTTCGAAGCCGGCAATGGCTTCGACGTGCACGGTGCGTTCGGTGGGGTCGTCGGCATGGCCATCTGCAACGACCGGCGATGGCCTGAGACCTACCGGGTGCTGGGCCTCCAGGGCTGCGAGCTCGCCCTCATCGGCTACAACACGCCGATCCACTACGCCCCCGATCCCGATCAGGACCGTCTGCAGGGCTTCCACAACGGGTTGGTGCTCCAGTCCGGCGCCTACCAGAACGGCATGTGGGTGGTCGGCGTGGCCAAGGCCGGGTGCGAAGAGGGCTGCGACCTGTTGGGCGAGAGCGCCATCATCGCCCCGTCGGGCGAGGTCCGGGCAGTGGCGACCACGGTGGGCGATGAGTTGGTGGTGGCCACCGTCGACCTGGACCTGTGCGCCAACTTCACTGAAACGCTCTTCGACTTCGACCGGTACCGCCGCCCCGAGGTCTACGGCCGTATCACCACCCAGCGGGGGCCCGAGGTACCTGCCCACGTGCAGGGAGCCCTGGACGATCAGATCGACCGGAAACGAGATGAGGGGGACCGGTCGTGACGACCTTCGACCTGAACGGCACGACGGTGGAAGCCTCGGTCGACCACCCCCATCTGCTGGCCGCCCTGCGCGACGAACTGGGTGTGACCTCACCCAAGGACGGTTGCTCGCCCTCCGGTCAGTGCGGTTGTTGCACGGTTCTGGTGGATGGCAAGGCGCGGGTGTCGTGCCAGACCTCCATGGACAAGGCCGACGGTGCGTCGATCACCACGCTGGAGGGTCTCGACGAGGACGAGCGGCAGCGGTACGCCATGACGTTCGCCGCCCACGGCGCCCTGCAGTGCGGCTTCTGCATCCCGGGCATCGTCATGCGGGCCAAGGCACTACTGGACAAGGCGTCCAGCAAGGGGAAGGTATTGGAACGCGACGACGCGGCCCGGCACCTGGGCGCCCACCTGTGTCGCTGCACCGGCTACGTGAAGATTCTCGACGCCGTGGAGTCCCTGGCCGCCGGTGAGGTGCCGGTGCCCCTGCCCCGCGGAGGCGTGGGATCCAGCGGCATCAAGGTGGAGGCCTGCGAACTCTCCCTCGGCGATCGTCCCTACGTTGACGACCTCTTTCCTGAGGGTCTGCTGCACGCGGCGTTGCGGCTGGCCGACCATGCTCGGGCCGACATCGTGCGCATCGACACCTCGGCCGCTGAGGCGATCGACGGCGTCCATCGGGTGCTCACGGCGGCCGACATCCCCGGAGCCCGTCGGGTGGGCATCATCCACATCGACTGGCCGGTGATGATCCCCGAGGGGGGTCGCACCTCGTACCTCGGCGACGTGCTGGCCGTGGTGGTGGCCGACGACCGTGAGACCGCTCGCCGGGCTGCCGAGCTGGTGACCGTCGAGCAGGTGCCGCTGACCGTGTACAGCGACCCGGTGGTGGCGGTGGCCGCCGACGAGGACGCCGTCTGGGAACTGGACGGCAACGTGCTCTCGGTCTCGACCTATGCCCGCGGTGACGTAGAGGCCGCGCTGGCCGGGTCGACCCACGTGGTCGAGGAAGTCTTCCAAACCCAACGCATCGAGCACGCCTTCGTGGAACCCGAGTCGACCCTGGCCGTACCCACGGTCCTTCCCGGCGACGACTCGTCCGGGGAGGGGAGCGGGGACCAGCCCGGCCTGTACGTGTACTCCGGTGGTCAGGGCGTATGGGACGACCGCAACCAGATCGCCTCGGTGCTCGACGTCGACACGTCGAGGATCACCGTGGAGCTGGTGTCCAACGGCGGGGCGTTCGGAGGCAAGGAGGACATGTCCAACCAGGCTCACGCGGCGCTCGCCGCCTGGGTTACCGGGCGGCCCGTGAAGTGCACGCTGTCGCGTGAGGAGTCGCTCCTCATGCATCCCAAGCGGCATCCGATCCGCATGGCCTACCGGGCGGGCTGTGATGCCGACGGCAGGTTGACCGGTCTGTGGGTGCGGATGATCGGTGACTCGGGCCCCTATGCGTCGGTCGGCATGAAGGTTCTGGAGCGGGCCGCCGGGCACGCCAGTGGCCCCTACGTGTTGCCCACCATTGACGTGGAAGCCACCGCGGTGCGAACCAACAGCCCGGTCTGTGGCGCCTTCCGGGGCTTCGGGGCCAACCAGGCCCAGTTCGCCATGGAGGGCGTGCTGGATCGCCTCGCCGAGAAAGCCGGTATTTCCGGCTGGGAGATCCGCAGCCGTAACGTCATCTCCCCGGGGGCGGTGTGGGGGCCGGGCCAGATCATGGACGACGGCTGCCTCGGCGCCCGGGCGTGCCTGGACGAGGTGAAGGATGCTTACGACGACGCGGTGGCCGATGGTCGACCGGTCGGTCTCGGCCTGGGCCTCAAGAACTCGGGTCTGGGCAACGGCTTCAAGGAGATCGCACGAGCCGTCGTGCACTTCCGCGACGACGGTCGGGTCGAGGTGCGGCACTGCTGGACCGAGATGGGCCAGGGCGTCCACACCGTGGCCATGCAGGTGGCCGTCGAGGAGCTCGGTATCGATCCGGAGTGCATCGACGTGATTGTCGACACCACCCGTGAGCTGGGTGCCGGACAGACCACGGGCAGCCGGGGCACCCTGATGGGCGCCGGATCGGTGGCCGATGCCTGTCGCAAGGCCCTGGCCGATGGCTGTCGTATCGGCGTCGACTACGAGGGCGAGTACCGGGTCGACTGGACCAACTCGCTCAACGACGGCGTCGAGAATCCGATCATCCACTCCACGTTCGGCTACGCCGCCCAGCTGGTCGTGCTCGACCCGGAGACGGGCGATGTCGACTGGGTAGTGGCTGCCCACGACGTGGGCCGGGCCGTCAACCCGATGCTGTGCGAAGGCCAGGTGGAGGGCGCGGTGCACATGGGTCTCGGGTATGCCCTCACCGAGGGGTTCCCGGTCGATGACGAGGCCCGCCCACGCAACGAGACCCTGCGCAGTCTCGGGATCATCCGCCCCAAGGACATGCCTGACGTCGAGGTCCGCCTTATCGAGTCGCCCCAGCCCAACGCCCCCTACGGGATCAAAGGCGTGGGCGAGATC
>Ga0257111_1000441_pt1 | contig 17275 bp, 16 predicted proteins | sample LP_taG_6_FD_191567 | JGI IMG/M metagenome (GOLD analysis project Ga0257111, IMG submission 191567) | Marine microbial communities from Northeast Subartic Pacific Ocean, Canada - LP_J_2015_P26_500m | ecosystem: Environmental > Aquatic > Marine > Oceanic | place: Canada: Northeast Subartic Pacific...
GAGAATTTGAATATTTACCGAGTGATGAAGATAAAGAAAATCTGAATTTTATTTTTAAGAAAAGATCCTGATGATTTCAGCTTTACCTAATTTAATTACAACTATTCGTTTTTTACTAGTCATACCGGTTAGTATTTATATATATCAAGGCAATGATTTATTGGCCCTTATACTGTTTATTATTGCAGGATTATCTGATGGCCTAGATGGCTTCTTAGCTAGGAAATATGATTGGACAAGTGAATTTGGCCAATTCGCAGATCCCCTGGCTGACAAATTTTTGATAATTGGTACTTTGCTTGCTTTAGCTTTTACAGAGAAGCTTCCATTGTGGTTCGTTTATACAATGTTAAGTAGAGATGGATTAATTTTAATAGGCTCTATGCTTTATTTATTACTTTTTGAATCTTCTGGAGCTCTGCCTAATAAATGGGGAAAACACTACACTGGTTGGACTATAGCTTTATTTATAATTATTTTATTAAGGGCTTCTTTTGAATTAATTCCTATTTACTTGGAGTGGCTAACTATGGCAGGAGTACTTCTTTATGTAACACTAAGTTTAACTTCTTATATAAGGAAGGAAGGCAAAGAAATCTTTAAGCAGATTCTATGATTAGTCCTAAAGATCCAAAACAATTATTTCTTGATATTAAATTAGATGAGTCCGTCAGTCTGGAAAACTTTATAAGATGTAATTCAACCAATATTGCTTTAAGCATCTTGAGTAACATAATGGAATCTTCTTCTATCTCAAACTCTTTTCTTCTTTGGGGCAGGTCAGGTGTAGGAAAAAGTTATTTGATGCATGCACTGAACAGAGATTTTTTAAGACAAAATATGAATACGGCTTTTATTTCTCTTTCTGACCCTAGAATAAATGAACCAGCCATTCTCGAAGGGCTTGATCAAATGGATGCTGTATTTATAGAAGATGTTAGTGAATTAAGAGATTCGGAAGATTGGGAAAGCGCTCTTTTTAATCTTATCAATCAAAGTCTTATCAATGAAACTAAACTAGTTTTCTCTTCAAACTGCGTTGCTCAGGATCTCGGGGTGACGCTGAAAGATCTGCGATCTAGGCTATCAGCTTTTACAGCAGTCGAGATTCCAGAGATTACAGAAAAAGAGAAAATAGAAGCATTGATGCAATCTGCCGCAAGAAAGGGAATTGAACTTGAAGAGAAGACGGTTAAATATATATTAACTTATACGTCTAGGAACCTGTCAGACCTTCTTAGGTTGCTTTCAGAACTTGATGAATTTTCTTTGGAAAAGAAGAAGAAATTATCTCCTTCTTTAGTACGAGAGCTCTTATCTCAGAGGTCTAGCAATCCTCGCATCTGACATAAATTCCTTTTGGGTCATTAAAGCTTTCCATCTCACTTAAAGCTTTTAGAGATTTTTTAACAAGAAAGTTTTCTTTAATACTTTCAGGGATAATGCCTCCACTAATTGAAAAGATTGAACTTAAGAGTTCTTGTTTCCAGTCTAGCTCTTCAGCAGGATAATAGGTTTTGAAGTTATCAATCTCAGCTAATTCTGCAGCCCTATCTATGGCATCTTTTAGATTGCCAAGCTTATCTACCAAGCCTAGCTCTAGTGCTGTTTTTCCTGCCCAAACACGACCTTGTGCAATCTTATCAACTTGTTTTTTATCAATTCCTCTGGATTCGCTAACCAAACTAATAAATTGATCATATCCGTATTCAATTTCCGCTTGAATTATATTTGCTAACATCGGATCTAAGCTTTTAGTAGGATCAAAATCTGCATCTAGTTTGCCTGTTGAAACACCATCCGTATGGATACCGACATGATCCAAGCTTTTCTCAACACTAGGACTCATACCAAAAATTCCTATAGACCCTGTTATGGTGTTATGTGATGCCCATATCTCATCAGCATTTGCTGAAATCCAATACCCACCAGAAGCGGCAACGTTGCTCATAGAGGCAACAACTTTTATTCCTTTTTCTTTAGCTTTGACTAATTCTTGTCTAATAATCTCAGAGGCAAAAACACCTCCCCCTCCAGAATCTACTCTTAAGACAATGGCTTTAACATTTTCGTCTTCATGAGCATCTTTAATTATTCTTGAAGTGGAATCGCCCCCTATAAGACCAGGGGGTTGTTCTCCATCTACAATGGTTCCTCTAGCAACAACAACCGCAATTCTATTTTCAGAGTCCTTTGTATCCTTTTCGCTTTGCACTAATTGAAAATAGCTGCCCCCTGAAATTTGATTAAATGAATCACCTGATTCTGATTCGCCAAATAATTCAAGTAGATATTCGCGTTGCTCAATTCTACTTAGAAGCTTATCAACCATGCCATATTGAAACAGGGCTTCGGCAATCCCTTTACCCGATTTTTTAACTAATTTATCGGTATTATCCACTAAGTATTGAATACTGTTGGGAGTTAAGGATCTATTTTCACTGACTACATCAACCCAAGATGACCACAAAACATCTAAATAAGCCAAGTTTGCTTCTTTAGCTGCTTCAGACATGTCATCTCTTAAATAGGGTTCTACAGCTGATTTAAAAGTTCCTACTCTAAAAATATTGAAGCTTATTTTTAGTTTATCTAAGAAAGATTTGTAATACATTTTACTTCTTCCAAATCCGTCAATAAGAATCGAACCTTCAGTATTCAATATTATTTCATCAGCAAAAGAAGCCAGGTAATATCCGCTTTCAGAATAGTAATCTCCAATAGCAATAATTCTTTTCCCAGAATCTTTAATTTTCTTCAATGCTAAGCCTACATCGTACAAAACGGCTTGTCCTGTTCCGGAGATATTATCAAGACTAAGGACTAAGTCTTTTACTCTTTTATCTTTGGAAGCCGCTTCTAAAACTTCAAGTAAATCCCCTACGTAAAGTTCTGTTGGTTGTCCGCCTACAAGAAGGACGTCAAGAGGGTCGGAAGCACTTGCTACTTGCTCAACAATAGGCCCATAGGGGTTTATCACAAGAGCTTTTCCTTCGGGATCTTCAAGGTTGCTCGAGAAAATTGATGAAAAGATGGAGAATATTGCAATAATTACCATCATCAGGAAGATACTATTCAATGTTAGAAAAAATAGATCTCCGGTAAACATCCAGCCCAAAGGGTTTTCTTTGAACCTCTGAAATCTTGTTTTATTCTCTTCCATCCTATTTCTCCTTAAAAATTAGGTGTTTCACTATACTCACACCTAGATATTAATCTATAAGGTTAAGTACATTTTCTGGCGGTCGGCCCAAGATAGCCTTATTTCCTTTTATGACTATGGGTCGCTCTATGAGTTTAGGATACTTAACCATACAATTAATTAATTCTTTATTACTTAATGCATTGTTAGATAGGTTCTTTTTCTTATACTCTTCTTCACCTTTACGTAATAAATCCCTTGGTTCAATATTCAATTTAAGTAAAACTTCTTCAAGCATGTTGGGTGACAATTCTTCCTCTAGGTATAAAAAGACTTTTGGCTCATAACCTTTCTTAACCAATAGGGCTAAAGTTTGTCTTGATTTACTGCACCTAGGATTGTGATAGATGATAAAATTACTCATATTAATTAATATTTTAAACCCACTTTAACTCCTATGCTTAATTCTTTATTACATAATTTAGATAGATCTGTTATTACCTTAATAGTAATTTCATTTTTTATCGGGTGTAGTAAACCAGATTTTAATTTAGCTGACGGTTCTAACGGCAGACTGTCTGATCTAGAAGGAAGATGGTTAGTAGTAAATTATTGGGCCGATTGGTGCCCACCTTGTATAAAGGAGATGCCAGAATTAACTAGTTTTTACAACGATAATAAAGAAGAAGTTTTAGTACTTGCTTTTAATTTTGATGAATTAGAAGGGGAAGAGCTAGAAGAACAGATTATAAGGTTTAAAGTTAATATCCCAAGTCTTCTAACTAATCCTGGACTTCTCTTTGGCTGGGAAGCGCCTCCTAGCTTGCCTGCAACTTATATCTTGGACAAAAAAGGAAAACTTAGAGAAACCTTGATTGGCCCGCAGACGCAAGAAGGTTTAGAAGCTCTAATTAAAGGTTATCAAGAGAGTTATTAATTGTCTTTAAGAATAATTTAGGATCAACTGTAGTCCCCAGGATGGACACTTCCCAATGCAGGTGGGGACCAGTAACTCTTCCAGTTTTGCCTACCTTTCCTATTAAATCTCCGGTTTTTACTTTCTTGTTTTTCTTTACAAGACTTTTTTGTAAATGAGAAAAACTGCTTATTAATCCATTTCCATGATCAATATAAACTATGTTTCCCCTGTAAAAAAACTCTTCACTAAATAGGACTAATCCATCAAGCGGCGCATAAACGTTAGTGCCTTCAGGTGCAGCAATATCCAAGCCTGTGTGTCTGTTCCTTGGATTGCCATTGATAAATCGTCTCACTCCAAATTCACTGCTTTCTATTCCTAAGGTAGGCATTACCATAGGTAATAGAGAATAGTTGGTTATTCTATTGATATTCTTAGCGGCTTTAATAATTGACGCTTCCATTCTAATTCGAGGGAGAATTTCTTTTGAGGGGTTAACCATATTGCTGTCAATTATGGTAATTCTTGACTCTCTATACTCTTTATCAATTAAAGGAATAGTTTTGATAGTTTTGTTATTTAGAACTATCTCTATTTTTGTTTCTTTAGAAGTAAGCGGAATAGGGGATATTAGGTTGATAGCTTTAAATTCTGAACGACATATGAACGGAGATTTTTGACCAATTTTAATGTCCTCTAAATTCTCATCATATAAAAGCTCATTTAATTGAATATTTAGAACTCCGCCAGGGTATGGAGAGTGCTGGGGGTACAGGCAATTGGAGCTATTAACTATGTTCATACTAGAGCAAGAACACAGGAAGAGAAAAGCTATTAGAATATTATTTCTTATCCCCATCTTTTTATAAGACCTTGGTTTTAATTTCACCTTCTTTTAATTTTGCTATTAGTTCTTCTCCTGCCTTTACTTCTTTTTCAGACGTCACCACTTTCCCTTCTTTGGTTGTCAGGATGGAGTACCCTCTATTAAGAACAGCAAGAGGGCTTACTGCTTCTAAGGTAGAAGAAAGTCCTAGTAAGGAAGATTTCTTTTCTTTAGTAATTTGAGATATTAGAAAAGTTAAATTTTGACTTAGGTCAGATAGTGTATGTTTTGATTCTAGTAGGTTCTGAGCGGGGGAGAGTTGCAATAAGTTACTTGAGACCAAGTTTAGACTATTGTTTTGAGAAAGAAGGTGATTGAGTATGGATTTTTTTATATAAGTTTCTGTATTGTCTAATTTCTGAGATAACTCCCGCAGCTTATCACCAGGATGCCTAAGCCTTTTTCTAAGATTTCGTAGTTCTTGAGATTCCCTTCTAAGAAGACTAGCAGTAACATTTTCTATCAGTTGTTTATAACCCATCAAAGATTCATTTAGTTGACTGTAAGACTGGCTAAGTATTTCTGCTGCAGCTGAAGGTGTTGGTGCTCTTAGGTCTGCTACAAAATCAGCAATTGTAAAATCTGTTTCATGCCCAATAGCGCTGATAATAGGAATATCTGACTTATAAATTGATTTTGCCACAGATTCATTATTAAAAGCCCACAAGTCTTCTATAGAACCACCGCCTCTTGCAAGAATTATTGTGTCTATATTTGTTATGGAGCATGCTTTTTCTATAGCTGCACATATTTCCGATGGAGCTTTCTCACCTTGTACGGCAGTTTGTATAAGAATTAGCTCTATATTAGGCGACCTTCTTCCTAATACATTTATTACATCTTGTAGTACAGCTCCGTCGGAGGAAGTAACGATTCCAATTTTTTTTGGCATTGAAGGTAGCTGTTTTTTATTTTCCAGTTTAAATAAACCTTCTTTTTCTAATTTGGCCTTTAATTGCTCAAATGCTCTTAGCAAGGCTCCTTCGCCTGCTAGTTCTATGTGCTTTACATTTAACTGGAACCGGCCTGTCGGACCGTAGAGGCTTAACTTGCCATTTATTATGAGGTTATCGCCCACCTGGGGTTCAAAGAGAATCTTGTTATTATCAAAACTAAACATTACGCAGCTCAGCGATGATTTTTCATCTTTGATGGTGAAATACCAATGCCCCGAGCTGTGTGCAGTAAAGCTAGATATTTCGCCCTCAATCCATATATTTGAGAATTCTTTCTCTAATTGATTTTTAGCCCTTTTATTAACTTCTGAAACAGAAATTACTTCTTGGCTGTTTTCTAAGAAGTTTTCCATGATAATGAAGTATAACTTAGGTTTTATTCTCTTAAATGGAAAATTCAAAAACAATTATAAAAGGCCTTTTAGCTTTAGCTTGTGGTGCAGTTTTATTAGGTCTTTCAGCTATATTTGTTAGATACAGTGAAACCTCTCCATCTTTGACTGCTATTTATTTAGCTACCACCAGAGAAAACTAATTTAGTCCCAATTAGGTTTTCTTTTTTCTAGAAAAGCTGCAATACCTTCTTTTGCATCATCACCTTCGAAGCATTTAGCGATTTGTTCTTGCAAATAAGGAAGGGCATCGTCAAAACTCATAGAATCCTGTTTTTCATAAGCTTCTAGACCAAATTGCATTGTACCTGGTGCTAAACTAGCTAACTCTTTAGCTAAATTTAAAACAGCCTCATCTAGCTTATCTGCTGGCACGGATTCATTTATTAAGCCCCATTCTTCGGCTTTCTTAGCATTTATAGGTTGTCCTCTCATGGCAAAATCTAAACCGGCTCTTTTAGGCATTACTCTAAAGAGCCCCGCCATTACCATGAACGGCCAGAGACCTCTTAATATTTCGGGAGCTGAAAATTCAGCTTCTTCAACAGCTATAGCATGCGTTGAATTAGTGACCATTAACAAAGCACCTGCAAGAACTTTACCTTGAATCTTACATATAACAGGTTTGTATAAATGTCTGATTGCAAGACTAATATCTTCTGATCCTTTTATTCTCGGGACATTGGATTCAGATTGTTGTCTTGTTAGGTCGGCCCCGGCACAAAAAACATCACCTTCGGCGGCAATGACTACAACTCTTATTTCTCTTTCTTGTTTTGCGTAAGCGAAGGCATAATTTAACTCATTCATCATGACGTTATTGAGAGCATTCTTTCTTTCAGGTCGATTTAAAGTAATGGTTAAAATATTTTCTGATATGTCTATTTTGGTTGCTTCAAAGTTAAGTCCTTCTAGTGACAATTTTGTTTCATTATTCATGTTAGTCTCAGTTAATTAGTTGATTAGAAATTCTGGCACTTCAACGCTTTTTGCTCTGAGGTATTCACCAAGAGATTTAGCTTGGCCATCCAATCGTGTTGAGGATGATACGCCGTCTTGTAGAATTCCATGAACATAAAAATTAAGTGCTAGAATATTAGGTAGTTCGTAACGATCTATCTCATACATTGCTAGATCAGGAAGTAATTCCTTAATTTTTTCAACTGTTAGGAAATCGTATAAGTAGGTATAAGCATCTTCAGTTTTAGCCCAAACACCTAAATTTGCACAGCCACCTTTATCTCCAGACCTTGTTCCATATAGTTTTCCAAAAGGAATACGCCTATAACTATCTATAGAAGGCAAGACATTCTGATAAGGTTCTTTTTGATAGTAGGTTTCTTCAAAGTCCATCTGGCTAGTAGGAATTACTTCTATTATTTTTCCATCAAAATGAACATTTTCTTGTATAAATTTACTATCTACTAGTGTTGGCCAATATTCTATGTAGTGGCCACTAGCTATGCCAGATCTTCCTGTATACCCAGGAATAGAAGCCAAACCTAACTCAACTATTTTAGCGCTAAAGAGTCTTCCCACTAAATCAGGATTGGAAGACATAACTGAGATTCTTAAAGAAGCTTGAGCTTCTTCGTTAGAATTAGGGTCTTCTTTATCCATACGAATAAGTTGAATATCAACTTTATCAAATTGTTCCTTCCCTCCAACGTTGTTAAAGATTAGATCCGTTACTAATTTAGCCTTTTCTTCAATATCGAGACCTGTTAATAAAATTTCTGTTCCATTCCTAAAACCTCCAGAAAGATTTATACAAACTTTATGGGTTTTAGGAGCACTACTTCCTCTGCATCCTGAAACATGAACTCTGTTTTCACTTTCTTGTTCAATTTTTAGGGTATCAAAGTGGCCTATCACATCAGGATTAATATAAGCCGGTGAGCTAATTTCATATAAGAGTTGTGCGGTGACTGTCCCAACTGAAACTAAACCGCCTGTTCCAGGGTGTTTGGTTATTGTGAAGCTCCCATCTTCAAAGATTTCTGCAATTGGGTAACCAACATTATAGAAGCTAGGTACTTCTTGGAAGAATGAGTAGTTTCCACCAGTCGCTTGTGCACCACATTCAATTATATGGCCTGCAGCAAGCGAACCTGCAAGGGCATCAAAATTATCTCGGGACCAATTAAATTTCCAAGCTGCAGGCCCTATCACAACGGCAGCATCTGTAACTCTTGGGCAAACCACTACATCAGCACCAGCATCAAGAGCTTCTTTTATGCCCCAAGCTCCTAAATAAGCATTAGCAGTTAGAGTTGTTTTACCATGATCTTTTAAGGTTATTCCTTTTTCAATATTTTTTAATTCTTCCCCAGCTTTGTTTAGATCTTCGATTCTAGGTACAAGATCATCTCCATCTATATAGGCTACTTTAAGATTTATTCCCAAGTCTTTAACAATTTCTTCAATTTTTGCTGCCATAGAAGAGGGGTTTAAGCCACCAGCGTTAGTCACAACCTTAATATTCTTTTCTTCACAATCTTTTGCTATTTGAGAAAATTGTTTCAAGAAAGTACCCACGTATCCCTGATCATCTCCTCTCTTCATCTTTTGGTTATAGAGAATCGCCATAGTTAATTCAGCTAAATAATCTCCCGTTAGAACATCAATAGGACCTCCATCAACCATATCTTTAGCAGCAGATAGTCTGTCACCATAGTATCCACTGCAATTAGCTATTATTATTTTTTCTTCATTTATATTCATTTTTTCTCTTCTTCTAATTATTATTCTCTAAACCAAGCATTATCACATCTATCATTGCATTATTAGTTTCCAGTGGGCCATTATTGAAAGGGTATTCACTAGATCTTTTGTGTATTTCACGTCCTAAACCACTAAGAATCAATGCCATTGCAGAAGTATCAATATTGATTATTTCTTTGTTAGTTATGGCTTCTTCTAATAGTCTTTCAGTTATATTCATAACGAAGACTTCATGTGAGTCAACTAGTTCCTTAGCGCCTGGCAGTTCTCCAAATTCTTTAGTAAAAGCTAACATTGTGGGATCAAGAGCTTTGTTAGTCTCCTTTAAAAAGGTTTTTAAAGTATTTAAAGGCGTCTCTTCTTTTTTTATTGCTCTTTGTGCTTCTCTACCAATTTTAAACAGTAATCTATCAACGGCTATGAGAAGGAGTTTCTCTTTACTAGGAGCAATTGCATATAAAGTCCTGAGAGAGACCTTTAATTTTGCTGCTATTTCAGACATTGTTAGACGAGGAAAATCTTGTTGAATAAGAAGTTCTAATTGATTTAGTGCTTCTTTCTGTCTTTCAGATAGCGAGCTTTCCCTTTTTTTTGATAAAAGAGGTTTCGGAGCTTGTATGCTTTTATTTTTTTCTTTATCTTTTAAAGATAGGTTATAGGCAAATGACACGTTTTATCTATTTTGGTTTTACGATCATTAGAAGAGCTCCATTATCAAGTTGATCATCTTTCCTTATGAGTAGTTTAGACACTTTGCCATCTTCAGAAGCTTTTACTTGGTGTTCCATTTTCATTGCTTCTAATATTACTAGCGTGTCACCTTTTTTTACTTTACTTCCAACTTTAACTTTTAAATCAATAACTTTACCGGGCATAGGTGCAATTAAACCGCCGGATTCTATATCTAAACCAGGCAACACAAAACGCGGCAGGGTTTCTAGTAGAGCGTCCCCCCAAGGCATGTGGACTACTATCTTGTCAGCTTTTTTTGTTATCTTAGAAAACAAACGTTTGTTATTTATTTCAATGTCTATTGAATCCTTATGCCAATCAACTATCTTGGCTACAGAGTCTTCGTTAAGATTAAAACTGCCATCCCTTTTAGAGCTATAAGAAATAGTTATTTCTTCTTTTAGGTATTTAAACGATATTTTTTGTTTAGGCAGTCTAGAATTTCTCCAACCTGACGGGATTTGGTTAAGTACAGTCGCGTTATTTCTATTCTCTCCTTGAATCCATAAAGCTGCTATCGAAGCAGTTAGCTCAAGTTCTTCTCCTTTAAGAACTATAGATCTTTTTGGTTTGGCTTTTTTAATAAAATCTGAAGTAGTTAACCCTTTGTGGAATTGGCTTGTACGTAAAGAAGCTACTAAAAAATCTCTATTGGTAGTAACACCTCCAATATGCAATGACTCTAACGCTAATGCCAATTTATTTGCTGCATCTGTTCGTGTTTTTCCTGTGGTAATTACTTTAGCTATCATTGGATCAAAATCAGTACCTATAACAGAACCTTTTTCAACGCCTGTGTCCCAACGCGCTTCTATATTAGGATCAGGCTCATAAGCTATTAATTCTCCGGTAGCAGGTAGGAAGTCATTGGCCGGATCTTCAGCATACAGCCTTGCTTCTATAGAGGATCCTGTCCATGAAATATCTTCTTGTTCGTAGCCAAGTTCTTCACCTCTAGCTATTCGTAATTGTTCATAAACTAAGTCTTTTCCTGTAACACCTTCAGTTACAGGGTGTTCTACTTGTAATCTGGTGTTAACTTCTAAAAACCAGAATTCACCTGTTTTATCATCAACAAGAAATTCAACGGTACCTGCGGATTCATATTTTAATTTCTTAGCTAACTTAATGGCTGCTGCTCCCATAGTATTTCTCATTTCTTCATCAACTCTAGGAGAGGGAGACTCTTCAATTATTTTTTGATGTCTTCTTTGGATAGAGCATTCTCTCTCACCCAAGTGAACAACATTGCCATGTGTATCTCCTAAGATCTGAATTTCTATGTGTCTTGATGAGCCAACGTACCTTTCAATAAAGATACGATCATCGGCAAATCCTGTAAGAGCTTCTCTTTTTGCACCAACAATAGCCTCTTTAAGATCTTTTGCAGATTCAACAATTCTCATACCTTTGCCTCCCCCACCTGCTGCTGCTTTAATAAGAACAGGATATCCTATAGTTTTAGCTTTTTTAGGATCTGTAGTCATTGGCAAAGTAGGCACACCAGCTTTTTGTGCTATTTCTTTAGCTTTTAGTTTGTCACCCATTGAAGTTATCACTCTTGAGCTAGGCCCTACCCAAATTAGACCAGCTTTGATTACGTCCCTCGAGAATTTTGCATTTTCTGAGAGGAAACCATATCCCGGGTGTATTGCTTGAGCACCAGAAGAAAGCGCGGCATCAATTATTTCTTGGCCATTAAGGTAGTTTCCATTAAGTTTTATTGCTTCATCTGCCTGCTTTACAAATGGAGAATTTGAGTCTGCTTCAACATAAACAGCTACACAGCTAATTCCCATTTCATGGGCGCTCTTAATAATTCTGCAAGCAATCTCGCCTCTATTTGCAATAAGTAATTTATGAAATGTCATAGCCTGTATACCCCATAGCCTGGTGCACCTTCTACAGCTTTTCCGTTTACAACAGATAAGCACATACCAAGTACAGTTCTTGTATCTCTTGGATCAATAATGCCATCATCACTGATAGCGCCGGTTGCTCTTAATGCAAGTGAACCTTCTTCTTGCACTCTTTCAGCAAATGCAACCATTTGAGCATCTTCTTTTTCATCAAATTTTTCACCTGTTCTAGCAGCTCTAGCTCTTCTAACAATCGACATGACGCCAGCAATTTGTTGCGGTCCCATTACAGCAATTTTTGCAGTGGGCCAAAGAAACGTAAACCTGTTATCAAAAGCTCTTCCTGACATCGCATATGTTCCAGCGCCGTAAGAATTACCTAAGATTACAGTTAAGTGGGGAACGGTAGAATTAGAAACTGAATTTAAGAACTGAGCACCTTTTTTAATTTGACCGTCACGTTCATAGTCTTTACCTACCACAAATCCTGTTATGTTTTGTAAAAAGATAATAGGAACATCTATTTGGTTACAGAGCTGGACAAAATGCGCTCCTTTAGAGGCTGTATCTGGAAAAATAGGGCCATTATTTCCTAGTATTCCTACGGTATAGCCATGTACGGAAGCAAATCCACAAACCATAGTCTGCCCAAATAAAGGTTTAAATTCTTCAAACCTAGAACCATCTACTACCCGACTAATTACCTCTTTGACATCGAAAGGTCTCTTGAGGTCTGGATCTACCAATCCAAGTAGATCTTCTATCTCATTAACAGGCGCATCTGAAGCATGAGAAGGACCATTACCTTCTTTTCTCCAATTTAAATGTGAAACAACTTCTCTACCTATTCTGATAGCATCCATTTCATCTTCAGCTAAATAGTCTGCTAATCCAGATTTTTCTGCATGCATTTGACCCCCGCCAAGTGTTTCATCGTCAGATTCTTCACCCGTTGCCATTTTTACAAGAGGAGGGCCTCCTAAAAATACTTTGGACTGTTTTTTAATAAATATATTGTAGTCAGACATTCCCGGCTGATAAGCACCTCCGGCTGTTGAGGAACCAAATACCAGTGATATGGTTGGAATTCTTAACTTAGAGAGTTCCGTAACATCGTAGAAGGTTCTGCCAGATTCAGCGAAATGGCCGGCTCCAAGAATAGTTCCTCTTGTTTTACTTTTTCCTTTTCCTCCGCCCATTCTTAGATCGCCACCAGCTGATTCAACAAATTGAACGTAAGGTATTTTATTAACTCGTGATATTTCCATAGCTCTAGTCCATTTCTTGCCAGAGTAAGCGTGCATGGCACCTGCTAAAACCGTTGGGTCATTAGCAAATATAACCACTTCAGTTCCTGCAACAATGCCAATTCCTGCTACACAACCTCCGCCTACAGGGTAATCTGATGCGTAAGCAGCCAAAGAGCTAATTTCTAGAAAAGGCGTATCTGGATCTAAAAAATTAGCAATTCTTTCTCTGACTGGCATTTTGTTTCTAGCAGCAAGTCTTTCGTGGTGGTGCATACCTCCACCAAGTTCAACGTAATCTAAAAGGTCTTCTATGCCATCTAGCTTCTCCAGCATCGCTGCTTTATAGTCAGCAAACTCTTCTGATTTATTATCGATATTTGATTCTAAAGGGGAAGATAGTAGGGGATTTTTCATGACTTGTTTTATAATAAAGGTCTTAATAAGTACTTAAATTGTCTCGTTTTTTTTAACGGTAATATTTTAGTATAAATATTACCACTTTGGAAATTTTTGCATAGAACTAAAACTTTTATATATTTAGATTTTGATTAAAGCTAACAGAATTCATGTAGGGAGAGTGGTTGCTGAACTTCAGGAAGATAAGGTAATTTCTGATTTATGGGATAAGGCTATAGAACAGAGTGCAGGAATTGATAGCCTGATACTTGCTAAGTATATTAAGTTGAGAGCAGAGATGATTTCAGAAGAAGATGGTTTTTTAAGGAAAACTTAGTTTGAATCCACCTTGGGGTTGTCTATAAAAAACTTAAGGACTTGTTCTCCCCAATTAATTGGGTTGCTCTCTCCGCACCCTAAGTAGGTTCCTGATCCAGGAAAGCAATGCCCAAGAAGGTCTTTATTTTCAGAAGCCCAATCATAACTCAGGAATTCTAATTTAGTTCCTTTTGAATTAATAAACCGTATGAGTTTATGATTATCATCTTCAGAGATTATCTTTGCATTGCCTAATTGCCACTCACTTCCAATTTTTTTGACGGTATTTATAGCCCCACTAAAATGCACTAAGGCATCCTTACTTCCATGAGCATATAAGATATCTAATTCATTTGACCCAAAGCAGTTATCCATTACTCTTATTCTCAATGGTCTTTGAGAGCTGATGTAATTTCCAGCTCCGTGAGCAATAGGAGCGACTGAACCAAATTTTTTAGAGTATTTACAAACGAACCTCCAGGTCATATATGCACCTTGAGAAAAACCGGTAAAATGAATCCTTTGGCTCATTACTTGGAAAACTGTTTCAACGCTATTGATAATAGCAAGCACCTTCTTATCATCTTTGGCAGACCACGATCTTCCTTGTAAAGTTTTTTTAGCTTGTGGATTTATGACGATATAACCTTTTTCACCACCCAATTCTGATAGTCTTGTATTGCGATCTTGAATTCTGGCATCCATCAGCCAGCCATGCGCATCGACAATTAAACCGCACGATTTAATAAGGCATACTTCCGGTACATGCAATTTAAAACTGAGCCCTTCGCAATTAAGAGTCGACGTTCCCAATCTTGGTTCTTTTATACAATAATCAGCAGTGAAGCCATTAATCGGCAATGAAGCTGCCAAGGGAATTTCTATCTTTTTTTTAAAGCCATCGTATTGACTATCAGATGCATAGATACTGAAAGAGCAAAGGACAGCAATAGTAATTGTCAAAGAAAGTCGTAAAAGAATCATAAATCTCCCTCCTACACTACCTAATTTTTTTTAACTTTCATTAATTTATTAAGAATTTATTGTAATTCGGACCAATTGCATAGTTCCCTAAACCAATACATAATTGGAGTAAGAAAAATTGGAGAGTTTCTGATGGTTGGCAAAGATATTAAATATGATGCAATAATAGTTGGTGCTGGTTTTTCCGGACTCTATATGATGCACAAGCTTAGAAAAGCAGGGTTTTCAGCGGTTGTGCTTGAAAAGGCTGACCAAGTAGGTGGAACCTGGCACTGGAATAGATATCCAGGAGCTAGATGTGATATACCTTCTTTACAATACTCCTATCAATTTGATGAAGATCTTCAACAAGAATGGAGTTGGGGTGAGAAATATTCTGCCCAACCCGAAATTTTAGACTACCTAAACCACGTCGCAGACAGGTTTGATCTTAGAAAAGATATTCTTTTCAATACAGAAGTGATTTCCTGTGATTTTGATGAAGATAATTTAGTTTGGAAGACAGTAACTAACGCTGAAGTTTATGAATCTAGATTCTGTATCATGGCAACCGGTTGTTTATCAGTTCCCAATAAACCCAACTTACCTGGACTAGAGGATTTTGAAGGAGAGCTGCTGCATACCGGTAGTTGGCCAGTTGAACCAGTGGATTTTACGGACAAGAAGGTGGCTATTATTGGCACGGGCTCTTCGTCTATTCAATCTATTCCTGTAATAGCAAATCAGGCAGAAGAACTTTATGTATTTCAAAGGACTGCAAATTATTCAATACCATCCAATAATGCCCCTATGGATAAAGAAGAAGAAAGTTTAGTTAAATCAAGATACCAAGAATTTAGAAAAGAGAATTACTTAAATGGATTTGGAATTGCAGGACTAGAAGAAGAGGCTCTAGCAGTAGAAGCTACTGAGGAGGATAGGCAAGCTAAGTTTGAAAAAAGGTGGGAATCCGAAGGGCTTGGTTTTTTAGGTGCTTATAGTGATCTTATGTTTGATAAAGAATCGAATAAGCTGGCAGCCAATTTTGTTAGAGAAAAAATAAAAGGTCTGGTTGAAGATCAAGAAACTGCAGAACTTCTTTCTCCGCAGCATTGTATAGGCGGTAAGAGATTATGTGTTGATACAGGTTATTTTAAAACTTTTAACCAACCTAACGTTCATCTAATTAACTTAAAGGAAGACCCTATTAAAGAAATTCAATCATTATCAATCAGCAATGAAGCTGATACCTACGAGATAGATATTTTAATTTTAGCAACAGGTTTCGATGCTATAACTGGTGCTATTACCAATATAGATATCAAAGGCAGAAGAGGAGTGTCCTTGAAAAACCAGTGGGAGTCAGGAGCTAAATCTTATCTTGGTCTTGGTATTTCAAATTTTCCGAATCTGTTCACAGTTACTGGGCCAGGCAGTCCCTCCGTTCTGTCCAATATGGTTCCTTCTATAGAACAACACGTGAATTGGATCACTGATTGTATGGTCTGGATGGCAGAAAATAAAAAATCGGTTATTGAATCCACACATTCTGCGGAAGAAGAGTGGATGAGTCAGGTTAATGAAATAGCAGATCTTACTGTTTATAAGCAAGTGGAGTCTTGGTACAACGGTTCAAATATTAAAGAAAAATCTAAAGATTTCTTGCCTTACATAGGTGTGCCAACTTATACGGAACAGATAACTGAAGTGGTTAATAATGATTATCAAGGTTTCGTGTTTGATAAAAGTAATTAAGTAACATATTTAAATAGAGCTGTTCCTTATAGTTTTATCAGTCTGTATAATCTTTTTTCTTTTTGGGCGATTAACTCAATTGGTAGAGTGCCACCTTTACACGGTGGAAGTTACAAGTTCGAGTCTTGTATCGCCCACCACTCCGAACCCTTCTATCTAATTACCTGTCCGTTATCTGTTGGTGTTAAAACATCTATTTGAATAGTATAGTTTCTATTGTTATTGGAGGTAGAGATGTCTTATATAGAAAATAGAATAGTACACGATGCAGATTCACATACTATGGAGTTACCTACTTGGTATAAAGAATTCGGATCTAAAAAAGTTCAAAAGGCGTTTCTAGATCGTTTTGCTAAAGCTAAAGGCTTAAATTTAGAAAAGGATTGGTACACAGGTCTAGAAGAAATGCATAAAACTTCTAGCTACAGAGAACAGAACGAAAAAAAACTAATGTCCAGAAAAAATTTTGATGCCTTAGGATCATTTAATAAAATTGATAGGTCCGAAGCATTAGATCTTTTGGGAGTTAAAACTCAACTTGTTTTCCCAACTTCACCTAATGTTTGGCTTGAAAGCCTAGAGCATTCAAATAAAGTTGATTTACTTTATGAAGTGGCAAGTGCGACCAATAGAGCACAAACTGATTTTTGCTCGGATGATGAACGTTTATTCCCAGTTACATATATTCCGCTGGCTGATATTAAAAAGGCATCTTCTGCTGCCACAGAAGCTATTAAACTTGGATCTAAGGCTTTATTAATTCCCTGGGCTTGTCCAAAAAATCATGCAACAAGCCACATAGGCTTAGACAACGTATGGTCTCAAGCTGTTGAAGCTAATATTCCTGTCTTGTTTCATGTAGGCACAGCTGATTATGTCTTGCCTAAATCTCATTCTGTTAACGGTATGCCTGCAGTTCAAGATTTTCATGGAGGAGAAGAAAATTTTAGATCTATCTCTTATATGGCTATCTCTCAAGGACC
>Ga0257111_1000444_pt1 | contig 17247 bp, 17 predicted proteins | sample LP_taG_6_FD_191567 | JGI IMG/M metagenome (GOLD analysis project Ga0257111, IMG submission 191567) | Marine microbial communities from Northeast Subartic Pacific Ocean, Canada - LP_J_2015_P26_500m | ecosystem: Environmental > Aquatic > Marine > Oceanic | place: Canada: Northeast Subartic Pacific...
GCCCTAACTCCGGTCACAAATGGAAAAAGTGAATTGAATGTTGAGTTAATAGAAAGGAATGTACCATCTGCAGATGATATAGCCTGGTCAAAATAAATTCCATTTTTAATTAACGAATCAATATTTGGTGTTTTACAGCTTCTATCATTTCCATAACATCGATCAGATCTAAGTCCATCTATTAGGATAAAGACTATGTTAGGATACATTGCTGATTAATCAAAACCATGAATTAATTTGAATGATTCAACCTTCTTCAAACCCACTTGAATTCCTCTATAGATAGCAAGGTTCTCAATTGCTATTAGAGAACGTGGATGCGGAAATTTCATAACTTCCTCTTTATACATTTTAAATGCTTTAATCTTATATGGAAATTCTTTTTCTATATTTTCATATACGTTAGGATGAAACTGTTGGTTTACATGTCCGGGTAATTCATAACAAAGCAATTGTTTTACATGACTGGAATGAGGTCTAGTTACAACTAAACTTGATTCGTAAACATTTTGATGATCCCGATTCAAATCATTTGGAGTTGTATAAACAATTCTAGGTTTGTATTTCTTTATTATTTTTTCAAGTTGAAGATTTATTTCATGATGAACAGCAAATAGTCCTTGGTCAGGAAAATCTAAGAATATGATATCAGATATACCTAGAATCTTGCTTGATTTTTTACAGGCATCTCTTCTTTTTTTAATCATGCTTTTTTCTGTATATTGGGCTGTTACACCTTCAGAAACAGCACATAGTATTACATTATTTTTTTTGGATAACTTCTTAATAGTGGCCCCCATTCCTAATACTTCGTCATCTGGATGAGCGGCAATTACAAGTATATTCATTAGGTAATTTGACTATGTGGTGTATTAATAAATTTAGTATAACTTCTCAATTAAGCGTGTATTTTAAATTAATACTAGAAAAGAATTAATCATGCATGAATGGAAAATTCCACTTTATAAAATCTATACTGATGATGAAGATCTTGCTCTAATTACAAAAATAATCAAGCGCGGAAATAGATGGGCTATAGGTCCTGAAATTGAACAGTTTGAAAATGCTCTAAAGAACTATGTTGGCTGTGAATATTGTTTAGCACTCAATTCAGGAACTTCCGCATTACATGCATCTCTTTTAGCGTATGAATTGGGAAAAAATGATGAGATAATAGTACCATCATTTACTTTTATTTCAACTGTTAATTCTGTACTCTTTGTAAATGCAAAACCAGATTTTGCGGAAATTGAAGAAGAAAATCTTGGTCTTGATCCACAATTAATTCAAAAAAAACTAACTGATAAAACAAAAGCAATAATGCCCATGGATTGTGGTGGATTATCCTGTAAGATTTTTGAAATTAAGAAACAGATTGAAGATACTGGACTTGTCTTAATTGAAGATGCTGCTGAGGCATTAGGCTCTTCTGTAAAAGGGACAAAAGTTGGTTCAAATGCTGATACGTCAATTTTTAGTTTTACGGGAAACAAAGTTTTAACAACTGGTGAAGGTGGTGCAATTACTACAAATTCTAGAGAAATTTATGAAAAAATAAAACAAATAAGGTCACATGGTAGAATAGATAAATTTGATTATTTTAGTAATCCTCATGAGGCAAATTATCAAGGAATTGGATATAATTGGAGAATGTCTACAATAACTGCATGTTTAGGTATTACACAGCTTGAAAAACTGGATAAGATTGTAAAAATGAGACAGAAACATGCTAGTTTTCTTTCTGGAAGATTATCTAAGCATCCACAAATTCAAGTTCCAACACACAGTTCAGAATATGATCATATTTATCAAATGTATACAATAAGACTACCCAATAAGATAATTCGTGATAAATTACATTCACATCTTCTTGCAGATGGTATATTTTCAAAAGTTTATTTTTATCCAATACATCTGACTGATTTCTACAAAAATAAATTTAGTATTGAGGCAGGTGTATTACCAGTAACGGAGAAAATTGCCGAACAAGTATTAACATTACCAATTTACCCAAACATGACTGTAGAAGAGAAGAATTTACTAACTGAATCTATTGATAGATTTTTTGAGACATTAGAATATTAGAGATAATTACGAAAATAATCTTTTTTTCATGATTTCTTCTGTTTCATGTTTAGTGAAAATAATTTCATAATTACTATATTTTTTATCTTTAAAATCATTAATTTTTCCATCAGATAATGCATCAATTATTTCTTTGATACCATCTTCTAATTTCTTGGATGGTTTAAACCCCGTAGAACTTAATTTGTTTGCCGAAACTTTATAGTTTCTTTCATCTTCAACCTCAGGTTTAACCTGTATTTCACATCCTGTGATTTTACTAACTCTTTCAGCTGCCTGAAGTAATGTAAAATTTTCTGAAATAACATTATAGGTTCCAGTTAAATTTTTTTCAAGTCCAAAAACAATAGATTCAGCTGCATCATCTACATGTAAGAAAGGCCTATTTTGACTGCCGCCAAAAACTGTGATTTTACCTTCTTTTACTGCCTGAGCAGCAAATAGGTTGATAACCAAATCAAATCTCATTCTTGGTGAATATCCAAATAATGTTCCAAATCGAAATATCAAAGGTGCTCTATTAACCCAGTGTATAGATTTTTCTGACAGGTATTTTTGGGTAGCATAGAAATCCATGGGTGAAACCTTAGATTTTTCTGTAATCATAGTGTTAGGCTGACTTCCATAAACAGAACATGTACTGGCAAAAACATACGTCTCAATTTCATGAAGTTGACATAGTTCTGCAATGTTTTTTGTAGCTAAATAATTCACTTCTTCACTATTAATAGGATCAATGTTTGAAGCTGGCATACCAACAATCGAGGCTAGATGGACCACTGCGTCCATATCTTTAATTGCTGACACAGTAGAGACTAGATTTCGAATATCTTCCTGTACCAATTCGAAATCAGAATTATCGGATAATTCCGCCAGTGATTCTTTTCCGTACCATAATGCATCTAAAACTTTTACCTTATGCCCTTTAGCTAACATCTTTCTACAAAAAATAGAACCGAGATATCCTCCTCCACCTGTAACAAGTAATTTCATTAAATGATCACTTTAATTGTGAATACATCATTTCAATATAAATGAAAAAGGCGGAAATTGATGGAATGGTTTTTAGACCTAGAATAAATGATGTGATTGATCTTTTAGAAAACCAAGGAATTGAATTAAACAAATTATCTGCATTGGAAATGTTTGGTAGAGACGGTACAGCTCACGTAACGGCTTATGCAGAAAAAGTTAGATCATTAGAAGTATGGGAAATTGATAAGAGTTGGGAAGATAGTTTAAAAAATAATTTACCCAACGCGGAAATTAAAATTATTGACTCAATAAACCAAATAAATAATGGCCTTAACCTTCCAAAATTTGATTTAATAATTATCGATAATACAATACCAATGTTTGGGCCAAAGAATGAACCGAATAAATACTGTGAACATTTTGATTTTATAAAAAATATAGGAAAGATTATGGAAAACAACGCAATTGTTATTTTTAATATAAACAAGCAACCTTTCAATTATGATCATCAATTATCATGGAAAAAACGTAGAGAGGAATTTTATGGTGCAATGGATACTAGTAATTTATCAACTGAATTTTTATTAAATTTCTATAAAGAATTATTTTTAAACTTAGACCTTGCAACTGATTTTTGTGATTGTGTTCCAAGACATTTACCACATTTGGACTATTTTGTTTTTAATTTAAGAAAAATCAGAAAAAGAACAGAAGAAAATTTGAAAAATATTGATTGGATATCACTTTATCCATACATTAAACGAAAAAATTTACTTTAAATTTATGAATATAAAATTTGAAAAACAAGTAGAAGATAATCGAGGAAAAATTTTCTTTTTCTCATATGGTGATAAAAAATTCAATATTGTTGAAACAAAACAGGGATTTGCACGTGGTGGTCATTTTCATAATTTTTCATCTACGCATATTCTTCTTCATGGAAAAATAGAAGTTACAGAAGAAAATCTAAATAATGGTGTAGAACAAATAAAAAAAATTTCTGCACCTTCAATCATAAATGTGGACAAAAATATTGCGCATCTTTTTCTTGCTATTGATGATTCAGTATTTATTGAAATATTTGATGGTGAATATCAAGCAATTGATCACCCAAAATATAGAAAAATTGTTGAAGAGTTAGCTAGTTAATTTTTTCTTAAACTGTTTGTTAAATTCAATAATTTCATCAATAATTTGATTGATTTCTGATTCGTTTAGATCTGTATAATTTTTCAAGGCATTAACTGCCTCATCTCTTGTTACATCGCCAATTGTACCTAACATATAGTAAACAGTTTCTTTACTATTCATAATATTGTACACTTGAAATCATATTTACTCTTTTTTATTTTCTAATGTATACATAAACTAGCTTTTTGTGATTAGTTTCTTACTACCCGGACCCATATTAAACAACAAATCAAGTATAGAAAGATCAGGAACAAAAGAATTTGTGTGCTTTTGTGGATAAATAATTGGGTTGTATTTTTGATATTCTACCTTGATTTTATTTTGTTCAAAAATTTTTTCATTAAGATAACTTCTACCACCAGGTCCGGATAAATATTTTGTTGCATCCAATTTTTTACATATATTTAATAGATATTCAGAAGACTTTCCTATAACATCAAGTTCAGAAGCAAGAATTATCTCAGTTTTTATGTTAAGCCACTCAAAAACTTTCTTCAATGTATAAATATTTAGATTAAAAATTAAATTCCATTTTTTTTTAAATATAGAATTAAGTGTAACTTTATACGAATCAAAAAATGGTGAATTATTATACGATTTACAAATTAAATCCCAGTTTTTTCTTGCCCAAGGCTGATCATTATTTATTTCAACATTTCTTATCTCGAAAAATTTTTGGCCTTTTTTTATTGGCACAGATATTCTGGACCATGAACCCTCCGTAGTGATTATTTTATTCCTGTTTGTAATATCAAACTCAAATTGTGCCCTATCCAAAATAACATAAATATCTGAAAGTAGTACTTTTTGAAAAAATCCAGAATATGGGAAAAAATTAGGCTGGTGAATTGTTACAATCAAGCTTACTCGTCATTATATACTGGTTATAATTTAACTATTGAATGAATGATTGGAGATATTTTAATACCAGTAATATCACAGAAACCGTCAATTGAAACTTAAATTATTATTTGCAATTTCTGAAACAGCTGCTAAAACAGGCGATTTTAGAAGGCATTTTATTATTTCACAATTTGCAGATGCTCTTAGAAAAAAAGGCATTACTTGTAAGATTATTAATGATCTTGACATTTATGGAAATTCAAAACTAAATAAGAAATATCTGCGTTGGATGGCAAAACCGCAAAAATTAGAAAGTATTATTAATGAATTCAAGCCGGACATTGTTTTTACAGAGAGAGTGGGTCATTTTAGTTCACTAATTTTAAAATATAAAATTCCGCTAATCATTTTTGCACGTGGAGAAAATCTTCTACCACATTATTGGAGTAATGTCAATTGGAAAAAACAATCTTTGGATAAATCTGTTGCAAATAGACTTGAATCACTTGCAAAACAGAAAATTGCGGATAAATGTTTTAGAGAATCTTTTTTAATTTTACCAATTTGTAAGTATCTGGAAAAAATTGTATCTAAGAACTGTCCAGATAAAGCGGTAAATGTATTATATCAAGGGATAGATGAATCTGATTGGTTTCCTCAAAAAGGGTTGGAATTAAAACATCCCTGTGTTGGTTTATTACAAGGTGCAGAAATCTGGGAAAAATCCAAGGAGATGCTCATCTTACCAAAAGTATTAGAAAAATTACCGGACATTAATTTTTACTGGGTAGGCGATGGATCATATCGTGATAAGATTCTTCCTGTACTGGAAAAATTTGATAACTTTCATTGGTTGGGTCATTTAAAATATCCAGATGAAGTTAGACAATTTTTTTCGGAAATTGACATTTATGCACTAATAAGCGGCACAGATATGTCACCACACACATTATTGGAAGCTGGTTTAATGAAAAAACCTATTCTAGCTACTAATGTTGGAGGAATATCTGAATCGTGTAAGGATGGCGAAACATGTTTTTTAATTAAAAAAAATGATTCTGATGATTGGATAAATAAAATTTCAATGTTGTTCAATAATAAGGCAAAAATGAGAGAAATGGGTGAGAGAGGTTATAGTTATGTGAAGGAAAATTTTTCCTGGGACAAAATTGCTGATGATTTCATAAGTATACTAGAAACTAATTCAAAATTATTATCTAACAAAAAAAATTAAACTGATCTGCCAAGTCCTCTAAAAACCAAACCCGCATTATTCGCAGAAGAAATATCAATTATACCTCTCGAGTCTATCAGGATCGGAGTCTTCATTTTAGTAAATATTTTAGGATCAATTTCTTGAAATTCCTTATGCGCTGTTATGATTATTGATGCATCAACATCTGAAAGTATATCTTGAATATTATGTTCTACATTTATTCCGAATACTTTGTTGTTCTTATAGTAAGGATCATAAATTTTGATTTTTGCACCCAACACCTTCAGTTTATTTATGATTATTTCGGCTGGGCTTAATTGAATATCCTTTACATCTGGTTTGTAAGATACACCTAAAATCAAGAGAGTGGAATCTTTGATAGATTTATTGCATTTTTTAAATCCGTCTAAAGTTAGATTAATTACATGATCAGGCATTTTTTCATTAATCGCTCTGGCATACTTTATAATATTTAGCTCTGAACCTATCCTTTTTGCAGTGTTCAAAAACTGATACGAATTAATTGGCAAACACGGACCTCCAACGCCAGCACCTGGATAATGAATCTGAAAATTATACTTTCGTTTAGCAGCATCTAATACTTTTAGCGTATCGATTCCTAATTTTTCAAACATTAAGGATAACTCATTAACAAATGCTATGTTGATATCCCTAAACACATTTGTAGTAAGCTTTACTGCATTTGCTGTTTTACAATCTGGCATTGTAACTAATTCAACTGAAAATACAAAATCATAGATCAAAGCAATAATTTTTGCTGTCTGCTCATCTATACCTCCCACTAGCCTCGGTAAACTTGTAAAATCATGTAGAATCTCACCAGGGTTTGCATTTTCTGGACAAACACCGATTGTAAAATTTTTTCCAACTCGTAATCTCCCATCAATCTCTATTCTTTTGATCATTACGTTCTCAATAAAACCTGGTTCGATTGTACTCTCAACAACAACTAAAGAATTAGGTTGAAGAGATTTGCTTAGTTGTTTACCTACGGATTCAAGGGCAAGATAAATCGGAATATTATTTTCATCCATAGGTGTAGGCAGTGACAATAAAATCAGATTTGATTTTGATATTGCTCCGTCAATATCAGTAGTTGCTGAAAAATTACCATTTTTTCTAACACTGTTGAATATATCTTCATATCCCGGTTCATCTTTCAGTGGAAAATTTCCCGCGTTGATTGAATCAACTAATTTTTCATTAATATCAGCACCAATAGTTTGAAGCCCAGCTTTGGCGAATGATAATGCCGTTGGAAGACCAATTCTTCCAATTCCTACGATACAGATCTTCAAGGATCTTGTATCTAAAGAATTTCTCACCCCGTCTATATCATTCATATTCATCTTGCTTGATTTTTCCATAATTATTCACTTCAGATTTGATTATATCTTAGCTTTTTAAGAGCTAATATGATTTTGTACCACCATGATTTCTTATTATAACTATTAAATTCTTAAGATAGAATAACTCATTAAAATCATATACTAGGAAATATTATGACGGATTTTGACGAACAATGGAAAAAGGTAATGGGGGAAGAATACCTTAATGAACAGAAAGATAAATTTGCTTTTACTCAAAAACGAGTAACAGAATTTACGAAATTAACTGGTATAAAAAATAATGGGCTAGATGGAAAAAGTTGTTTAGATGCGGGATGTGGTCCAGGAAGATGGACTTATGCTATGCAACAGATGGGAGCTAAAAAAGTGGATAGTTTTGACGTTAGTTCAGAGGCTATAAAACGTTGTAGAGAAATTAATCCTGATGCAAAAGAAGGTAGCATTTTTGATCTTAAACCAAATCCTGTTTATGATTTTGTTTTGTCTTGGGGAGTACTACATCATAACAAAAATACGCGTGAAGCTTTTTCAAAAGTATCTTCACAAGTAAAAAATGGTGGTATGTTACACATAATGGTTTATGATAAAAAATATGATCATGAATATGATGGATATAGAGGAGAGACCTCTATTGCAAAACATGGGGAATGGGAAAAATTATCTTTTGAAAAAAAAATTCAAATTTGTAAAAATAAAGTTGAAACTGTTGGAGGAGATATTCATGGTTGGTTTGATGCCTTTAATCCAGAAGTCAATTCAAGTTTTACACCCAAAGAAGTAAAAAATTGGTTTGAGGAAGAAGGATTTAACGAAATAAAATTAAGGGTAAAAAGTCATTTTAATTCTATTCCCACATCTCAAGTCAATATGAACGGAATAAAATGTTAATACAAAATAATAAAAGATAAAAACTAATTCAGGCTAGTATTTCTATTCATATTTTTTGTCACAAATAATCTATACCATATTTCGAATGCTAACAACCCTAGAAATTTGTTGATGTATCGTACATCCAAATCATCACGATTGATGTAATTTGTTATCCATTTTTTCTTAATCCATCCATCATTAACAATAGAGGAATCTAGTAGATATTCTGTACAGAGAGATTTCCCATGTGAATTCCAAAGATTTTTTGTGTTAACATTAAAACCTAATTTTTGATCGGTAACAAATGAAATAGCGTTATGCCTTTTGAGTAATTCTCTCAATTGTAATTTACCTAAATTTTTAACTCGGTCATATTTTTGGCTGTTTGGAATATGGGTAGCAAATGAAATAATATCACCTGATAACAGTGGACTGATGCCTTCTACTCCAAAATGATTTAAGATTCGTGTGTTAACTGGATTAAAATTATACAAAAGTTTTCCGTTGTAATCAGCCAGAAAAACCTGCTCTAAAGATGGTAATGAATTATCAAAATAAGGTAATAGTGTATTATAGACAGCATTCCATGTGAATTCTGCTTTTACATTAAAAAGATCTTCCTGATCTGGAACTCTATCACGTTCATGACATTGTAAATATGCCTTAACCTTTTCCTGAGGAGTAGAATTCTGTGTTATAAGGGATAGAAATTTTTCGTATCTGAAGGTATAACCACCAAATAGTTCATCACCACCGTCACCAGATACTAGATATTTTGATAATGACTGAGATTTTTTTACTACATAATACCAATGCAAGTCCCAAAATGGCATTTTAATTATATCTATGGCTTTTGCTAATTCTTCTAGATAATTTTCAAGATAAACTATATGGTGATTTGCTTCAAAATTTTCTGCAATTTTTGCAGCCGTGGATGACTCATCAACGCTATCAGCAAATTTTATTGTTATAGCTTCAATTTCAATGTCTGAAAATAGCTTTCTCAACATTGCTAAAATCAAAGTAGAATCTATTCCTCCACTTAATGCAATAGAAATTTTTTTTATTTTACTGGATTCAATTTTTTGCCTAAGTGAATCCAAAATTGAGTTTTCAATGTGTTCAATCGAGATAACTGTGTTAATAGGTTGAAAATCCTTCCATGTTTTTATTGGCAGGGATGGTTTGATTTTAGGATTATATCTTAATGTAAGAATATTACAAATTTCAGAAGGATTAGGATGTATAGTTGTGGATTTATCAGTGGTCAATTCTAATTCATTCCTCAAATTACACTTTTAATATTACTGGTTTTCCTCATTACTAGTATAATATTATTCGATAGCAATGAATGTTAAAATTTAAAAACAGAAATAATAAAGTTAAGATGATTTTTATGATTAAATCGGTTATAACTGCTGCTGGGAAGGGCACTAGACTTCTTCCTATAACTAAGGAACTTCCCAAAGAAATGATGCCTATTTTTTCTAGAATATACAATAATAATCTGATTGTTATTCCCCTACTACAATTTATTTTTGAACAGTTGCATGCTATCAGAATAAGAGATTATTGCTTTGTGGTGGGTAGAGAAAAAAGATCAATTGAAGATCATTTTACGCCAGATGAAACTTATCTCAAAGAATTATCTAAAAAACACAAAAGTTTGATGATGAATTTCTATAAAAAATTAGAAAAATCACATCTCATATGGACAAACCAAAACAAACCATTGGGATTCGGAGATGCAGTAAAACGAGCTGAAAAATATGTTGGAAATGATGATTTTATTGTGCATGGTGGTGATGTTTCCATTATAGGTGGTTCTAAACATCCAGTTTTAAGATTAATCAAAACTGCAAAAGATGATCCCTCTATTGCAGCTGTACTTCTTTGTAAAAAAATAAAAGATCCTAAAAGGTATGGTGTTCCACAAGTGAAAAAAACTTCATCATCAGTTTATTTAGTTGAGAAAGTTGAGGAAAAACCCAATATCCCTAAATCGGATTTAGGAATATTACCAATTTACTTTTTCAAACCAAAAATATTTGAGTCACTTAAAAATATAAAACCAGATAAGAATAATGAATTACAATTAACTGATGCAATTCAAAATCTAATTGAACTAGGCGAAAAAGTAGTTGCTATTCCCATCAAATCAAATGAAATTGAAATTGATATTGGAACGGCTGAAACCTACAAACATGCTCTAGAAACTTCGTATAAAATAGCATAATTTTTAACATCTAGTAAGTTTGTTGGAATATGAAAATTGGAATAATAGGTTTGGGATTCGTTGGTTTATCTTTTGGCTCGGTGTTAGCTTCTAGGGGACATTCAGTTACCGGAGTGGATATTGATAAGGAAAAAATTAAAAAAATAAAAAATGGTGTAGTACCATTTTATGAACCAGGGTTACAGTCTATTCTTAAAAAATCTCTAAAGAAAGATCTTAAAGTGTCATCAAGTATATCAGATGTAGAAAAATGTGATTTGATCTTTGTTACCGTTGGAACTCCCCAAAAAAAAAATGGAGAGATCGATTTAACAATGATAAAAAATGTAACAAATAAAATTGGAAAATTACTTTCTAAAACTCGGCATAAACCAATTATAATAATAAAAAGTACTGTAATTCCTAGAACAACACGTGATGTAATACTACCAATTTTACAACGTGTATCTGGAAAGAAAGTAGGAAAAGATTTTGGTCTTATAACCAATCCAGAATTTTTAAGGGAAACTATGGCAGTTCATGATACATTGTATCCACATGTTATTGTTTTGGGTAGTAATAATGACAACTCACTGAAAAAAGTCAGAAGATTCTATTCTAATTTACATCATAATGTTCCTATAGTATTAACAAACTACGGGACGGCTGAAATTATCAAATATGCAAATAATTCATTTTTGGCTACTAAGATTAGTTTCATTAATCAAATAGCAAACATTTGTGAGGAAATTCCAGATGCAAATATTGATGATGTGGCAAAAACTATTGGGTTAGATCCCAGAATAGGTAAGCTGTTTCTTGATGCTGGACCTGGATATGGTGGTTCATGCTTACCAAAGGATGTTAAAGCGATTATAGGCTTTTCAACTAAAATAGGTATTAATCATACTTTGCTTACTGCTGTTGAAAAAATAAACAAGCAGCAAATTGACAGGATAATAAAATTGATTAAACAAAACATTGGAAAGATTCATGGAAAAAGAATTACGGTCTTAGGAGTTGCGTTTAAGCCTGAAACAGACGACATACGAGACTCTGTAAGTATTCAACTTGTAAATATGCTAGTAAAATTGGGATCCAAAATAACATTACATGATCCAAAAGCACTTGAAAATACCAGAAAAATTTTCCGTGACAAAGTCAAATATCAAAAATCTGTTCCTGACGCTCTAAAAAATTGTCAATGTGCAATTATCATGACTGGTTGGAAACAATATGAAAAAATCAATAATGAAACTGTCAAACATATGGCTATAAAATTCATAATAGATACTAGAAGAATTATTTCTAACAAAAATTTGAATGTAAAATATTTTGCTACTGGATTAGGACAAAAACTATGAAAATTCTTGTAACTGGTGGTGCAGGCTTTATTGGAAGCCATATTACAGAATATCTTGTTCAACGTGGGGATGACGTAACAGTTCTAGATAATCTGAATACTGGTCAGACAAAAAATTTGTCAAAGATCAACAATAGTATAAATTTTGTAAATGGGGATATTAGAGATTACAAACTTCTTGAGAAGCTGGTTAATGATTCTGATGGTGTTTTCCATGAGGCTGCACTTGCATCTGTTCAACAGTCATTTAAAATGCAAGATGAGTATTTTGATGTAAATGTAAACGGAACAGAAAATATACTAAAACTAGCAAAAGAGTATGGATTTAAAGTCGTTTATGCGAGTTCCTCAAGTGTTTATGGAAATCCCAAGCATATACCAATTAAAGAAAATGATGATAGAAATCCACTAAACCCATACGCTAAGACAAAACTTGAGGATGAATTACTTGCAAAGAAATATTCTGAAATGAATGTACGTGTAATAGGCCTTCGTTATTTCAACGTTTTTGGAAGAGGACAATCAAAAGAATATGCTGGAGTAATCAAACTGTTTTTAGAACAAATTCGACAAAACAAGGATCTAAAAATAAATGGTGATGGCTTGCAAACCAGAGATTTTGTGTACATAGATGATGTGGTTAAAGCGAATATCTTGGCAATGGATAGTAACGTAAAACATGAATTTTTTAATGTTGGAACTGGTTCCTCTATATCCATTCTAGATTTAGCTAATGTATGTATTGAAGCATCAAATTTACCTTTAAAACATACACATGGTCCGGAATTACCTGGGGATGTTAGATCAACAGAGGCTGATACAAAATTGATTAAAAAATTGCTTAATTGGAAGGCAAAAACAAAGTTGGAAGATTGGTTATTTTCAGTTATTTCAACTAAAAACTTCGAAAATGTTTAGTATGTTTTAATCGATTATTTCTTATAGAAAGGAATAATCTTAACATAACTAAGGGAAAAACTTTGAGATTATTAATTGGTGGTTCAAGTTCGTTTATTTTTCATCTGAAAGAATTTTCTGACACACTAAATAATTTGGGTGTTGAATCCAAATTAGTTTTCGATGCAGATTATTATGATGGTTTTCCAAGTAGAAAGATAAAAAATTGGTTTCAAACTAGAAAAAAATTCAATAAATTAATAGATGAATTTAAACCAGATGTAATACTTGTTGATAGACAACGACATTTTGGAATAGGTGCACTAAAAGCAAAAATTCCTCTTTTTGTTCTTCTACGAGGTCATTATTGGTCGGAACTTTATTGGAATAAACGAACTATGTACAAACCATTACACAAACGACTAGCATTATGGCAATGGAACAATATAGGCAAAGAAATTTTCAATGGTGCGACTGCAATTTTACCAATTTGCAAATTTCTGGAAAAAATCACGAACGAGTATATTCCAGGTAAACCAACTGATGTTTTTTTTGAAGGAGTAGATTCATCTAGATGGTATAAAGTAAATGGAATGAAGTTAAAGCATCCATGTGTTGGTTTGTTACAGCGTTCAAATTGGTGGGGAAAAACTTCGGAAATGCTCACTCTGAAAAAAGTATTAGAAAAAATGCCAGATGTTAATTTTTACTGGGCTGGAGATGGACCACTTCGAGATAGAGTACTTTCTGAACTAGATGTGTATGATAATTTTCATTGGTTAGGAATGTTAGAGTATCCTGACAAAGTAAGAGAGTATCTTAGCGAAATTGATGTTTACGCATTGATAACAGGAATGGATTTAGCACCATTATCTCTAAAAGAAGCCCAGTTAATGAAAAAACCTGTTGTTGCAACCAATGTAGGAGGAAATCCTGAAATGATGGTAGATGGGAAAACTGGATTTTTAGTGGATAAAGGTAATCCTGAACAGTTGATTGATAAATTTTCTCTATTATTAGAAGATCAAAAATTAGCAGAGCAAATGGGTAATAATGGTCGTAAATTTGTTGAAGATACATTCAACTGGGAATTAATCACAAAAAATTTTATCAAAATAGTAAAATCACATTTGAATAGATGAAAATAATTTTGAATTAATTTAATAGATTTTCATAAAATTTAATAAATTTTGGTAAAACAACATCCCATGTTAGATTATTTTTTACAAATTCATATCCTGCGTCAGAGAGTGTTTTAGCTTTCACTTTATCATTCAATAATGAGTTCACAGCTTCTGCTAACTTTTGTGGATTTTCAGGTGGAGTAAGTAGACCTGTAACATTATCCTGGATAAGCTCTGGAATACCATCAACATTGGTTCCAACAACTGGCACTTTCAAATATAATGCTTCTTTGATTGAAGTTGGTAAACTGTCTTTCCTTGATGGAACTACAAGCACTTGAGATGATTTCATTATTTTCATTGCGTCTTTCCAAGGAAGATTAGTACAATACACCACTTTTCCATGAATTTCAGTTTCTGCAGTTTTTAGTATGTCAATACCTTTTTCATGAGTTTCTCTACCAACAAATACAACTTGGTTTTCAACTTTCTTCACTGGTGGAATATCAAGAAATTTGTTGGGATCGATTGCACTAGGTAAAATTTCAAAATCTAGTCCTGCATATTCCTTGTAGGCTTTTTGTGTTGCCCTTGAATCAGTTGTAAGTCTATCAGGCCATTTTAATACCTGTGATTCTGCTATTTTCGCTATAGAACTTACAGGTTTTGAATGTAGGAGATTTACATGAATGCCAAAAACTCCATGTAGTGTAAGCACTTTCTTTTTGCCCTTAGCAAATTTCATTGCATATGCTGATGGTATGTTAAAACCATGTACAATATCAAAATCATTTCTGCTAAGTATACCCTTTAAACTGCTAAAAATTGCAAAGCTTGGATTTTTCAGATTCTTAATTGGAATATGAGGAACTTCTAGTTTTTCTACCTCAAATCCATGTTTTACCAATTGATCTGCCAACATCGAAGCATGACCACCGATTCCGCCTGAAAATCTAGGGGAGATAAAAAGTAATTTCATCATTCCAAATTATCTGAATCACTTTTTAATCTCTTGGATAGATTTTATAGTATAATTTCTAATTTTTTGTTGTAGAAAGAACAAATTATTAAAAAGAATAATTAAGAAAGAGTTTTCAAAATAGACATTTGGTTATCAAAGTACTTGCTATTGGAGATGTTGGAAGTATAATTAGAACTATACGAAAACATACAAAAAAATCAAAAATTCACCTAATAAACGTGCCACAAGACGGTGCTGGTGTTTTTACTGAACCTGATGATGTTGAATTATTCAAGACGTGGAAAGTACAAGAACACGTGAAAAAAATTAATGAAATTAAGGATGATTTTGACATTTGTTTGACAACTGCATCAGAGAGAGTGGCATATCTTGCTGATCTTAATTATGTTGCATACTATCTAGGACGCGATATAGATGTACCACGTTTTAAAAAAAATTCTACGGAAGAATGGCAAAATGAACCACTTTTTAACCGTAATTTTTTTGAAAGAAAATTTTATTGGAATGCATTTAAAAATGCAGTGGCACATGTTGCTGGAATGTGGCAATATGAACATTTGGCAAAATATACAAAAACTGGAATTAACAGTGCTAGAATACCAATAGATACTGATGAATTTAATCCGGGTATAGAACCAATCAAAAGAAAGAAGACAAAATTTACTTTTTTTAGTCCAATGAGAATGGAGAGAGCTAAAGGAACTGATCTTTTATGGCAGGCAATAAAATTGTGTAAAAGTGATTTTGAAGTTTTGGGCGTTGATTGGTTTGGTGAAACAACGAAAGAGGAAAGAGAATTTAAGAAAAAATTAATTGATGAAATGCCTTCACAGATTAAATTAATACCTCCAATTAAAAGATCAGAGATGCCAAAATATTATAGATTCGCAGATGCTGTCATAGCAAATTTATTCATTGGTACATTTGAACTAGTTGGTTTAGAAAGTGTCATGTGTGGCACACCTGTTATACAATATACTAATCATAAAAGAAAAATTATTGTTGATAAAAAAGAAATCAGACAACCATTTTTACCATTTTCTAATGATCCAAAATCAATAGCAGATGTGATCGACAAAGTTGTTGAATCCAAAGAATTTAGAGAAAAATTATTTGGTGAGGAATATGAATTCGTTAATGAAATTGCTAATCCTGAAAAATGTGCAGAATGGTGGGATGAACTTTTTGAAGATTTGACTAAGAAGTATAAATCAATAAGAAAGAACTCATCTCCGTTAAGAGTGAAACTTAGAATGTTCGGTTTTTTAATTGCAAATAGACTTTATTCATACAAAATAAAAAAACTGTTGCTAGGTTCTAGTTCTTCAAAAACAGGACAAACAATCTATGATAATCAGCCTCAAAATAATTCCTAATAATGAATAATTCCAAAGAATAATTAGGCTAAATTTTCAAGATGTATTACTTGGATTCTCAACAACGATTAGCCAATTTTAGTTCTAGGAAACTACGTTATCTACTGATTGTAAGTGTGCTTGTAATTGCTTTTTCATCATCGTTCATGATACGATCCCTGCCTGCTAATTATGGTTTTGAACTAAACGAGTTTGATCCATTTTTCAATTACAGGGCTACTGAGTTTATAGTAGAAAATGGTCTGCCTGCTTACTTGGAATGGCGTGACGACATGAGTTGGTATCCACATGGAAGGGATGTCTCAGCAACATCACAGGTAATGCTTCATGCTTCTGCAGCTATGCTTTACCAAATTTTTGGTGCAGGCTCCACTCTCTATGATTTTACCATATTGTTTCCTATCGTCATCGTCTCGCTTACTACAATTGTTATTTTTGCACTGGTAAGAGTAATTGGAGGTACTAGTGCTGGACTCTTAGCTTCACTCTTCTTTGCTGTTTGTCTACCAATTGCATTTAGAGGCACTATAGGCTGGTTCAAATCAGAACCACTGGGACTTTTCTATGGGCTGTTAGCAGTTTATTTGCTTCTCAGCGGCATAAAATCGTATCAAGATAAGACATCTATCGCAAAAATTGCTGGTGCTGGTATTTTGATGGCATTTGGTCTTGCTTCATGGGGTGGCATCCAGTTTTTTATCATACCCATTGGAATTTTTTTCCTAGCACTACCATTCCTA
>Ga0257111_1000447_pt1 | contig 17101 bp, 17 predicted proteins | sample LP_taG_6_FD_191567 | JGI IMG/M metagenome (GOLD analysis project Ga0257111, IMG submission 191567) | Marine microbial communities from Northeast Subartic Pacific Ocean, Canada - LP_J_2015_P26_500m | ecosystem: Environmental > Aquatic > Marine > Oceanic | place: Canada: Northeast Subartic Pacific...
CATCCAGTCCACCCGGTTCACCGTGGCGATGGTCTGCACCGCCGCCTCGTTCATGGCCCGCCTGCGCTGCGGCGTGGCCTCCGCATAGAAGCCCTCGACCACGTACGCCGGGTCCTCCCTCGGTATGTCGCCGGCTACGAAGCCGGTCACGAAGAACGGTCCGCCCAGGACCTTCCCGTCCGGCTCGAAGCCGACGGACGGGGCCACGGGCACCTCGGAGTGGTCCTCCAGTCCCCGCAGCACCCGCCACTGCAGCTCCACCTCGACGGTGGTGGTCGGCGACTGCGCCGGGTAGATGGCCGCCTCCGGAGGCTCACGCCTCACGACGAAGCGCTCCTCCACCTCCCGGCCATCCTTCTCGACGACGGCAGGCAGGATCAGCGTCTCTCCCGAGTAGCCGCCCTCGGGTCGGACCGGTGCCGCCAATCGCACGGCCCCGACCCCGTCGTCAGAGAGGCGGTCGACCAGCCATTCCTCCAATGCCCGGAGGTCCAGGTCTTCGTCCAGCGGGCCCCTGAGGTGATCTGGCACGATCCGCCGGTCCGATCAGTCGCCCCGCGCCACGCTGGATGGCCGGTAGAAGACGAGCATCTGGGCGACACCACCGCCCACGCCGACCAGCAGCGCGATCCACAGCCCGGTCATGCCGTCGAGGTCGCCGGCGATGCCCAGGGCGTCATCCACCGACCAGGAGCCGGGACCCAGGATTGCTGTCACCAGGGACATGGCGGCCAGCACGAAGACGTACTCCCAGCCCTCCTTGATGATGAAGAACCCGTTGCTGCGATGCGACGTCCAACCGGCAACGGTCATCACGCCGATTACGCCCGCGGCGGCCAACGAATGGAGGAGGCCCACCGCCAGCAGCAGGCCGGCGCCCAGTTCGGTCGACGCCGCCAGGTAGGCGTTCAACCGCCCGGGACGCATCCCGATGCTGTCGAACCACCGTCCGGTGCCCGGGATCTTCCCCCCGCCGGTGAACTTGTTCCAGCCGTGGGCGGCCAACGTCAGACCCACCACCACCCGCAGGATCAGCAGGGCCAGGTTGGCGTCAGTGGTCAGTTCCATGGAAATACCTCCGGTCAGGTGGGCAGGACTCGACCGACGCGGACACTACCGGGGGACCGAGCCCCGCTGGACGGGGACATCCGTGAACTGGGGCCCACTCGGCCTCCGGGTCCGTTCCCTGACCGGTCCTAGGCTGGCCGGATGCTGACGTTCAAGATCCTCATGGCCATCGCGGTAGCCGTGATGATGATGCGCATGGGCATCGCTGTGCTTCGGGCCCTGGCCACTCCGATTCCCGAACCTCCGCCGGTCGGCGAACTCCGGAAGGTGAAGCTCCAGTACCGCTGCAGCCTCTGCGGGACCGAGGTCCGGATGACGGTGGCCCCTGACGAGGCCCCCGACCCGCCGCGTCACTGCATGGACGACATGGAGCTCCAGACCACCGAGGAGTGACCCTCCGTCAATGGGCGCGTCGCGCCTGTTCAAACGCGCTTTTCAAGCGATGGTTTTCCACAGGGTGGGGACACACCTGTGGGCAAATCACAGAGATGTGATTCCAAGATGCGATCCGGTTCGATCGCCGGAACCCAGCACGGGCCAGGTCAGTGGTACTGGGTGGCGGTGATGATCCCGGCGAGGATCGAACCGAGGCCCAGCATTAGGAAACCGTTGCTGGTTCCACCGGGCATCCAGCCGACATAGTTGAAGAAGATGATCAAAATGCCCAAGCCCAGCAGGCCGAAGAGCAGCACCGTCATCCAGATGGGCGACGGTGCGTGACCGGCCGACATCGAGTGGTCCGCCGGGGCGCCGGTACGGGTGCCCTTCGGGGTGACCCGACCTCCCTGGACCCGCTTCTTGGCGGGCCGGGGGCGGGCCGGTGTGGCACCACCCTCGGCAGCATCTTCAGGGGACGGGTCCGACGTGGGGTTGACGTTCTCGCTACTCGACATGTCCACGAGGATACGGCCCCGGCCACCATCCCGGGGTCCGAACCCGGCGGGGCCTCGAATCGGTTCGGTTAGCGTCTCAAGAGTGAGCCCACGCGTCCTGGTCATCGACAACTACGACTCATTCGTCTACAACCTCGTCCAGTACCTGGGTGAGCTCGGTGCCGATCCGCTCGTCCACCGCCACGACGCGGTGACGCTGGCCGACGTGGAGGCCCTGGCCCCCGACGCCGTGCTGATCAGCCCCGGGCCGGGACGACCGGAGGACGCCGGCGTCTCCACAGCGGTCATCCGCTGGGCGGCCGGACGGGTACCCCTGCTAGGGGTGTGCCTCGGCCATCAGGCCATCGGTGCCGCATGGGGTGGCTCGGTGGTGCGGGCGCCGGAGGTCATGCACGGCAAGACGTCGATGATCCAACACGAGGGCGCCGGAGTCTTCGCCGGCCTGCCCGCTCCATTGGAAGCCACCCGCTACCACTCGCTCATCGTCGACCGGGACTCGGTCCCCGACGAGTTGGAAATCACGGCGACCAGTGAGGACGGCCTCGTCATGGGGCTACGCCACCGCGAGTTCGACGTGGAGGGCGTGCAGTTCCATCCCGAGTCGATTCTGACGGCCAACGGGCACGATCTACTGACCAACTTCCTGGCCCGGGTCACCTGACCCGGAGATCGGCCCCGCCTAGGGCCGGCTGCTAACCGGTCGGATCCTCAGCCCGTCCGATCACGATGGTCACCCGGGCCCCCAGGTCGACCTGGCCATCCGGTGCCGGGCTCTGGCTGATGACCCGACCGTCGTTGGGGCTGTGGGCCGGCAGGGCCTCGCTACGGACGTTGACCACCAAGTCAACATCGGTCAGCGCAGCGACTGCGTCGGCCTCCCGCATGCCCTCGACCGCCGGGACGGGCACCAACGGCAAACCCGACGACACGACGATGACCACGGTGCCACCGGGCGCCAACTCACTTCGGGCCGGTGGCTCGGTACGGACCACCTGGCCCTCGGGCACCGTGCGACTCTTCTCCTCGGCCGTGCTTGCCCGCCAACCGAGACGCGACACGATGTTCATGGCATCGAGCACCGGCCGGTTCGACAGGTCGGGCACCTCCTCGACGGCCGGCCCGGTAGACACGAACAGGATGACCCGCGCCCCCGGAATGATCTCCACGTCCGGATCAGGTGACTGGTCGACCACCTCGCCGGCTGGAACCACCGGATGTTCCTGACCCACCGTCTCCACCTTGAGGCCCATGGCCTCCAGATCGCGTTCGGCATCGACCGCCTGATAGCCCCGAACGTCCAGCAGCATCATCGGCCCGGTCCCCCGGCTGACCCACAGGCGGACCGTGTCGGCCGGCTCGACCTTGGTGCCGCCCGACGGATCCTGGGAGAAGACGGTGTTCTCAGGAAAGTCGGAGTTGGTCTCGTAGTCCATCTGAACGCTGAGGCGAGCCTCGCGCAGACTGGCCCTAGCCTCATCCAACGGCTGACCGATCAGCGTGGGCACCTCGACCAGTTCGATCCCCACCTGGGCCGGCTCGTCGCCGCCACCCACCCCGAGCGTGTCGGCGAACTCCAACACCAGGTAGCCGAAGGCCACCAGCAGGCCGACCAGCACCACGGTGAACATTGCCGTACGGCGCATCCCATCGTCGCGACGGTGGCCGGTGGCCGTCCCGAAGTCCCCGGACGGCGCCGGGATCGGGGCGATCGGACTCACCGGTGACACCATGGCGGATGGCGGGATGGCCCGCAGGTCGTGTGCGCCATCCCGGTAGCGCTTGAGGTCACTCCGAAGGTCCTCGGCGGTGGGATAACGGTTGACCGGGTTCTTGGCCAGCAGCTTGAGGGTGATGGCCTCCAACGATTCGGCCACCGCGGCACCGGCGGCCCGCATCGACAACGGGCTGTCCTGGACATGCCGGTAGGCAATGGCCACCGGGGTCTCGCCCGTGAACGGTGGTCGCCCGAGAATCATCTCGTAGAGCACGACACCGAGGGAGTACAGGTCGCTACGCGGGTCGACCGGTCGCCCCTGCGCCTGCTCGGGTGAGAAGTAGGTGGCCGTCCCCATGACCGATCCCGACTGGGTGAGGTCGTTGCGGGCCCCCACCAGCGCCGTGGCGATCCCGAAGTCGGCCACCTTCACGTGGCCGTTGGGGGTGACCAACACGTTTCCGGGCTTCACGTCCCGGTGTACCAGACCGTTGCGGTGCGCGAAGGCCAGCGCGGCGGCGATGTCGGCGGCCACCTCAGCGGCCCGATCGGCAGGCAGGGGCCCGTCGGCCCGGAGGATCTCCGCCAGGCTCCGCCCGTCCACGTACTCCATGACGATGAAGTAGGTGCCCTGCTCTTCGCCCCAGTCGAAGACGCTCACCACGTTGGGATGGTTCAGGTTGGCCGCTGCCTGAGCCTCCCGACGAAACCGCTCCACGAAGTCGGGATCTCGGGAAAATTCGTCGAACAGGACCTTGACCGCCACTGGTCGGTCCAGGAGGAGATCACGCGCCAGGTAGACGTCGGCCATGCCTCCCCGGGCAATCTGCCGGTGGAGTTCGTACCGCCCATTGAAGACGGTGGGGCCCTGTGCTGACACGGGAGAGGATTCTACCGGGGGTCGGTTTGGGCCGACCGTCGCCCGTGACTGGTCATTGGTCGCTCAGATCCGGGTCACTCGGAATCGGGTCGCTCAGATGGGATCGGAAGCCCTCGATGAGACGCCGGGCCTCCTTCAGGGTTCCGACCGGGATCGTCTCCAGGACGGCCGCCCGGGTCGAGTCATCGAGACGGGACATCCGTAGGTCTCCACCCTCCACGAAGGTCGGATCAAACCACAGGATCCCGGCCGGACGCCCCCGGAACACCGCCACGTCCCCGTCGTCGTCCCCGATGAACCACCCCTGGCCGGCAGACAACGACAGGACCAGGACCGCGGCGATCACCACGGCGGCCACCGAGCCGATAGTGGCTCGCAGGGTGGCCCGCGGGTCGTCGCCTTCCGGGCGGGACCGGACCGGACCGGTGGTCCGCTCGGGCCGAGCCGCGGGAATCGCCGGACGCCCGCTGGGTGGGACCTCCGGGCCGTCGACCACCTCTATGACCAGCGCGGTGACGTTGTCGTGCCCGCCCTCGGCGACCGCTTCGGCCACCAGTCGACCGGCCACCTCGTGGACCGGGCCGTCACCCAGAAGTTCGCTGATCCGGGCATCATCCAACTCGTTAAACAACCCGTCACTGCACAACAGGAAGCGGTCTCCCAGGGCCGGCGGGAGCTCCCAGCTATCGATGGTGGGATCGGCCTCGATCCCCAGGGCCCTGGTGAGAATGTTGCGTTGTGGGTGGACGGCCGCCTCGTCCGGCGTCAGCTCACCGGCTCGCACCAGATCGGCCACCAGGCTGTGGTCGTCGCTGACCCGTACCAGCCCACCGGCATCCAGGCGGTACACGCGGCTGTCACCGATGTTGACCACGGCCAGCGCGTCGGGCCCGCCCTGTCCTCCCGGACCGTCGACCACGGCCAGCGCACACAGGGTGGTTCCCATGCCCGACAGTTCAGGATCGGCAGCGGACCGTTCGAGGATCGCTCGATTGGCCAGACGCACCGCACGGACCAGCGAGGCCCGGTCGGGGCCGGTGAACCCCTGGACCACGGCCGCGGTAGCCACCGTTGATGCCACCTCGCCGCCTCGGTGACCACCCATTCCGTCGGCCACCACGTACACGTCGTCGCCCGAGGCGACGTCATCCTGGTTGACATCACGAATTCGACCGACATGGGTGGCCGAGCCGATCGCCAACCGGATCGACCGTCTTCGAGGTCGGCGGGCCACCATCACCTGTCGCTCACCACCCGTCGGTCGCCTGCACCGTCGCACGATGGTACCGGTGGCTGGCCGGCCATTTCAGCGCAGCGGGAACATCATCGGCCCCGTTAGCCTTTCCCCCGCGACTCGCGCGAGTGGCGGAATTGGCAGACGCGCAGGATTCAGGTTCCTGTGTCCGAAAGGATGTGAGGGTTCAAGTCCCTCCTCGCGCACCACCCTGTCGGACCCCAAAATCCGGTAGCGCCGGCAATCAGGGAACCTCGACGTCGGGCCGTGGTTCGCAGCCGGCCAGTCGGGACAGCAGGACCATCTCCTCATCGGTGCCGGGTCGTACGGTAAGACCGGTGGCATCGGTCGACCGCCACTGCTCGAAGCGTTCGGCGATCCGGGCCTCGGATCCGACCAACGCCCCGTCATCCACGTAGTCGTCGGGTACGGCTGCCGCGGCCTCGTCCCGCCGGCCGGCCACGAACAGCTCGGTGATCCGCTCGGCCGCCTCGCCGAACCCCCGTCGGACCATGGCGTCGCGATGGAAATTGTGCTCTGCAGTCCCGTAACCACCGACCCGCATGGCCACCCCCGGCTTGGCAGCGTCCAGGACGGACCGCACATCATCGGTCAGGCACACCGTGGCCCCTGTCTGGATCTCGAGGTCGGCCATGGTCCGGCCGCTTCGGGCCAGCCCGACAGCCAGGTCCTCGGCGTAGAGGTGCGCGCTCCCCGGGGTGTAGCCCAGCGGCAACCAACCGTCGGCCACCTCGGCGGTGAGGCGCACGTTGGCCGGCCCGCCGGTGGCCAGGAAGATCGGCAGGTCGGGGTTCGGATGGAGGATCGGTTTCAAGGGTCGGCCCGACCCGGTCGAGCCCGGCCCGTCGTAGGGCAGACGGATTTCCGTGCCGTCGTGGACCACCGGCCCCTCACGGCGAAACACCTGTCGCACAATGGCCACGTAGTCCCGTAACCGTGCTGACGGCTTACCCCACGGCTGGCCGTACCAGCCCTCGGCGACCTGCGGGCCCGACAGTCCCAGTCCACACACCACACGCCCGGGGGCCAGTGCCTCGAGGGTGGCGAACTGCATGGCCGCGGTGGTGGGTGGCCTCGCCGGGACCTGAGCGACCGCGGAGCCGAGGCGGAGGTACCGGGTATGGGCGGCCAGGAAGGCCAGCGGCGTGACGGCATCGGCGCCGTAGATCTCGGCGGTCCACACCGAGTCGAAGCCGAGTTGCTCGGCCAACAGGATCCGGCGTAGTGGCAGGTCGACACGCGGTGCGGCCCAGACGTCGACCCCCAGGCCCAGTCGCATGATGTCCCGTCCTCCGATTCCCGGTCAGCGACTCAGGCGTGGACGTCGACGACGACCCGGCCCCGGATCCGCCCGGCTAACACGTCGTCGGCGACGGCCGGCACGTCGTCGAGACCCACCAAGGTGGTCATCGAGGCCAGCAGGTCCCGGTCGAGATCCTCGTCAAGACGTCTCCAGGCTTCGATGCGTTGAGCACGGGGCACGTGGACCGAGTGCACACCACGCAGGGTCACGCCCCGCAGGATGAATGGCGCCACGCTGGTCGTGAGGTCCATTCCCTGGGCAAGGCCGCAGGCCGCCACGCAGCCCTCGGGCTGCACCTGGGCCAGCACGTTGGCCAGCGTGTGGCTGCCCACCGCGTCCACCGCCCCGGCCCACCGGGCTCGAGCCAGTGGCCGACCCCCCGGTTCGGACAGTTCAGACCGCTCCACGATGGTGGAGGCGCCCAACGCCGTCAGGTAGTCCACCTCCTCCGGGCGACCAGTGGAGGCGTGCACCTCGTAGCCCCGGGCAGCCAGCAGGGCAATGGCCACGCTCCCTACGCCACCCGCCGCACCGGTGACCAGCACCGGACCACGATCGGGAGTCACGTGGTGGTCCTCTAGGGCCAGCACGCAGAGGATCGATGTGTAGCCGGCGGTGCCGATGGCCATGGCCTGAGCGGTGGACACGCCTTCGGGTAGGGGCACGGTCCACGACCCGCGAACCCGGGCCCGCTGAGCCAACCCACCCCAGGACTCCTCGCCGATTCCCCAACCGTTCACGACAACCCGCTGGCCCACCGGAACCTCGGGGTCGTCCGAAGAGGCCACCGTGCCGGCCAGGTCGATGCCGGGCACCATGGGCCACGAACGCACGATGGGTGACTGGTCGGCGACGGCCAGTGCGTCCTTGAAGTTCACCGTCGAGTACTCGACGTCAACGATCACCTCGGGATGCACCTCAGGCTGGTCAGCGTCACCTACCGACGGCAGGTCCCCGTCGTCGAGTTCCACGTACTCCCGTCGGAACTCACCATCGGGCTTGTCGAGCCGCAGGGCACGGAACACGGTCATCTCGTCTCTTCTCGGGAACTGGGATTTCGGGGGCTGGGATTTCGGAGGCAGGGCGAGCAGGCTCAGCGGCCGAACATGGCCAGCCACTGCTCCTCGGAGCGGGGCATGAACACGAAGTTGTCACGCCGGGTGTCGCCCATGGAGGCCGACGGTTGCGGCGAGTAGAGGTGCCCGGGGTAGAGCACGGCGTCGTCGGGCACCTTGGCCAGACGGTGATGGAGGCTGTCGTACAGCGCCACGGGGTCGCCGCCAGGAAGGTCGGTCCGCCCGCAACCCTCCAGGAACAGGGTGTCGCCGGCCACCAGTCGGCCGTCGACCAAGAAGCACTGGCTGCCCGGCGTGTGGCCCGGCGTGTGGATGAGCTCGATGTCGATGGCTCCTACGGTGACCACGTCGCCACTGTCGTGCCCGACGATCTCACCGTCGCCCAGACCGGTCACCTCAGCGATGAACCCGGCCTCGTCACGCTGGGCGTGGATGGGAACCGAGGTTCGTTCCAGCAGCTCGGCTACCCCGATGATGTCGGAGCCCATCATGGAACCACCCACGTGGTCCGGGTGGTAGTGGGTGGCCAGCGCACCGGTGCAAAGCATGTCATCGGCCGCCAGGACGTCGAGGATGCCGTCGACGTCATAGGCCGGGTCAACCACTACGGCCTCGCCGGTCTCCCGATCACCGATGAGGTAGACGAAGTTGACCATCTGGCGGGCCATCGGATCCTCGGTGGCGAAGTCCCGGCCGGACAGGAGCTGGCGGAAGTAGAGGCGCTCGGAAGTCTCGGGTTGGGTGGTGTCGGTCATCGTCGAGCCAGACTAGGAGGCCGGTTCGGACGGGTCCGCGCCGGCGGCCCGCCAGACGGCCTCGGCCAGAGCCAGAACCTCACGGAGCGGACGACCGGTTGCCGCGGCCACACGGGCCGCATCATCATGTTCGGCCTTGGCCCGACCGGCGGTCACCTTGACCGCGATCGGGTGTCCGTCGACTACCACTTCACCCATGGTCCGAGCTGCCGACCACCGCTGGACGGTGTGGGCCCGTACGCCGAGCGATCCCGTCTCCGACGTCAACACCTCGGCAACCACGGCCACTGCGGACGGATCGCACAGAGCGCTCACCACATGGGCCGGGCGGCCCTTCTTCATCACGATGGGCGTGACCCAGGCATCACGGGCCCCTGCCTCGAGGCAGCGGGCCAGGGCATGGGCGAGGGTTTCGCCGGTGGCATCGTCCACGTTCACCTCGAGGGTGACCATCGGCTGACCCGAGCCCCGACCGGGGCCCCCGCCGGTAGCTCCCCCCGCCCTATCGAGGGTGCCCACCACGACCTGAGTGACGTTGGGTCGTCCGTCGAGGTCCCGGTCGCCCGCCCCGTAACCGGTGGCCTCGACGACCAGGGCCGGCATCGGACCCCAGGTGGTGACCGTGGCGGCCAACAGGGCGGCGCCTGTCGGGGTGGTCAACTCGGCAGCCACGTCGGTGCCGTGGGTGAGGGCTCCAGCCAACAGGGCGATGGTGGCCGGTGCGGGAACGGGGATCGTGCCGTGGGCCGATTCGACCGTGCCCGTTCCCGTAGCCACACTGCCCGACCGGACCTCGTCGACATCGAGTACCTCGAGGGCGGCACACGTGCCGACCACATCCACGATGCTGTCGATGGCACCTACCTCGTGGAAGTGCACGTCGGCCGGCGGAATCCCGTGAAGGCGGCCCTCGACGGCGGCCAGCGCCTCGAAGGTGTCGCGCACCCGTCGGGCCATGCGATCCGGGAAGCCGGCAGCGTCGACCATAGCCAGAATCGAGGACGCGTCTCGGTGGGTGGCCTCATCGTCGGCCACCACCCGTACGTCGATCGCCGCGATTCCACCACGCAGGGTCGGCTCGGCGGTCAGCGCCCAACCCTCGATAGGAAGCAGACTCACCAACACCCGGACCTCGTCGACGTCGGCACCCGCATCGATCAGGGCGCCGAGGGCCATGTCCCCCGCGATACCGGAGAACGGCTGGAACCACGCCACCCGGGTCATTCAAGGTCTTCCGTCGCAGGGGTGCCGGCCGCTGGCCGGCCGGGAACCGGTCCCAATGCGCGCAGCAAGGCACACGCCGCGCCGAATCCGTTGTCGATGCCCACCACGGTCAGGCCAGAGGCGCATGAGGCCAGCATCCCCAGAAGCGCCGTGACCCCCTCCAGTGACGAGCCGTACCCCACGCTGGTCGGTACGGCGACCACCGGGCAATCGGTGAGGCCACCGACCACGCTGGCCAACGCCCCCTCCATGCCGGCCACCACGACCACGGCGTCGGCCTCGTGGATGCGGTCAACATCGGCCAGCAAACGATGGATGCCCGAGACACCCACGTCGGACAACCGGTCGGCATCGATGCCGTGGGCCCACAGGACCGCCGCGCACTCGTCGGCCACTGGCGCATCGGCCGTACCGGCCGTGACCACCAGCACCCGGTCCCCACGATCGACGGCCCGACGCCACACCACGGTGTGACCCAACACGGTTCCCGAGGCGTCGATACCTAGAGCGGCGGCTGCCTGGACCTTGTCGGCCCGTGACAGCACCACCGGGCCGGTCCCGTGGTCCAGCAGCTCACCGACCACGATGGCCACATCCTCGGCGGACTTGCCGGGGGCGTACACCGCCTCGGGAAGTCCCTGACGGAGGGCACGGTGGTGGTCGATACGGGCCACGCCCACATCGACAAAGGGCAGTCGACTCAGACGTCGTACGGCGTCATCGGGCGAGATCGTCCCCGCCGCCACGCCGGCCATCAATTCGGACAGGGGCAACTCGTACAGGGGCAACTGGTACCGGGCGTCGGGGTCCACGTCACTATCCTCCCCTCCCGTGACCAATCTCGCACCCCCGGAGCTTTCGAGGCTCGCCTATCTGGGCCCCACCGGCACCTTCACCGAGCAGGCCCTGTTCACCCAGCGTGACCTGACGGGCCTAGACCTGCGTCCCGCACCGTCGATTCCCGACGTGTTCCGCCAGGTGGTGGCCGGCGAGGCGGACCTCGGTTTCGCGGCGATCGAGAACTCCATCGAGGGCAGCGTCAACGTCACCCAGGACACCTTGGCCTTCGACGTCGACCTGCTGATCCAGCGTGAGGTCGTGATCTCCATCCAGTTGAACCTGATGGTGGCTCCCGGTACCGCCTTGGCCGACGTCGACCGGGTGTGTTCGTACCCGCACGCCATTGCCCAGTGCCGTGGCTGGCTGTCCGAACATCTCCCGAGCGCTGAGGTCCAGGCCACCAACTCCACGGCCGACGCGGCGCGCCTGCTGGCCGCCACACCCGACGGTCACACTGCGGCCATTGCCCCAGGTCGGGCCGCCGAGGCCTACGGGCTCGACGTGCTGGCCGCCGACATCGAGGACCATCCGGAGAACCAGACACGGTTCGTGCTGGTAGCCCCCGACGGCATCCCGGCGCCCACCGGTCACGACAAGACCTCGTTGGTCGTCTTCCAGCGGGCCGACCGACCGGGATCGCTGCTGGGAATCCTCCAGGAGTTCGCCGCCCGTTCGATCAACCTGACCCGTCTGGAGTCGCGCCCCACTAAGCGAGGGCTCGGTGACTACTGCTTTCTGATGGACCTCGAAGGCCACGTGGCAGATGAGTTGGTGGCCGACTGCCTCCGGAACCTGCAGATGAAGCACGGAGAGGTCAAGTTCCTCGGGTCGTACCCGGCGGCGGGCACCAACGGAGCCCAGGTCCGGTCCGAGGCCACCGCGGCCTCCCGCTCGGCCGACGACTGGCTGACCGACCTACGAGGTCGCATCCGCTCCTGAGGGGACTGATCAGTCCCGGCGAGTGGCGGAGGGAGGGGGATTCGAACCCCCGAAGCCGTGAGGCTCAACGGTTTTCAAGACCGTCGCAATCGTCCGCTCTGCCATCCCTCCGTCGCGCAGCGTATCGGCGGGGGTCCGCAGCATCCGGGCCGCCGGTAGCATCCGGCCCCGAGGAGAGGTGGCCGAGTCAGGTCGAAGGCGCTCCCCTGCTAAGGGAGTATGGGCCTAAAAGCTCATCGTGGGTTCGAATCCCACCCTCTCCGCCAGCCGCCCACCGATGGGCCGGCCACCACCTCCGGGTGGCTCCGGTCACCAGCGGTGGGGCGGGTTCCGGGTGGCTCGTACACTCGGGCCGCTGCGCTCGTAGCTCAATTGGATAGAGCATCTGACTACGGATCAGAAGGTTGGGGGTTCGAGTCCCTCCGAGCGCGCCACCCACATCGGCCTCGTCGGTAGTTCCGGCGGGGCCTGTTGTCGTATGGGGCCAGGTGCCTCGGAGCGTTCGAGCTGCGTCTACCCCTCGAGGACCAAGACGACAGCTACGAATGTGCCGACAACCCCAACGGCGACCACCACCAACTCAAACGACGCCGAGAATCGTGATGGTGACCGCATGTGGTGGTTTATGCACTGAACCGGTGGCGCTTCCGGTCCTCGATTGACCTGGTGAAACTGGGACTCCGGTTCTGGGGTTGACTGCTCAGCAGCCCCGACTGCCCGCATAGGCGAACGCAGCCCGGTCGGCGGTGGTCACCGAAGCCTTCCTATTGAGCCTGGGATACATGACCGAGCCGTCATCGACGCTGTGGCCAATGCCGACTGCGTGGCCGAGTTCATGGATGAGGGTGGTCCGGATGAAGTCTCCACCTGTGTTCGTGTCGAGATCGTGCTTGGTGAGGATCTCGTCGGAGAGCAGGACGATCGCCTGGAAGACGATGAGGCGGTCTACGACCTTCCGGTGCCAGACCTCGGCTGCACCGAGTTCGTGGTCTTCGAGTAGGCCGGTGTCACGGTTGACCCAGATGATCTGGATGGTGTTGGGCTGGGGTGCCGGATTGTCTCCGACGGTGTGAGTTGAGTCAGTTATCGGGGTGAACTCCAGGCCGGTGAGTTCGCCAAGTTCGGTGATGGCATCCCGGGTGGCCAAAGCGGCAGCTGTGCTATCTGCCGAAGATTCGACAGTGTCGACCGTGACTCGGATCGGCGTGCAGTTGGGCCACAGGGCGGAACCGGTCGCATCGGCGAACATCGCCGTGCTCCCTGCAAGGGCGAGTCCGGAGGCTGGATCGTTGTCGACCCGGTCGGCGCGGCGGGTGGTGCCAGCCCCGGTGAGGGTAAGGAGGTTGCGCACGGACACCGGAAGCTCGACTCGCCATTCCCGGTCAGCCGGGTTGTTGGCCCAGGCGTAGGCCTCGTTGTTGGCCCGGTCGTGCAACTCGTGGTCGCCCTGGTCGGGTGTCGGCGAATCTTGCGAGAGAAGCGCACCGGAGAAGGAGCTGACGAGGAGGGCGGTGGCCACCAGGCCGAGGCCAAGTCGCTTGGCGGGAAGTCGTTTACGATAACTCATACCGTTATTCTATAACGGTAATCATGTTTGTCAACACTATTTTCGGTTATCTTTTTCGTTATTGTATTGCGTCTATATCCGTTGGCGTATAAGGTGTCTCCCAGAGGATGGAGGTATCCAGATGGCACTAGAGCTTGTTGACCTGGCACCGGACTTTGCAGTTTCGACTACCAACGGGGCGATCCGCTTCCCCGACGGATGGGACACCCAACGCCCGTTCCTCCGCGTCGTCGCGCAGCCCCGGAGCTGACCGTGTCCCGCCCCCGAGACCCGGAACTCGACGCCAAGATCATCGAGGCGGCAACCGAGGAGTTCCACACCGTCGGCTATGGCTCCATGAGCCTGGGGTCGATTGCCGTCCGGGCCGGTGTCCGCCCCGGTGCCGTCTACACCCGTTTCCGGGACAAACGCGATGTGTTACGAGCCATCCTCGAACATGTCTCAACCCTTCGGGCGGAACGGATACGAAACCTCCCCGGCGACGACCCCTACGAGAACCTTCTGTACGCCACTCGCGAGACGCATACTTCGGTCTCCTGGGAACACGCCTTCACAATCCCGGCCCTGGCGCTCATGGGCACCGAGGAGGCCAACGAGGTCCGGGATCTGATCCGCGACGACATGGCCCGTAACCGCCATATAGAACTTCTCCGCCCAGCACTCAAGCAGGCTGTTGCCGCAGGAGTCCTGCCGGACAACATGCCCGTCAACTACGCGTCAGCAATGATCCTCGGCGCCTACTTCACCTTCAGGCTCGGCGTCGATTCGGAGCACTGGCCCGCCGACATGCCCGAAAAGCTCCTGCAAACTCTTGGAGCGAAGGCCCCTTAAACCTCCACCGACTACCACGACAACGACCGACGCCGATGATCGGTGTGGGGTTCGAGTCCCTCCGAGCGCGCCACCCACATAGGCCTCGTCGGGAATCCCTCTGCTCGGCATCACCGAGTAGCAGGCAGACGGAGCAAAGCCGATGACAGACTGGACCGGATTGACAGCGAGGACCGGCCGCGCAGGTCACGACCTCGTCGGCTGGCTCATGTGGGATCCGGTTGCGATTAGCGCCTACGAGGCCCTGGGCGTCCCGAACGGCAATGGCTGGATCCAGGCATGGCGACTCGCACCCCTGGGGGACATTCCTTCGGCCGCCGCAACGGCGGCCACATACTCGATCAATCCACGGATCGTGGAAACCATCCTCGGCCTCTGGCGCAGCGTCACTGACGCTGACGCCATCTGTGCAGTGCGCGATGCCGCCGTCGAACCCGGCCTGGAATCCATCGCTCCGGGGTTGGGTGATGCCCTCGCCCCACTCGCCAAAGACCTTTGGCGCGGTGCCGACGCCGTGCACCACGGAGCCCGTCCCCTTTTCGCGGCCTGTCGAGACCAGCCACGACCTGATAACACTCGACCCGCACTGTCGGCCTGGTTGGCGGCCAACTGCCTTCGCGAGCTCCGCGGCGACAACCACTGGGCCCTGTGCGCGTCTGAAGAACTCGATGACGTCGAAGTCGGACTTCTCCATTCGGCCATGGTCGACACCAACGAGTACGGAGGCGAAGAATGGATCGCCCGAAGCCGAGGTGCTGACGATGAGGCCGTGGCACGCGGGTGGCGCCGTCTGGAAGCGAAAGGCTTAGCAACTGATAGAGCCCTGAACCAGACAGCCCGTCAGTTTCGCCTCGAGCTAGAAGACCGCACCGACAGGTTGACTGAACCAGCGTGGCGAGAGATAGGCGAGGCCGCCACGCAAGCATTTTGCGAGGCTGTCGAGCCCCATCACGAAGCGTTCGTAGCCCGGATCAACGCCACCGCTGGTGCACGCTGGATGCCGGCTCTTCGGCACCGCCCGACCTAACACCAAGGTTCATTCCTGACACCAAACCAACAGCCATAAACCGCTGCTGACCTGTAGGTTTTCGCTTTTCCCGGGCCGGCGGGCAGGGAGGGTGGCACGAAACACGCCCTGCGTCCGCTTTAGCCGCCGGCGAGATGGCCCCAGGAGTCGAGTTGGACCCTCTAGGTGCGTCCGCTCAGCTGGGTTTTCTTCCAAGGGCGGAGAGATGGACGGGACTGAGCATGATGAATTCGGGGTTACTTACCTGACGGAGAGCGGCGGCCGCCATCTCTTCAGTAGTGACACCCGCAGCTACGAGTCGTGGCAGGGCACGCTCAAGGGCGAGGAACCACCAGTCGCCACCCGCTTCTCCAGGCCGCATTGTCCAAACGTGACCGTCGGCCTGGAGGTCGACCAAGCCAAGACGACGCATCTGGTCGATCAGTCGCAGGCCGAAGTTCGGTTCTCGCCACTTCTCTTGTGTGCCAGCGGACATTACGGCGTGGATGGCCCGATAGGGCTCTTCCAGGGCCTGCTCGGCGAAGCCGAGGAATACGCCGTCCTCGATCACCAGGTGGCCTCCGGGCCGGAGTGCATCCACCAATCGGGCGAGGACGTCCTCACGGGTTGGTAGGTGCTGGAGAACGGCCCGGGCGTGGATCAGGTCAAATGATTCACGGGGGAGTTCATCGGTTTCGAGGTCGAACTCTCGGACCTCCGCGTGTTCGGGTACCTCAGCATGGAAGCGGACGTCTATGTCCAAGGAAAGCACAGAACCCGTGGGGCCGACCTTGTCCGCTATCCATTCGGTCACGGAGCCGTTCCCGGCTCCGGCCTCGAGCACGTCGTGGCCTGGAGCTATACCAGCCCGGACCAGAACCTTGAATGTGTGGGGATCGAGGGTTTCGGCAAGCTTGCCCAGTCGAATCTGTTCGATCTCCAGTTCATCGTCTGAGGTCTCGTAGCGTTTGTCTGCCATGGAGGCCACAGTATTGGGTGAAGCGGGCTGGGGGTTCGAGTCCCTCCGAGCGCGCCACACGCCTTCACAGGTCAGGCCCTCAGTGGGTTTGGCCAACCCTCCAAGTTTCTGGTCAAGTCATGTCATGCGACACGACGAGCAGGTCCGGGTAATCAAGGAGATGTGCGCCCATCTCGACGGCGACACCAACGTCGATGCGGGCGGCCTGCGGCAAAATCCGACCATCACCTACACCGACCCCGTGCAGGCCAACCGCGAGTGGAGTGAGTGGTTCCGGGGGATGCCGCAAATCCTCGGCCTGTCCGGTGACCTTCCCGAGGCAGGGTCGTTCCTCACCAACAACGACTACGGAACACCCATCCTCGCCACCCGAGACGAAAATGGTGGGTTCAGGGCCTTCGTGAACTCGTGTCGGCACCGGGGCACCATCCTCGAAACCGATAGCCACGGCACCAAGCACCGCTTCACCTGCCCGTTCCATGCCTGGAGCTATGACACCGCCGGGACCCTCGTGGGGATGCCTAAGGCCGCCCACTTCGGCCACGTCGAAAGGGAGTGCCTCGGATTGCGCGAACTCCCGGCCGAGGAGCGACACGGGCTGCTCTTCGTGCATCCCCAACCCGATGGTGAAATCGACCTCGACTGGCTACTCGGCGAGTGGTTCAACGACGAGTTCCCGACCTGGCGATTCGACGAACTCAAACTCCTCACCTCTGACGAGTACGACATCAGGTGCAACTGGAAGCTCGCAATGGACACCTTCGGCGAGAC
>Ga0257111_1000448_pt1 | contig 17083 bp, 13 predicted proteins | sample LP_taG_6_FD_191567 | JGI IMG/M metagenome (GOLD analysis project Ga0257111, IMG submission 191567) | Marine microbial communities from Northeast Subartic Pacific Ocean, Canada - LP_J_2015_P26_500m | ecosystem: Environmental > Aquatic > Marine > Oceanic | place: Canada: Northeast Subartic Pacific...
CTTACTTAGCCTGTTAGGACATTTCGCAGTAGTTTTGATACTCTGATATTTGAGAAATAAAAGTTTTGTTAGATATAATATAAATTATGGTATATTCAGCGCCTTATTTAGAGGAAAGATATATTATATAGGCATTTTTAAGTGCTTTATTTTTACATTATATAGCCTGCTATTTTTTGAGGGTTGTTTTCTTTTAAGTAAAGGATTAATAATCAAGTTAAATAAATCAAGTTAAGGAATAAAAATGAGTGAAGTAAAAACAGGAACAGTTAAGTGGTTCAATGCCTCTAAAGGCTATGGATTTATCAGCCCAACTGAGGATGATAAAGACTTATTTGTTCATATGAGTGAGATACAAATGGATGGGTTTAAAACCCTAAGTGATGGACAATCTGTTGATTACAATGAAGGGACAAGTGAAAAAGGTCCTTGTGCAACAAATGTAATCCCTCAGTAATCTCTCTGCTAAATACCATGATAGAGGTGTTAATTTAATACTTCTCTCCTGGTAAAATCTCTACAGCTCTCTAATTATTAGGGGGCTGTTTTGTTTATAGACATTTAGCGCTGTAGACACACATTTTCTAGGATAATTATTTGTAGATTTAATTACATTTTATAAATAATAATGAAAGGTAATGATTTATGAATGTTCTGATGAGTCCTAAAACCATTTTTACAGTAGTAGGTATTCTTATTCTTGGACATGGTGCAATGTTCTTTTTTGGAGCAGGAGATATGGCAACAACAGGTGTACCTAATATTAGCGATGAAGCATTAAATGTGGGTAAAGGAGCACATGAAATTGTAGCATTCTTTAATATATTTTTAGCAGCGGTTTTACTTTTTAGTAGAAATATTGATTTAGAATCGGCTAAAAAAGTATTAACTGGAGTAGGGATTGGTTGCGTTGTAATGGTGGTTGGAATTGCTTATCATATGCAATCAATGATAATAGAACATGCACCACCTTACCAGTATTAATTGTTTTTTTATTGTTATCTATTTGGTCTTTTTATGTTGCCTTATTAAAGAAGTATTAGTCTATAATAATACAGTTTAAACATTAAGCCCGCCCTCTATCGTGGGGTTTTTGTGGGATAATGGGTAGATTTTGGTATGGTTAACCGCATCACACTATACTTTATTTTAGCATCACTCACCATTGCTCAACCTAACGTTGATTTAATTGAACCAGCATTTGGTGGAATTGGAAGTGCAATAACAATCAGTGGTAATAATTTTATTTCCAACACTTTAGAGAACAGTGTTTTTTTTGGTGGATTAGAAGCAAACATACTTAATTCAACAGAAAACGAAATAATCGTTTCAGTGCCAAATGGTGCTTACTATACATCCATCTCAGTATATGCAAATGGACTTTATGCGGCTTCAAGCCAGCGTTTCGATGTTACTTTTGATGCCACAGAAGAACTGACAGTTGCTCATCTCAGTAATCAATTAAATAATCCACATTTAGGTAGAAAATATTATGATATAAAGATTGCAGATATGAATGGAGATAATATTGCAGAAATAGTTACTTCGGAATTTGGCTATGGATCGAGTGCATATTTAGCAATATTTACTACATCTTTTGATGATGAAGGGATGATATCCATTGATCAGCATATAGAATTCAATTTTGGAACAGGTGTTTATAGTGAGCCCCAGGATATTGCACTTGGTGATTTAAATGGGGATGGACTTTTAGATGTCGTAGTATCTGAAGAAGGAGACATCACTGATGATTTTGAAGCTCATACATGTATCTTTATAAATAGTAGTCAGAATCAAAATTTTTCATTTGAATCTCCTATAATTATTGATGGAGATGGTTATGAGGGATTTTCTCAGCTTCAAGATATTAATGGAGATGGAAAACTGGATATAGTAACATCACGACAAACTTATAATCAACTTGGTATTTATTTAAACACAAGTGATAATAGTAGTGTATCATTCGCAGATAAGATTATTATTGAAAATGTTGTAGCCCCCCGACCTGCCTTTGCAGACTTGAATGGCGATGGAATGATTGATATGGTTGCAACTGCTTATTTAAATAATGGTAGAGATGTTTATATATATTCCAATAATAGTACAGAAGAAAATATTGATTTTAATTTAGAATTCTTTATTTTAGCAGGAGGAGAGCCACAAGGGGATACAGATTGGAATTGGAGTTCTGCAAATCCTACATTAGCTGATATTGATGGAGATGGTAAACTTGATATTGTGGTTACAAATGGTAATTGTGGGTTTGGATGTTCTGTTAGTGGAGTTTCTATAATTAGAAATATAAGTACAGATTCTGAATTAGATTTTGAGTATGACTATAGCAGTTTTTATCAGTATGAATCTAATTCGTGGCCTCTTAGAGTTAGTGCTTCTGATTTAAATGGTGACGGCAAGCCAGATTTACTTACTAATGACTGGTTGGGTGGTATTTCAATATTGGTAAATAATAGTAATGAAGGAAATATAGAATTTGAAGACCAGATGCAAATAGGTGTAGGTAATTATCCGCTTTCAGTCGCTACCGCCGATCTAAATATGGATTATACTCCTGAAATTATAGTGGCAAATTGGGAAGTAGAAGGTATGAGAGCGATTCATAATTTTTTACCTGTGGAATATCAGGTTAATAATCCACCTACAAATTTCTCTCTATCAGAACCTAGCAATAACACTCAAATAACGGTAGATGAATCCAATATGAATACTGGTTTCATCACATTCTCATGGAGTGCATCATCTGATGCCAATGGCGATTCACTTTATTATCTAATGCGTGTCACCAGTGCTGAAATAGGTAATCATGATATGGATACGAATGCTACGTTCATTGGTGTATCATACATGGATATAATTGAAGACATGTCAGAGAATAATGTTACAGCCGTTACGCTGGAATGGACTGTACATGTTACCGATGGCATCGATACAGTAGAAGCATACAATGCACCATACACAATGGAAATTGATGGATCGAATGCATTAAGTGCTTATCTGGTAAGATTGATTCCAGATGAATTTTCTATCCACCAAAACTATCCCAACCCATTCAACCCAGTAACAACATTGCGTTATGACTTACCAGAAAACAGTCATGTTAATATCGCCATCTATGACATGCTTGGCAGACAGGTAAAAACCTTAATCAATCAAACCCAAGACGCTGGTTATAAATCAGTACAATGGAATGCCACTAATGATGTTGGTACGCCCATATCTTCTGGACTTTACTTATATATGGTCCAGGCGGGGGAATACATTAGCACTAAGAAGATGGTGCTGTTGAAATAAACATCAAACCTCGCCCATTAGCGGGTTTTTTTGTTTATTTTTAAGTAATTTGAAGATGAATAAAGAAAGGATATCTTAAATGAAAAATCTAATAATGACAATTTTTCTGGTTTGTTCAGGACTTCTTGCAGACGATGTATCTGATGTAGAAGGTTTAATTAACGAACATTGGAAAACACAGAATGAGAAAAATTGGCAGGGATTTGTGTCTACACTTTATTCAGGAGGGACTATGAATGGCGATTCAAATGGTTCTTTCTGGTATCGACAAGATGCAACTGTAAAGGCAGTAACAAAAAATCAAATAGCCAGTAATCGGTTTGATTTTACGCCAAGGTATATAGAAGTGGATATTTTAGAGGAGGATAAATATGCAGTTGCTTATTACTATTTGGTTGGCTCATATACGATAAATGGCCTAACAAAGCCTGATTATAGGACAAGGGTATGCCAAGTACTTGTAAAGGAAGGCAAGAATTGGAAGATTAAATCTGGTGATTTCACACCTTTGCATAGTGGTAGTGGAATCCCTGATTAATATTAATTAATAAATATAAAAAACCCAGCCTAGTAGCGGGGTTTTTTGTTTATACACTGATTAGTAGAATTTCCTTTAAATCCATTTGCATCATTTATTATAAAATAATGTCAAATGAGCAAGAAAACGGACAAACTGATAAAAAATACACCACCGGCAGTTTTAAGATTCCAACTGTTTCTTTGCAAGGGATCTTACTAAGACTGCTTCCCAACTGTTAAAATTATAATTTGCGATATAATTGAATATTGCCTTAGCCTTTTTATCCTCTCCAGTTGATTTTAAGGCTAAACCTTTGAAGTAAGCATAATACTGATAATTTTCTGGATTAATGTTATCTTTAAAATAGCTGAGGGCACCTTGGGCATCTCCACTGAATAAACGAACCATCCCCGATAGGGCATTGTAATTATCTAATGCAGAAGGACTCTGTATTTTACCAGCAATGGGGTATAGTTCTGCAAGTTGTTCTTCTGCTTTATCGTATTCTCCGAAAAGGATATAGTGCCAAGCTTCCATTTGGGCATTATAAGCATCAAAATTTCTTTGTCTGACCTCGTCTACCTCCATAAGTGCCATAGCAGCAGCAGCATAATTTTTACGCGACTTCAATGCGCTATAAGCTTCTTCTTTTTGCTGATTGTTAGCGTAAGCTAAAAACTTTGCGAATTCAACTCTTGCCTTTTGTTGGTTTAGTGACGCTTCCGTAAATCCTAGATTATTTAATTTATTATTGAGATCTTGAGCGAGGCGCAATGCACCTTCATAATCGTTTTGAAATAGATACGAGTTCAGTTTGTAAAAAGAGAGATTAACTACCGCTATAGGGCTTTTTGCAAGTGAAATTGCCAGGTCATAATTTTCTCTTGCCATCTTAGCATCGCCACTGAACAGGTAATTATGTGCCATCACATTATAGGCAGAACCTTTTAATGTCGAACCATTATCTTCAGCAATATCCACCATTTTCTGGTAGAGTGGTTTTGCGGCCTTGAAATCACTATACTGACGTTCCACATTTGCCCTAACCTGATATGAGAATGCTGCCTTGGGACGTGTTTTAATCATTCCTTTAGTATATTTCAGTGCTAGTGTTTTAGTCTGCTGTTTTTTAGGTAGTAATAAGTTTCCTCCGATTTTAACCTGATGAGACGCTAAACCCCTCCAAGCTAGATACTGTTTAGAATTTATTGTTAACGCTTTATTATATTGAACAATTGCCTTATCAAAATCTTGTACAGCTGTATAAGCATTACCCAAAATAGTATAAGCTTCAGAACTATTAGGGTATTTGTTAACCAGTTCTTTCGAAAAATTTATGACATCTATTAAACGACCATCCCGATCTGCAACGTAAATATCTACACGTAATTTTTCAGCTTCGCTGCCATTGTTTTTATTGGCAATGGCGCGATCCCGGTAATTTTTTCTTTTGTTTGGATCTGTTTCGGGAACATATAGATTGGCAAGTATAAGTTCAGGATCTATGCTAAGTGCTTGTTCAAAAAGATTTTTTGCCTCTATCCCTTCGTTCTGGCTTAAATGATTGTAACCGCGATTATACAATTCTAATGCTTTTTCAATGGCAGACGTAATTGGCAAGGGTACATCCATAGTTTTGGAACAGCTTATAATCAAATACGGAATAATAAATGGAATAATAATGCGGGGAAATAATCTCATATTAGTTTATCTCTTTATTCTAGATTAAGAATTAATCCTATAATCTATATCAGAAGTACTATTGCTCAACATCACTTTGTAAAAATATAAATAATTCTATTAGATGGAACCGATCAATCATGGCAGGTTTTTTGTTTATAGACATTTAGGACTGGTCAGACTTAATATTAGTTTTCCAAAAATATTTAATAAGTTAGCTTGACTCGGATTTAGCAACTCAGAATATCTGTTAAAGAACTAAAACATGTTTTATCAATCAAGAAGAATCCAATTTCTTTTTAAAAGTATAATAATTTATTTGCTCTTGCTGGTCCTGCTCAGGATAATATTTTTTTTAATTTTTAATTCTGAATCTGAAACCTATACATTAGGAAGTCTGGTCAAAGCTCTACTTATAGGTATACGATTTGACCTGCGGTTAGCAGTACTGGTAAATATTCCTCTAATGATTTTTTGTGCAATGCCAATCGTAAATGTTGTTCGCTCGAAATGGGTGCGCAGAATATCTGATTTATATATCTACTTGTTCACTGGTTTGCTGCTATTATTTTACTCTGTTGATATGGGTCATTATTCTTACCTTGGTCGAAGAGTTGATATTAGTGTATTGAGATTTCTAGACAACCCTCAAATATCAGCGCAAATGGTATGGGAAAGTTACCCTGTTATCATAATTCTTATACTTCTGTCCTTTATTTTCATAGGGTTTAAATTGATTTATGATTTGGTTCCTGCCATATTATTAACCACACCACAAGTGAAAACTGCAAAGCGTAAATTTTTTGGATTCACTATAAGTAGTTTGATTTTCCTGTTTAGCGCCTGGGGTACTCTGAAACAATATCCGCTGCGGTGGAGCGATGCATTTTTTAGCAATAATTCTTTTATTTCAGCTCTTGGGCTGAATCCAATCCTTTACTACAGTGATACCAGGCGCTTTGCTCGTGATGATTTTAGCATTGATAAAGCAAAGGAGTATCACCAAGATATCATAGATTTTCTGCATATCAATAATCAGGATCCAGAAAGACTGAACTATTGGCGATATGTCGCATCATTGGATCATTCTTCCCAATCACCAAATATTGTAATAATATTTTTGGAATCAGTGGGTGCAAACCGTTTAAGTATACTTGGCAACCCCTTAAATGCGACACCTAACCTAGACCAAATTATTGAAGAAGGAATATTTTTTAAACGCTTCTATGTGCCAATGGTAGGTACGGCCAGATCCGTATTTACTATGGTGACAGGTATACCAGATGTTGCCAGAATAAAAACATCATCACGTAACCCGCGAATAAATAAACAGTACTCGATTATTAATGATTTTACGGGCTATGAAAAACACTATATTATGGGAGGTAGTGCAGGATGGGCGAACTTACGTGGATTTTTGCAGTTGAACATTCCTGATTTATCCATCACCGAATTAGATGACCTTAAAAGTCCAAGATTAGATGTATGGGGTGTATCTGACCATGATCTTTTTAAGGAGGCCCATCAAATATTTGAAAATATCCATGCGGGAAAGCCGTTTTTTGCCATCATACAAACGGCTACTAACCACAGACCTTATTCTATCCCAGAGAATGTAACCAGATTCGAGGTGGAACATATTTCAAAAGAAAAATTGAATCATGCTGGGTTTAAATCTGTGGACCAATATAATGCAATGCGCTTATTAGATCATACAATTGGTGAATATTTTTCTTATGCTAAAAGATCCAAGTATTTCCGTAATACAATATTTTTCCTTTTTGGTGATCATGGGACCTCTGATCCCTGGGCTAAACATATGCCCCTCTCAGATTATGAGTTATTGCTGAGATCTTATCATGTTCCGTTAATTGTGTATGGGCCTAGTATTATAAAGGGAAGCATTATCCGGAATGATATTGCCATGTTATCGGATTTAATTCCTACTGCAGCAGGCTTTGCGGGAATTAGTTATCATAATCAAACTTTAGGCCGGGATCTGATGTCAATTGCAGAGAATCAAGAAGGCTTCGCATTAACAGTAGGTAAAAAACATGCTCGACCTATAATAGGTGTAATCGATAGCCAGTATTATCTAACCATGTACCATGATGGTGAAGATATTAGGTTATATGATTTAAATGTAATTGGAGTGCCAGAAGATATCCAACAAGAATACCCTGAGCTTACTGCAAAATACAGTAGATTGGTTCAAGGTCTTTACGAGACATCAAAATACATGTTATACCATAATAGTCAGTTATTGGATCCTATGAATAGTAAATGAAACTAATTTTAATTAGAAATTTCTTATTATATGGGTAAGAATTCAAACACCGGCCAATGGTCAACTGGTCGCTTGAGCACGCAGGAGAGTCTGCAGGATGAAATTATTCTTGGGAATGACTATCCCTATTTACACAGTATCCAGGTGGTTCCTGGGCAGGGACCCAGGGGTTTTCTTGTGAGTCAAGCTTACGCCTGGAAGTTACTGCGTTTTGTCCACCGGGGACAAACGATTGGGACAATGACCGGTTTCAATGCACGCTTGGACTTTGCCCTAGAGTAGTCATTTGTCCTTAAATTCCTTTGTGAAGATTAGAATTAAGCAAGAAAGCTGAAATGAAAAACTATTTAATCATATCACTACTATTACTTTCAGTTGGGTTTCCTCAAAAGATGTTGAATAAAAAAGTTATGATTAAGGAAAAACTTCCTAATAGTGATGAATTAATAGTTTATCCACCTAATTCGGATAATCCTTATAATGGTGTGGTCTATTGGTATGGAGGCGTTGCCCAATTAAATCATCAAACATATAATAATGGCATAAAAAATGGACCATACAAAGAGTGGTACATTATTGGTAAGGAAAAAATATTGAGATTGGTAGGGAATTATAAAAATGGAGAAAAAGATGGATTATGGACTTATTATTCTGAAAATGAGAAGTGGAAAGAAGGAAAATTTATGGAAGGAAAAGAAGATGGATTATGGATTTATTACAACAATAAAGGTTGGAAGTGGAAAGAAGAAACATATATCGATCAATATATAAGTAAAATAACTCACTTTTACAGAACGACTCAATATTATAGAAATGGACAGGTTCAATTGGAAGGAAACACTAATTTTTGGGGGAGTTATGATGGTAAATGGACTTACTACAACGAAGATGGTTCAATAAAAGAAATCAATGAATACTAGCCCCCACCTAAATAGATAGGATTTAAAAAGGAATGAAGAGTAGGTAAAAAGAGAAAAATTTGAATGTAAAAGGAATTGGATGGAATATAAGATTTTAGGAAATACTGGTGTTGAAGTATCGAAACTCTGTCTCGGTACAATGACATTTGGGGGGCCGGCGGATGAAAAAGAATCAGCCAGCATGTTCAAACTAAGTCGCGATGCAGGCATTAACTTTTTCGATTGTGCCAATGTATATGAGAGTGGGCGTTCCGAAGAGATCCTTGGCAAACTCATAGCCAATAGTAGAGAACAGTTAATTATTACCAGCAAGGCATATTTCCCTACTAGTGATGATGTGAATGCTCGAGGAGGAACTAGAAAGCACATCATGACTGCTGTCAATGATAGCTTGAAAAGATTAAAGACGGATTATATTGATCTCTATTTTTTACATAGGTTTGATGATTTCACTCCAATTGAAGAAACACTGCGGGCCCTGGAAGATCTGGTTCGTCATGGTAAAGTTCTTTATTTGGGTGCTAGTAATTTTGCTGCCTGGCAGGTGACAAAATCACTGGGAATCACAGCAAAAAATGGATGGAGCCAGTTTGAATGTATTCAACCCATGTATAACCTGGTAAAACGACAGGCTGAAGTAGAAATATTTCCAATGGCTTTATCAGAAAATATTGGTGTTATCAGCTATTCACCGCTAGGAGGAGGCCTGCTTACAGGTAAATACGGGATAAAAAAACGGCCTAAAGCGGGTCGACTGATCGAAAATAAGATGTATGAAAAACGTTACGGTGATCCAAAGGTGTTTAAAATTGCCGAAAGATTTAGCCTTTTGGCCAAAGAACAGAATCTGTCGCCCATCAGCCTTGCCGTAGCCTGGGTTGCCAGTCATCCAGCTGTGACTGCTCCTATCATCGGTGGGCGTAATTCAAAACAGCTGAAAGAATCGCTGAAATCTATAGAAATAAAAATGACCAAAAAGCTTAGGAATATTATATCGGCATTGTCGCCTGAACCGCCTATTGCCACTGACCGGAATGAGGAACAAACTATATATAATTACGGTCAACGATAGATCAGAATGAAACGCCTTTAGCTCATTCCAGCGGGGTTTTTGTTTATAGACATTTAGGACTGATGGGGTGTAATATTGCCTACAGGAAGCGTGTTTGGGTCGTATTACCTGGATTACTGATTCTGGATTAATTAATGGAAAAATTTTATGAGTGCTGGTTTCTTTTTACCTCAATCAATAGAGACTTTATCAAAATATAGTATACTGCCCAATTTTGAATGAGGAATTAAAATTGGGCGCGCTGTCTGCAAAGGCGGGCTCGCGCATATATGGCACTCATGAATTAAATATAGATGGGCACGCCACCAAGCTGCCGATCTTTTTGATTAACGGCGCGTACGATGGACCGGTACTGGCAATCACAGGTGGAATCCACGGTGCAGAATATGCAAGTATCGAAGCGGCGCTGCGCCTCGCTCATTCCCTCGATCCCGCAAAGTTGCACGGGCGCGTAATTGTGCTGCCCGTAGTGAGTATGCAAGCCTACAAGTCCCGTTCGATTTATATTGTGCCGATGGACGGCAAAAACTTGAACCGTCAATTCCCGGGAGATGCGGAAGGAACTGCTTCAGAACAATTAGCGTATTGGCTCACGTTCAATGTCTTTAAGCAGGCCAATTTTTACGTTGATTTACACGGTGGTGATTTGAATGAAGCACTTGTTCCATTCACCGTTTTCCAAAAAGCGGGGGACAAAATGACGAATGCAAAATCTTTGGAACTCGCACGCGCGTTTGGCATCAAATATCTTGTTGGCAGTGATATCAAAGGTTCGACCATTTCTGCGGCAGCGGCATTGGGTGTCCCCGGAATTCTGGCCGAATCGGGCGGGCAGGGTATTTGGGAACCGCATCATATTCAGGTACTCTCGGATGGTTTGGACCGCGTGATGCTTCATCTTGGGATGGTGGAGGGTACAACAACCAAACCGAGTGAGACCATCGCGATGAACCAATTTGTATGGATGTGGAGCGAACATGATGGCTGTTATTATCCTGAGGTGCATGTGGGAGATATGGTCACCGTTGGGCAACCTCTCGGGCGCGTCGCCGATTTTGAAGGGAAAACTCTGCAAAGCATCCAAGCTCCAGTGAGCGGCGCAGTGTTATTTGTCGTTACAACATTGGCAATCAATCAAGGGGACCCGCTGTTGGCAGTTGGGGCATAACCCACATATTGTTTTGCAAAATTTTATAATTAATTCTCAAAGGTTTATCTGGACTAAACCAGTCAGAAAAATTCATTAATACTCATAAATAACAGGCGCACACCCCATTAGCAATGTTTTTTGTTTATAAGATGATGGGTAGATTTAATCAATGCAAAAAGTTCTATTTATAATTTATGTATTATTTATTGGAGTAACCTCAATGTATACACAAATAAATGACCGTCACCACCACCAATACCAGGACCTTGTTGATCTATTTAAGGACTGGCGGGAATTTGAAGAACCACCCAGGCTGAATGGGGCCCCAGATTACACAGCCGGTCGCTTTGATAAGGATCAGCAAAACTTCAAGACGCTTGAAGAACGGTTGAACCAGATAAAAATTGATGATTGGCCAATTCCCTATCAGGTGGATTGGCATATTGTCCGTGCCGAAATGAATGGTTATGACTTTAACTATAGGGTACTACAGCCCTGGGTCCGTGATCCGGCCTATTACCAGACTGTCTGGGAGTATCAAAGCGATGTACCAGCCCACGAAGGACCAACCAACCACGCCACATTAGAACTCTGGACATACCAGTTTCCTCTTAGCAGTGATGAGGAAAAGCGTTTAACCAGCGATCTTAATGTTATTCCCCCATTGCTGATTCAGGCCCGGAAAAATCTCACTGGTAATGCTCAAGACCTTTGGATAGCCGGTATTGAAAATATTCGGAACCAAACACTGAGCTTGGATAAACTTGCCAGGATGATCCAAGATTTTAAAACCCAGTCTGAACTTGGTACCGCATTAGAAAATGCACAAAAGACCACAAAAGATTTTATTATCTGGCTGGAAGAACAGGTTCCAAACAAGACTGGACCTTCTGGAATTGGGAAGGATAATTACACCTGGTACCAGCAAAACGTTCATCTAGTGCCCCTGACCTGGGAAGAAGAAGTTCAACTATTGCAACGGGAACTGGATAGAGCCTGGACATCCTTGAAACTAGAGGAACAACGCAACAAGGACTTACCACCTATGGTCGCAGCAAACACACCAAAAGAATTTGCCCAACTTACTGAGCAGGGAGTGCAGCGCTTCATGAGATTTTTAAGAGAAAAAGAAATCATGCACATCAAGCCGAATATGGAGCCAGCACTGCGGGAACACATGGGGGAATTTATACCCGAGGATCGCCGTAATTTTTTTGAAGTTTGTATGCACTATGATCCAGTGCCGCTTTATTCTCATTTTTATCACTGGTTCGATTTGGCTCAGATGCGGGATGAGCCACATGAAAGTCCTATTCGCCGTGGACCCCTTCTTTATAATATTTTTGATAACAAGAATGAAGGAATTGCCACTGGCGTGGAAGAAATGTTCATGCATGCAGGGCTGTACGAACACAGCCCTCGCTCTAGGGAAATTGTATGGATTTTGCTTGCTCAGCGCGCTGCCCGTGGCCTAGGATCGTTGTACGCTCATGCTAATGAAATGACTATGGAAGATGCAGGAAAGGTACATGTGAAATGGACACCCCGTGGCTGGATGAAACGCGAGCCCCATCTGCTAAAGTTCGAACAACACCTTTATCTTCGTCAACCTGGGTATGGGACCTGCTATATCACTGGGAAGTATTTGATAGAACAGCTAGTTACTGAATATGCCGAGCAATTAGAAGAACAAGGTAAGCCTTTATTGATGAACGACTTTTTCCAAGCTTTTAATGACGCCGGAAATATTCCCGTAAAACTGGTGCGTTGGCAAATGACGGGCAATAAGTCTGAATAAAATCCAATAGTCTTAACTGTATTGATCATGAATCGAAGAATCCTATTTATTTTTACTTTTTGTCTGTTCGTAACTACATATAGTGGCCAGCAAGGTGACAAGCTCACTGTTGAATGGGTCTACTCTGATGAAGCACGGGCGATTGCTGCGGTCCATCGATATCACTGGTTGGATAATAATACAGCGATTCTATTTGATGTTCGCCAGCCAAAAGAAGAAAGAACATTCCTGAAACTGGATCCCCAGAAAACCAGTGAAATCAAGTCCATGGTTGATCGTAATAAAGCGGTTATCAGTCTGCAGATGCACCTTGGGGAAGAAGATTCATCAAAATTTCTAATGTGGCCCCTTGCGTTCAATCACGATGGACTCCAGGCATTGTACATCTATAAAAACGATATTTTCATCCTGGATATGGAAAATTCTGAATTCATTCGGATCACCAAAACGGAAACAGCCGAAAAATCACCCCGGTTTTCTCCAGATGGATCCAAGTTGGCTTTCGTAAGAGAAAATGATCTCTATATTTATGATCTGGAAAGAAACCGGGAAAAGCGACTAACCTATGATGGCTCAGAAACCACTCTGAATGGCTCTGTTTCCTGGGTTTACTGGGAAGAGATCTTTGGTAGGCAGGATATTGGTTACTGGTGGTCAGATGATTCAAAGGCACTTGTATTTTTACAGACGGATGAATCACCGGTTACAAAAATGCACTATGTGGATTTCAAGCCTGCAGAACCACGGCTAATCACCCAGCGCTACCCGAAAGCAGGGACAGATAATCCTATTGTGAGGGTGGGTGTTATGGAAATTTCTTATCCACGGATCAAGTGGGTAAAACTTGACCCGTACGAGTATATCTGCCGCGTAAAATGGCACCCTGACAATAAACGATTCAGCGTTCAAACCATGAACCGGGCTCAAACTGAATTGAACCTATTTTTTATCGATCGGAAAACAGGAAAAAACCTCGGCCAAGTTTTAACAGAAACCGATGAAGGCTGGGTAAACATTAATGATGATTTATATTTTCTTGAGTCTGGGGATTTCCTATGGCAGTCTGAGCGGGATGGCTATGCACATTTATATAGATTCGATGATGATGGAAACCTGGTGAACCAAGTTACTAAGGGTCCGTGGGCACTGCGATCATCCGGAGGTCCTTTTTGGCTGCGACAATCTGTGGTTAATATTGATGAGAAAAATAGTCATGTGTATTTCACAGCATTGGAAAAGTCCTCTGTTGAACGGCACCTTTATCGTATACAATTTAATGGCAGGTCAATGGAACGTATTACAAAAGATGATGGCGTGCATAAAATTGGTTTCAGTCCAAACGGTAACTATTATTTTGATACGTATTCTAATATCAACACTCTGCCGACCCTTGTGCTACACAGCAGAGATGGTGAACAATTGCATGTGATCTCTAAACCGCGCCCGGAACTTCTAGAAGGGATGAATCTGCAGACACCTGAATTATTTACCATCCCCACATCCGACGGATTCCCCATGCCGGCACAAATCCTGAAGCCGAGAAATTTTAACCCAGGGAAAAAATATCCCCTGATTTTTCATATTTACGGAGGCCCATCTGCTCCTACCGTATTCGATCGTTGGCAAGGGACATCCCTCTTCTTTGATAATATGCTTCTGGAGAGAGGTTACCTCGTTGTGAGATTTGATCATCGCTATGCTACGGCTATCAGCAAAGAATTGGAAAATCGTCTCACATTGATGGTATCCGGTCCCACGGAAATTGTTGATATTGTAGATGGTGTCCGCTGGTTGAAATCACAAACTTATGTGGATTCAGACCGCGTTGGAATTTGGGGCTGGAGTGGCGGAGGAAGTTTTACTCTAAACTCCATGACCAATACAAAGGAGTTTAAAGCAGGTATATCTGTAGCACCGGTCACAGATTGGCACTATTACGATACAAAATGGGCAGAATTTGCCATGAAACAGCCACAAGATAATCCGGATGGTTATGAAAGGACTTCATTCGTTAAAACTGCCAAAAATCTTCATGGCCGTCTATTGTTGGTCCATGGTACTTATGATGATAACGTACACCCGCAGAATTCTTGGCATTTCATCGATGAACTGATAAAGGAAAATATCATGTTCGATATGATGTTCTACCCGATGCGTAAACATGGTATTGCCGATGATCCAGCCAGAATTCACCTCTTTAATAAAATGATTGAGTTCTGGTTGGAATATTTATAATTAATCCAGGCTCAGAGTGATTTTTTGTTTATAAATATTACTTTATTGAACGTTCAGTTAATAAATCTGATCAGTTGAGGCAGGGGAAAATAATTTCAAATGCTCCTGTTGTAGTATAAAAAGAAACAGGTAAATAAGGTCCCATTACCTGCTTTTCGTTACCTATTTCATTTACGTTTTGTATTGCATGTTTAAAGTCTGGTGATGCCAACATGTTTCTAATCTGAATGACCGTGACGTCTTCATCAATAGCACCATCACCATCATCGGCCATTGGTAACCAGCCAAATCCACATTCGGGATACGCATTCCGAGGGCGGTCTTCTTCTCGGCTAACCACAATAATATATTCACCATTATTATTTACAGGAACCTGTTCATCAAAAAGGCAATCATTCACCCGGGTATTTGCAAAACCTTGATTAGAACAAATAGACCAATATACCAACTCTCCTTTGGTCATGAATTCATCACCATGATAGGTTTTTGGAGTTTTGGGCAATTTTCCCCTCATAACAAATACTTTACCATGTTTACGGTTAATAATGGTCCGTACATAATTATTATCAAGATTTGGATAAAAGCCACCAGTGCTTTTTCTACGAGATTTTGGCAGCTGTCCGTTATAAATGCCTAGAAGAAAATTTCTATCATATTGAAGATACCAAGTTGGCGGTACGGTCGCTGGCCATGTAGCTGGTTTTCCAGGTTGATTTACAAGTTTTGAGTAAACAGTCATGGGCAACCCTACTGCGTCGATGGTAATTTGTGGTGGTTGGTTAGTATGTAATGTTTCACAAGCTTTGTCTCCTCTTAATTCTTCCCTATTTTTCAAAATTAAAACAGGTTCAGGTAAAGGTACCCCTCCTGATTCATTTTTACCTTTATCAGGGACATAAATTCGATAGATAATTGACTGTTGTCCTTGTCCGTATTGTGTTGCATTTAAAGAATTTCTGTGACGGATTTCTTTTTGCAAGCCAGAACCTTCAACGTCGGTTTGAAGCTCAAGCCGAGTTCCTTCGTTTCTTCTTATCTGAGGAGAAAGATTTATAATCTCAACTTTATAAGATCTTTTTATTAATGATCTATTTGCCCCTTCTACAAAAGGATTTCTGGAATTCTCATCAGGTACAATGAGATAATCAGCCAAAGACTCTATCGGTGCGCCCCGGCCGTCATAACTGATTAGTGACATATATCTAGAGTGGGGAAATACCCCTTTGAGATACAATTGGGCACCTTCGGGGACAGTGAAGGTGGCATTCCAATAATAAACGCCAGCATCAGGATAGGCGATATTTATATAAGGATCTTTACTGGCGGGACCACGGCTCCAAAAACAAGTCCGCGGGCCAGGAATAGGTTGACGTATTTCTTTCTGAAGGGCTTCACGGTCTCCTAATTCCATTTTGAGAGACACTTCCTTGCTGCACGATATTATAAAAAAAGTTAATGAAAGCATAATCATTGAAATGAAGATTGATTTGATTGGGGTTCGATTTATCATGTATTTATGAAATTAATTTTACAGTTCGCAAATTCCAATCTTTGAGTGTTTAATTAATAAAGATCCAATAACTATTTCTTTTCATATAATTTAAATTAAATAAATTTAAAGCCCTGCTCCTTAGCGAGGTTATTTGTTTATAGATTATTTTATACTTGGTCCTCGTTGCCATAAAACCCGGATTGAGTGGAAGTTTTTTTATTTAGCGGTGGTTTATTTAAATGCGTCGAACAGATGACTATATTTCACAACGAAAGATTGAGTTTTGGAATTCATTGGTATGCCGTCATAATCCTGCGTTTGATTATACACTAAGTACAGTCCTGTAGCCGCCGATTTATGCCATATAAGCCGCCAATTCATGGACCATTCATCCGTCTGATTATTATATTGAACTAAGGACTGAATATATAATTTTGGTGAAAAAGCGTAGGTTAATCTAGTTTTTATTAAGTGGGTGATAAAATTTCCGCTGGGCAAATGAACATCATTGTATTTTGAAATAATTGCGGAGGTAAAACGATCTCCGAAACGATATCCAATTGTCATGTCAGCGTTCTGGCGATTACCTCCAAAAAATCCACCTATTTTATTTACCATGA
>Ga0257111_1000450_pt1 | contig 17066 bp, 13 predicted proteins | sample LP_taG_6_FD_191567 | JGI IMG/M metagenome (GOLD analysis project Ga0257111, IMG submission 191567) | Marine microbial communities from Northeast Subartic Pacific Ocean, Canada - LP_J_2015_P26_500m | ecosystem: Environmental > Aquatic > Marine > Oceanic | place: Canada: Northeast Subartic Pacific...
CTACGACCGCAACCTGAACCCGGTGGGTCTGTACCGCGAGGGCAGCGCCAACGCCGGATGGCTGGACGGGGGCCTGATCTACTCCCCGCCGGCCCGCTAAGTAGGCGAACCGACGTAATCAATGATCTCGGGGTTCGGGGGCGCCAGCTCCCGGGCCCCGGGATCGTTCGCGTAATGGGCCGCTACGGTCCGCGGATACTGTCCACCGTCTGAGACTCTTTCCAGAGATATCTTCCTAATCCGCCAGCCCACGATCTGAGCCAAAGTCAACGATGACGGATACCACCACCCAAGAACGGGTATCCCAGCGAGTCCCGCTGTGGCGAGACGTCATCGTCCTCAAGTGGGTGACACAGGTCTTCCTGCTGTTCGTGGTACTCAGCGCCATGTGGTTCCTGGCCAATCAGGCCGGGGACAACCTTCGGGCACGGAACATCAACACCGACTTCGACTTCCTTGAACGCCCCGTCGACATTCAGATCAGTGAGGGAATCGACACCCACCCCGACACTGGTGGACGAGCCCTCTGGGCCGCCATGGTCAACACCCTGCGTCTGTCCATTGCCGGCATTTTCTTTGCCACGATCCTGGGCGTGATCGTCGGCCTGGCCCGCCTGTCTGACAACTGGCTGGTACGCCGCATCGCCAGCTCGTGGGTCGAGACTTTGCGGAACATTCCGCTGCTGGTGCAGATGATCCTCTACTACTCAGCTATGACAGCCGCGTTTCCCAAGCTCGGCCTCGAAACCGGCCCCATCAACGGCTGGCTCCACGTCTCCAACAAGGGCATCTCGATGCCCCGCGTCCACATCGCCGACGGTTTCTACCAGTGGGCGGTCGTCGTGCTCATTGGTGCAGCGGCCGCTCACTTCGTCCGCCGTCACCGTCAACGGATCCAGGACGAAACCGGTGCCAACGCCTCGCCGATCCTGTGGGCGCTCGGAACGATCGGCCTGTTCGGGCTGGTCGGCTTGTTCGTCCACCCTGCGTTCTTCTGGCTGGGCTCCGTCTTCGGCGCCATTGCCGACCTACTCGACTCGCTTCCCAACGCTGTCCCACAACTGATGTTCTCAGCCATCGCTGTCGGCGGAGCCACCGTTTGGATCCGCCGTTTCGTTTCCGACCACCGCAGTGCCCGCGGGCACCTCTCGCTCACCGACGACGACTGGTTCCGGATTGCCTTTACCGCCGTGGCCTCACTAGCCGTCGTCTTCCTGATGGTCCGCTGGTCCGGCCTTTCGGCGTGGACCCTCAACAGCGGCCGCGACCTGTTCGAGGTTTTAGCTGACAAGTTCAACGTCGACGGTGCCGCCCGCCCATTCGACGCCATGCGCCCCGACATCGTCCAGAAGGGCAAGTTCCCGAACTACGGGAAAAATGGCCTGACCATGTCGATCGGCTTCGCCTCGGTGTTCTTCGCTGTCGTGTTCTACACGTCTGCCTTCATCGGCGAGAACGTCCGAGGCGGCATCCTGGCCGTGCCCAAGGGCCAGACCGAGGCGGCCAAGGCCGTCGGCCTCCGCCGCGGACAGATCCTCCGCCACGTGGTGCTCCCCCAAGCCCTCAGGGTCATCTTGCCCCCGACCGGCAACCAGTACCTGAACCTGCTCAAGAACACCTCGCTGGCCGTCGCCGTCGGCATGAGCGACATAGTCCAGGTTGGCACCACGGTGTTCAACCAGACCGGCCGGACGCTGCCCGTGGTGGCCATCTGGATGCTCTTCTACCTGAGCTGTTCATTGACCATCTCGGTGGTCGTCAACTGGTTCAACGTCCGAATGCAACTGGTGGAGCGGTAGATGTCGCTCTCGGATCATGTCTCGACGCCTTCCATGGTCGTAGCGACGGCAAATGTGCCTTGGGCCGCGCCGCCCGAGATCCCTAAATTGCCGCCGCGTGAGTGGGTGAAGGAGAACCTCTTCTCGAGCCCCTTCAACTCCGTGCTGACCGTCGTCACCACGATCATCCTGTTGGCTGTCTTTCGGGGCTTCCTATCGTTCATCTTCAATCCGGTCCGCCAGTGGGACGGTACGGCCACCAACATGCAGCTGTTCATGACCCGGGCCTACCCCGATGAGCAGTACATCCGAGTCTGGTTCTGCGTCGCCGTCATCCTCATCCTCACAGGCCTGTCGATGGCTGTATGGCAGGCCGGCTCGACGATGCCGATAGCGGGGCTCGGACGCAAGCTCCTGGCCACCGGCGCCCTCCTTGCCCTCCTCGCCCTCCTCGCTCCGTTCAGCGCCTCGGCCACCATCCAGTGGCTGGCCGCTGCTCTGGCCGTGGCTGCCGTCGGCGAGGCCGCCCGTCGCTTCGCCGGCAGAGGCGAATACGAACGAACGGTCAGCACGCTGACTGTGTTGGTGGTCACCCTGGCCGGGCTGGTGACCTCGCTGTGGGTGGTCCCCTACGGCCACCACACCTACATCGCGAAGCGCGTACCGAGGGTGTTGGCCGAACCGGGCACGGTGGCGCTGACCACCAAGTTGCCGTGGACAATCATGCTGCTCATCGTCGTGGCGGCGTACTTCGCGGGACGCCTGATGCGGGATCGCCTGCCGATAAATCCAACCCGGGTCACCCTCCTGCTGCTGTGGCTCCTAGCGCCGCCCGTGCTCATCTACCTGGTGCTGCGGGACCCGTCTTTCGATATGGGCCACGTGGTCGGCACCGACCTGCCGATCTTCGCCGCCTACGCAGTCGGCGGAGCTGCCCTACTCTCGTGGCTCACCCGCCCGTCGACAGGCGAGACCGGTCGAATCGTCGCCGTGCTGATCTTGGTGGTCGGCTTCTGCACGTTCCTGACTCCAATGCGACAGGTCGTGCGACTCGACATGCTCATGCTGGCCATCTTCGCCCTGGCCGCACCGACTTTCGGCGGCGGACCCCGGGCTCGGAAGCGCTACATCTTCGGCTGGTTGGGCGTACTGGGCGTGATGTCGTGGCTGATCACCTCGATCAACACCCCCTCGACCGTCACGGTCCCGGGGGGCTTCTTCATCGGTGGCTTCTCGATCACCCTGATGGTGGCGATCTTCACCATCGTGTTCTCGTTCCCCCTGGGAATTGCCCTGGCCCTGGCTCGCACGTCGAGCATGCCCATCTTCCGGCAGTTGGCGACCGGGTTCATCGAGATTGTGCGGGGCGTACCGCTGATCACGATCCTGATCTTCTTCTCGATCATGGTGCCGCTCTTCCTTCCCAGGGGGATGCACCTAAGCGAAGTCACCGCCTGCGTCATCGGATACGTCTTGTTCTCTTCGGCCTACCTGGCCGAGAACGTACGGGGTGGCCTGCAGTCGGTAACCCGTGGACAGCACGAGGCAGCCGAGGCGGTCGGCATGACCACGGCTCAAAAGACGATCTTCATCGTCCTACCCCAGGCATTACGAGTTTCCATCCCACCGTTGGTGGGGCACTGCATCGGGGTGTTCAAGGAGACCTCGCTGCTGGCCATAATCGGGGTGTTCGACATTCTCTACATCGGCCGGATCGTGATTCCAGGCCAGACCGAGTTCATGGGCAGCACCAGGGAAAACGTCCTCTTCGTGTCCGTGATCTACTGGATCTTCGCTTACCAGATGTCCAAGGCCAGCCAGCGCCTCGAGCGGCGCACCGGGCTGGGCGAGCGCTAGCGGCCTCTCTCGAGGCCTATGAGGTGATGTCATGACCGATGCAACAGCAGCCGAGCCGACCAGCGGCCAGACCCGGGACCTGTCCAGAGCCCGCGACATGATCGTATGCGAGGACGTGTCGAAGTGGTACGGCGACTTCCAGGCCCTCGACAAGGTGTCGGCAACCATCAAGGAACAGGAGGTCGTGGTGGTGCTCGGGCCCTCCGGCTCCGGAAAGTCGACGTGGATCCGGTGCATCAACCGCCTCGAGATCCACCAGGAGGGACGCATTGTCGTCGACGACGTAGAGCTCACCAACGACCTGCGCAACATCGAGAAGGTGCGGTCCGAGGTCGGAATGGTGTTCCAGCAGTTCAACCTGTTCCCCCACCTGAACATCCTCGACAACGTGAGCCTGGCCCCCATCTGGGTGCGCAAGAAGCCACGGGCCAAGGCCGAGTCTCAGGCCATGGCCCTGCTGGAGCGCGTCGGTATCCCCGAACAGGCCCACAAGTATCCGGGCCAACTGTCGGGCGGCCAGCAGCAGCGGGTGGCCATCGCCCGGGCCCTGGCCATGGAGCCCCGGATCATGCTGTTCGACGAGCCAACCTCGGCCCTTGACCCGGAGATGATCAAGGAGGTGCTGGACGTCATGAAGGCGCTGGCGCTCTCCGGCATGACGATGATGGTGGTGACCCACGAGATGGGCTTCGCCAAGGAGGTGGCTGACCGGCTCATCTTCATGGAGGGTGGACAGATAGTCGAACAGAACACGACGGACCTGTTCTTTTCGAACCCGACCGAGGACCGTACGAAGCTGTTCCTGTCGCAGATTCTCTAGAGCGGGCCACAAAACCCAACAGGAGCGGCGGCCTAGGGTCGGGGCCATGGGAATCACGATCTCGCCTCTGACGGGGGTGCTGGGCGCCCGGATCGACGGGCTGGACCTGGGGCCGGACATGGCTCCGCCCGATGTCGCCGACCTGCGCTCTGTGCTCGTCGCTCAAGAGGTGGTGGTGGTTCCCGGTCAGGACCTCTCCCCTACCGAGCAGGCGGGTTTCAGCCACCTGTTGGGCGAGTACTCGCCGGTGCCATTCGTGCAGCCGGTGCCGGAGCACCCCGAGGTGATCAAGGTCGTGAAGGAAGCCTCTGAGACCGAGGCGTTCAACTTCGGCGGGGTGTGGCACAGCGACTTCTCGTTCCTGGATGCGCCGCCGGCCTTCACCGTCCTGCACGCCCTGGACGTGCCGTCCGTGGGTGGCGACACGGTCTGGTCGTCGATGACGGCAGCCCATGACGCCCTACCCGACGACATGCGTGAACTGTTCGAGGGGATCACCTGCGTACATTCCGCCAGCGCCTCGTACTCGCCGGCCCAACAGGAGTTGCATGCGGGCCTGTCGGGCATGGACATCCGGACGTCGGAGTCCGCCGAGGAGACACGGGATCACCCGCTGCTCTGCACGCACCCCGAGACCGGGAAGCGAAGCCTGTACTTCAACGGCACCTACGTGCGGGGCCTACGGGGACCGGGGGTAGGCGACGGAACCGAGTCGGGCGCCACCCAGGAGCGGCACCTGCTGCGGTGGCTCCACGACTTCACCACCCACATCCGGTTCACGTGTCGCCATCGCTGGTCGAATGGCGACGTCGTACTGTGGGACAACCGTTCGACCCAGCACCTGGCGCTGAACGACTACCCGGGCCAGCGTCGGGAACTCCACCGCACCACCGTCGCCGGCACCGAGCCGGCCCGCTGACCAGGGCGACCCAATGGCCCAATGGCAGGGTGCCGAATGGGCGAATGGGCGAGCAACTAGGAGAACCCTGATCAGTCGTCGCGGAGGAGCTCGATGAGTGAACTGGTGTCCCAGCGGCCGTGGCCCTCGCGCTGGAGGCGTGCGTAGAACTGGTCGACCATGGCTGTGACCGGCAGGGTGGCGCCGATGCGCTCCGCCTCGTCGAACACGATACCGAAGTCCTTGCGCATCCAGTCCAGGGCGAAACCGTGGTCGAAGTGGCGCTCCAGCATGGTGCCGGCCCGGTTCTCCATCTGCCATGAACCTGAGGCGCCCTGGCTGATGGCAGCGAGCACCTTGTCGGTATCCAGTCCGGCCCTGCGGGAGAAGTCAAGCGCCTCGGCGAGGCCCTGGATGAGGCCGCCGATGCAGACCTGGTTGACCATCTTGGTGAGTTGGCCGCTACCTACGTCGCCGACCAGCACCATGGCCTTGGCGTAGGCATCTATGAGGGGCTCGACGGTGGCGAACACGGCCGGGTCGCCGCCGCACATGATCGAGAGTTGTCCGTTCTGGGCGCCGGCCTGTCCGCCGGAGACGGGTGCATCCACGAAGCCGATGCCCAACTCGGCTGCTGCGGCTGCGATCTCGCGGGCGACCGCTGCCGAGGCGGTTGTGTGGTCGACCAGCGTCGAGCCCTCCGCCATGCCGGCAAGGGCGCCGTCGTCTCCGAAGACAACGGACCGCAGGTCGTCGTCGTTGCCGACGCAGACCATCACGGCATCGGCGCCGGCTGCGGCCTGGCGTGGCGTCGGCGCCGAGGATCCGCCGTGGGCTTCCACCCAGGCCTCGGCCTTGGAGGTCGTGCGGTTGTAGACGGTGGTCTGGTGCCCGGCGGCCTGGAGGTGTCCGGCCATTGGAAATCCCATCACTCCGAGCCCGATGAACGCACATGCCGTCATGGTCGGTTTCTCTTCTCTCTGGAGGGGTAGGCGGCTGGTTCCATCTGGAATGGCCGCCGTCTGGTCAGGTGCCGTAGGCGAGGGCCGCCATGGCGGCGAACAGGTCGGGGATTGTCCCGTCGCCGCCGTCGATCTCACGGTAGATGGCCCGGACGTTGACAGCGAGGCGTTCCCACTCGCCCCACTGCCGGTACTGAGCGAAATCGTCTGAGGCGGCCAGGTCGGCGACGGTGCCGGCGGCGCTCATTCCTGCGGCGTGGCGGTCCCGGCAGGCGGCCTCCAGCCAAGTCAGGTAGCCGCGGACCGCCCGGACGCCGGCGGTATCGGTGAGCGGGCCGTGGCCGGGGACTATCACGTCGCAGTCCAGTTCGAGGATGCGGTCGCAGGCGGCCACCCAGTTGGCGACCGGTCCGTCCCAGATGATCGGTGTGCCGTTCACGAAGAGGATGTCGCCGCAGAACACGGTGCTGGCGTCGGGCAGGTGGACCAGCAGGTCGCCGGCAGTGTGGGCGGGGCCTACTTCCAGAAGCCGGACGCTCTGCCCACCGATCCGGAGATCCAGCTCACCGTGGAAGGTTCGGTCGGGTTCAGGTACCTCGATGCCGTCGAAGGTGAACGGGCCGAAGGCCTCGGCGACGTAGCGGTTGGTGGCCTCGCCCATGTCGGCGTGCATGAGGGCCACGAGGGCGGATGGCGGCACGGCATCCATCTCGCGGGCTGCGGCCTCGGTGGTCACGACCTCGGCGCCGGTGACCAGGCTGTTGCCGTAGCAGTGGTCGCCGTTGGCGTGCGTGTTGACAAGGGTGCCGATGGGCCGGGTGTCTGTGATCGGCGCCATGGCGTCGAGCATCGTCCGGGTGAGCTTGAGGTCGAAGAGGGTGTCTACGAGGAGCGAGCCGTCGTTGGTCGCCAGCAGACCGGCGTTGGACCAGCCCCAGCCACCATCGGGTTGGAGGTAGGCATAGACGCCGTCGGCCACCTCGTGGAGGCCGGTCGTGTACGGGGTCTGGCTGTCCGGGGGCACCCAGGTGACACTACGTGTGTCCGGCGAAGAGGCTGGCGACGGCCGGATCTGGAGACGGATCCCGTTCGCTCCGCTCCAGTGGTGCGCCATGATCTGGCCGGGCTGGTGTGGCTACCGGGCCCGGTTGGATTGGCGCCGCCACAGCAGGACGAGGTTGGCGAGGTTTGTCGATCCGCCGCCTCGTCCATGCACCCATCATGAAGGAGAGGTGAGACAGTCCGTCCGGTCGACTGTCGAACGGTCGCTGCCTCGGTCATGCACCCATCATGAACAACAGGCGTGACAGCCGTCCCCCGGGCCCGCGTGGGCAACGAAGGCGTCACGGTGGCAGGCTCTTCACGTCCTCCGGGCGGCCACGAGGCTGACCCCGAGCCCACCCATCCACATCCAGGAGAACATCCAATGGGCAACATCTGTGCAGGCCGCGTGGCCATCGTGACCGGTGCCGGTCGTGGCATCGGCAGGGAACACGCCCTGATGCTGGCCGAGAACGGCGCCAAGGTGGTCGTCAACGACCTGGGTGGCGATGCCACCGGCGAGGGCGCCGACACCACCCCGGCCCAGTCGGTCGTCGACGAGATCCTCGCCATGGGCGGCGAGGCGGTCGTGAACGGCGCAAACGTCGCCAACTTCGACGCAGCCGGCGAGATGGTCCAGCAGGCCATCGACACGTTCGGCAGCTGCGACATCCTCGTCAACAACGCCGGAATCCTGCGGGACCGCATGATGTTCTCGATGACCGAGGGCGACTGGGACGCGGTGATCAACGTCCACCTGAAGGGCACGTTCGCCCCCAGCCACCATGCCGCCAGCTACTGGCGCGAGAAGGTCAAGTCGGGCGGCGAGGCCTTCGGCCGGATCATCAACACGGCGTCGCCGTCGGGCATCTACGGCAACATCGGGCAGTCCAACTACGGGGCGGCCAAGGCCGGCATCGCGGCGTTCACGATCATCACCGCCATGGAGCTCGTGAAGTACGGGGTGACCGTCAACTGCCTGGCGCCGGGCGCCTACACCCGCATGACGAAGGACCTGCCGGGCTTCGCCGGAATGGACGAGGAGACCCAGGAGAAGATGGGCCCCCGTTGGATCGCAGTGACCACCACCTGGCTGTGCAGCGCAGCAGCCCAGAACGTGACGGGTCGGATCTTCGACATCGTGGGCCCGCGCGTCGGCATCGCCGAACAGTGGCGCCTCGGACCGACCGCCATGCAGACGGACGATCCGGCCGACATGACCGACGTGATCGCCGGCCTGATGGCCGAGGCACAGCTCAACTCCGACATGGGCGGCAACCCGACCGAGGGTCCGGGACGGCCGAGCCACACGATCTAGGACCTGGCCGAAGAACAGGAGCAGCGCCATGGCGATCGACTTCAGCCTCACACCGGAACTGGAAGCGATCCGGGCCCGGGTCCGGACGTTCGTCGACGACGTGATCCGTCCAGGCGGGGCGATCATCGACGGCGAGGGCGGCGCTGAGCCACTGGACGGCACGGACCGCCTCAAGGCCCTCATCGGAATGCGCAAGCAGGCCCACGCCGAGGGACTATGGCTACCCCACATGCCCGAAGAGTGGGGCGGCATGGGCCTCGGACACGTCGAGTTGGCGATGGTGCAGGCCGAGGCGGCCCGCTCCTACTACGGCCCGTGGGTCCTGAACTGCCAGGCGCCCGACGAGGGCAACATGCACACGCTCCTCCACTGGGCCACCGAGGCCCAGAAGGAGAAGTACCTGCGGCCGCTCTGCGAGGGCACCACGTGGTCGTGCTTCGCCATGACCGAACCGGAGGTGGCCGGGTCGGACCCGACGCTCATCCGCACCAGCGCGTACGTCGACGGCGACGAGTGGGTCATCAACGGCCACAAGTGGTTCATCAGCAATGCCCACCGGGCGAAGTTCGCCATCCTGGTGTGCCGTACCGAGGAGAACCCGGAGATCCCCCAGGCCGCCAACTCGGCGTTCCTGGTGGACATCCCGTCGGACGGGTGGATCGAGGTGCGCCAGATCGAGACTATGCACGGCTCAACCGGACACTCGGAAATCCTCATAGAGGACCTGCGGCTGCACAACGACCAGATGCTGGGCGGCCGGGGCCAGGGGCACCTGCTGGGCCAGTACCGGCTGGGGCCGGCCCGCCTGGCCCACTGCATGCGCTGGATCGCCCAGGCCGAGACTGCGCTGGACATGATGGTGGAGCGTTCCCTGAACCGGTTCAGCCACGGTTCGCTGCTGGCCGAGAAGCAGGGCATCCAGTGGATGATCGCCGACTCCACGATGGAGCTCTACCAGTCGAAGCTGATGGTGCTGCACGCCGCCTACAAGATCGACAATGGCGATGACTTCAAGTCCGAGGTGTCGATGGCGAAGCACTTCGTGGCCAACAGCCTGAACCGGATCATCGACCGGGCCATCCAGGTGCACGGGGCGCTCGGATACTCGACCGACACGCCTCTGGCACACATGTTCCAGCAGGCCCGCTGGGCACGATTCGCCGACGGAGCCGACGAGGTGCACCAGATGCGGATAGCCCAGCGGTCGATCGCCGCCTGGACAGACACCGGGTCTACCGCCCGGGCCACCGGCGACCTGCCGATCTGAACAGGCCTGCCTGAGCCGACCCGTCCTAACCAACACATCCGGACCGACACCGGCGACCAGCGGGCCGCCGAACCAACCAGGAATTCGAGAACCAGGAGCACACCATGAGAGATGTCGTGATCGTCGATGCCGTGAGGACACCTGTGGGGCGCCGCAACGGGGGCATGTCGACCTGCCACAGCGTGGACGTGCTGGGCACCGTCCAGAAGGCGCTCTTCGACCGGACCGGGATCGACCCCCTGGAGGTAGGCCAGGTCGTGGGCGGCTGCGTCGGCCAGGTTGGTATGCAGTCGATGAACGTGACCCGTACTGCGTGGCTGACCGCTGGTCTGCCGTTGGAGGTGCCGGCGACGACGGTCGACGCCCAGTGCGGGTCGTCGCAGCAGGCCACCAACCTGGCGTACGCCCTCGTGGCCAGCGGCGTGGTGGACGCGGCCGTTGGCTGCGGCGTGGAACTGATGAGTCGGGTCGCCTTCGGGGCGACGCGCCCCAAGGACCCGGATTCGGGCACCCCGGTGAACCGCAACTACTACGAGCACTTCGAGTTCACGTCGCAGTTCGAGGGTTCGGAGCGCATTGCCGACCAGTGGGGCATCACTCGGGCCGACACGGACGCCTTCGGCGTGCAGTCGCAGGCCCGAGCGGCCCGGGCGTGGGCGGAGGACCGCTACGCCACCCAGATCGTGTGCGTGGAGGCACCCGTGCTGGACGAGGATGGCAAGCCGACCGGCGAGACGAACACCGTGACGCGTGACGAGGGCCTGCGCGACACGACGATGGAATCGCTGGGGAACCTGAAGCCGTCGGGTCGCGAGAACGGCGTGCACACCGCCGGGACGTCGTCGCAGATCTCCGACGGTGCGGGCGCCGTGCTGCTCATGACCGCGGAGAAGGCCGCCGAGCTGGGTGTGAAGCCGATCGCACGGATCGTGGACTCGTGCCTGGTGGGCTCGGACCCGGAGCTCATGCTGACCGGCCCGATCGGTGCCACGCAGAAGCTGCTGGCCGACAACGACCTCACGATGGACGACATCGACGTGGTCGAGATCAACGAGGCTTTCGCCTCGGTGGTGCTGGCATGGGAGAAGGAACTCTCCCCCGACATGGAGACCGTCAACCCGAACGGTGGCGCCATCGCCCTGGGCCACCCCCTGGGAGGCACGGGGGCCATCCTGACGACCAAGGCGGTGCACGAGCTGCAGCGCACCGGCGGCGAGTACGCCGTGGTGACCATGTGCTGCGGTGGCGGTCTGGGCACCGGCACGCTGATACAGCGCCTCTGAGCGGCTGCGGGACTCCCGAGAGGTTGAAGACATATGACTGACACGTGTAGGGCGGTGGTGTTCGGCGGCGGCGGTACGTGGGAGTTGCGTGATGACTTCTCGGTGCCCACTCCCCCGCCGGGTGGAGCGGTGCTGGCCGTGGAGGCTGTCGGGCTGTGCCACAGCGACGTCGCCCAGTTAGCTGGCCACAAGCACGTACCGGGCGAGGTGTCTCCGGTGGTGCCGGGTCACGAGATCGTCGGGCGGGTACATGCGCTGGCCGATGATGCCGACCTGGGTGTGGCGGTCGGCGACCGGGTGGCCGTCGACATCGTCTGGTATGGGCCTCCGAGCGAAGACAACCCGTTCGGGGTGCGGTGCTACGGGTACTCGTTCGGCCTCGACGAAGGAGCGGGCCTGTGGGGTGGCTACGGCGAATACATGGCCGTGCTCGCTGGCACGCACCTGGCGAAGCTGACCGAAGATGTGTCGGCCGAGGAGTTGACGCTGTTCGAGCCGCTGTCGAACATGGTGGCGTGGCTGGGCCAAGCCGGATTCCAGGCCGGCCAGACCATCGTCGTCCAGGGGCCGGGCCACATGGGCCTGACCTGTGCGGCGTACGCCAAGTCACTGGGCGCGGCCAATGTGATCGTGACGGGAACGTCGGATGACCGTCTGCGCCTCGACGTGGCGCTCGAGGTGGGCGCCGACCATGTGATCGACGTGATGGTCGACGATCCGGTCGATGCGGTGATGGACCTGACCGGTGGCTTCGGTGCGTCACTGGCCGTGGACCTGGCCAGTGCACCGGGGACGCCAAGCCTGTGCTTCGACCTGGTGCACCACAGGGCCACGGTGATCTGGGCGGGTCTAAAAGATCGCCAGGCCGTGCCGGTGGTGACCGACAAGGTCGTCATGAAGGGGCTGCGGGTGCTGGGCGGGGCCGGTGGCGACGCCGGCTCGGTCGACGAGGCAGCCCGTATCTTGAACGAGGGTGAGTTCCCGAGCGCTCCCCTGCTGGGAACCGTGGTGGGCCTCGACGAGATCGACCGGGCAATGGCCCTTCTACACCGGGACGGCGACGAGGACGCCGTGCGAGCGGTGCTCAAGCACACGCACTGACCTCTGATTCGCCAACGGGTGTCCTCGCTGTAGAGAAATCCCCTGCGTCTGCTGACGACTACTCCGCGAAGTTGGCGAGGTGGGTGGCGGTGAGGGTCTCTCCCGACGGAGTCATCGTCGTGAACGGGCCACCAGCAACCGTCGATGACACGAGCGCTAGGCAGAGGTTTGACTGGTGCTTCGGAGACCACACGGCCACCCGAACCTCTCCGCACGGCTGACCGTCCGGCCCGGCCGCTGGCCACGGGGACTCGCTCGTCGAGGCAAACCGCTCCCCCGATAACAATGCCTTTACCAGGCGCCTCGCTGGCCCACGCGAGCGTTCGGCCAGCAGGGCCTCCTTGCCGATGAAGTCGTCATCGCGGTCCAACGACAGGTAGCGGTCCAGACCCACCTCCAGTGGCGTAGTCGCCGCCCCACAGTCGGCCCGGTAGGAGAACAGGTCCGACTCGATCCGCTCGTTCAATGTCGGACCACCCGGGTGGATGCCGTACTCCTCCCCCGCCGCCCACACGGCATCCCAAAGGTCCAGCCCACGGGACCCGTCCTGCAGGAACAGCTCGAAGCCTCCCTGGCCGCTCCACCCGGACCGGCAGAGCACGAACGGGATGCCGTCGTGGCTGGTCTCCACGAACCCGAAGAACGGCACGTCGCGCACCCATTCTCCGAGCAGGTCGGCCATGGTGTCGTCGGCCCTCGGCCCCTGCACGGCCAGCGGCGAGACGTCAGGCTCGAACACCCGGCAGTCCAGGCCCCGCTCGGCTGCCACGGCCTGACACCACAGCAATACGTCGCTGTCTGCAATCGAGATCCAGAACCGGTCCTCGGCGAGCCTCAGCACCATCGGGTCGTTGATGAGGACCCCGTCGTGGTCGCACATGGGCGCATAGCGCACCCGGCCGACGGCCATGCCCCGCAGGTCGCGGGCCGACACGTACTGGCACAGGGCGAAGGCATCCGGACCGACCACCTCGACCTGGCGTTCACCGGCCACGTCCCACAGCGAGACCCGTTCGACGAGCGCCCGGTACTCCTCATCCGGGTCGCCGAATGAGCCCGGCATGTACATGTGGTTGTAGACGGTGACATGGGTCAGACCGTGGCGCACCAGGGCGTCGAAGAACGGTGACTTCCGGATCCTCGATCCGAGCCCTATCTGCAGTCCCACAATCCCCTCCTGTCGCCCGGCCCGCTCTACCAGTCACGCTCGGACACGCCGTGACGGTACTGCGGGGCGTCGCTGGCCGGCAGCGGCGTGTTCCCCAGAATCAGGTCGACGGCCTTCTCGGCGGTCATCATCACCGGGGCGTAGATGTTGCCGTTAGTGAGCGTCGGCATGACCGAGGCGTCCACGACCCTCAGGCCCTCCGTGCCGTGGACCCGCATCGTGGTCGGGTCGACCACGGCCATCGCATCGGTGCCCATGCGGGCCGTGCACGACGGGTGGAGCGCCGTCTCAGCATCTTTACGGACCCACTCCAGGACCGCCTCGTCGCCCTTCACGTCGGGTCCAGGGGAGATCTCGCCGCCGTTGTACCGGTCGAAGGCGGGCTGTCCCATGATGTTACGTGCGACCTCGATGGCCTCGGCCCACTCCCGGCGGTCCTCCGGCGTGGACAGGTAGTTGAAGAGCATCTTCGGCTTCTGGAACGGGTCGTCGGACTGGATCCGCACCCAACCCCTGCTGTTGGAGAACATCGGCCCGATGTGGAACTGGTAGCCGTGCCCTTCGGTGGATACCGACCCGTCGTAGCGGATGGCGATGGGCAGGAAGTGGAACATCAGGTTCGGCCACGGCACGTCGTCGTTGCTGCGCAGGAACCCGCCGGCCTCGAAGTGGTTCGACGCCCCGGGGCCCCTCCGGAACAACCACTGGAGGCCGATCCACGGCTTGCGCCACTGGGCCAGCTGCGGCGCCAGCGAGACCGGCTCGTTACAGGCGTACTGCACGTACACCTCGAGGTGGTCCTGGAGGTTCTCACCCACGCCCGGCAGGTCCACCACCGGCGTGACGCCGGCGTCGCGCAGCACCCCGGCCGGGCCGATGCCGGAGAGCTGCAGCAGTTGCGGCGTGTTGATGGCCCCGCTACACGAGATGACCTCGGCGGCCTCGACGGTCCGGTTGCGGCCCCGGTGGGTCACCTCCACCCCTATGGCCCGCGTGCCATCCATCAGGAGTCGGGTGGCGTGGGCCTTCGTCCAGAGGTCCAGGTTCTTCCGGTGTAGGACCGGATGCAGGTAGGCCCGGGCGGCAGACAAGCGTCGACCCCGGTATACGTTGCGGTCGAAGGCGTTGAAGCCCTCCTGGCGGTAGCCGTTGACGTCAGGCGTCATTGGATGTCCGGCCTGCTGGACGGCCTCGAAGAACGCCTGGAACAGCGGGCTGGTGGCCGGACCCCGCTCCAGCTTCAGTGGGCCTTCGCCACCGCGCCAGTCGTCGGCCCCGGCGATGCAGGTCTCCATGCGCTTGAAGTACGGGAGGCAGTGCGCCCAGTCCCACTGCTCGCAGCCGGGTGTGGCCGCCCAGCGGTCGTAGTCCATCGGGTTGCCCCGCTGGAAGATCATTCCGTTGATGGACGACGACCCGCCCAGCACCTTGCCGCGGGCGTGGTACACCCGGCGGCCACCCATTTCGAGTTCGGGTTCGGACTCGTACATCCAGTCGTAGAACCGGTTGCCGATGCCCATCGACAGGGCGGCCGGCATGTGGATGACCACGTCGATCTTCCAGTCCCGGCGCCCGGCCTCGATCAGGAGCACCCGGTTGGCCGGATCGGCACTCAGGCGGTTGGCCAGCGCACAGCCCGCCGAACCACCCCCAACGATCACGAAGTCGTAGCGATCCGACAACTGGCCCCTTCCGGCCGGGTGACCCCCTGGTCAGGCCCGACGATTCCCTGATTCTGCCCGAACCGGGTCGGTCAGTGCTCACCCGTAGTGTGTTGCCATGTCAGCGGTCACCGAGATGACGGACCTGAAGCCTCCCAAGCCCCGGTTCCGGGGGGTGTCGCACCGGATGGCGTTCGTGGCCGCCCTGACCCTGGCCCCGATCATGGTCGTGCGGGCGCCCGACATATGGCCCCGGTTCGTCATCGGCCTCTATTCGCTGGCCGTCGTGGCGCTGTTCGGCGTCTCGGCCCTCTACCACCGCATCCCGTGGAGCGAACGGGGCGACCGAATCATGCAGCGGATCGATCACTCCACGATCTTCATCGCCATCGCCGCGAGCTACACACCTATCGCCGTCTTCGCCCTGTCCCCGTGGGCCGCCAAACTGGTCCTGCCACTGGTCTGGGGTGGCGCGGCAATCGGCATCTGGCTGCGACTGCGGTACACGAAGGCGCCCACTCCCGTCGTGGCCATCCCCTACCTGGTCGTCGGGTGGTGCCTCCTCCCGGTGGCGGCCGACGCCTGGCAGCAACTCGGCGTGGCCGGCTTCGTACTCCTGCTGATCGGTGGGTTGCTCTACACCGCCGGTGCCGTGGTCTACGCCTTCCAGTCGCCGGACCCGTGGCCGAAGACCTTCGGGTTCCACGAGGTGTTCCACGCCTGCACGGTCACCGCCGCCGCGCTGCACTACGTGGCCATCGCCTTCATCGTGCTACCCAAGGCAGGCTGACCCCATCGCCCAGCAAGCAACCCGATTCGACCTGCGATCCGGCGAGTCGTGGCGCAACCCATTCGGCATGTACCGGGCGCTGCGAGACAATGACCCGGCCCACCGCGTCGAGGGCGCCGAGCATCGGGACGAGTTCTGGGTCCTGTCCAGGTTCGGCGACGTGTTCGACGCCGCCCGAGACACCGCCACCTTTTCTTCGGCGAGCGGCCTGACCGTCGAACGAGGTGCCGGTGTCGACATGGGCGAGGCCACCCCGATCGTGTTCCTCGACCCGCCCGACCACACGGCCTTCCGGCGACTAGTCGGGTCGGGCTTCACCCCCCGCCAGGTCTCAGCCATCGAGGACGACGTGCGGGCATTCGTCGTCGAGCGTCTGGATCGGATAACCGAGGGCGGTGGCGGCGACATCGTGGCCGAGCTGTTCAAGCCGCTACCAAGCTTCGTGGTGGCCCACTACCTCGGCGTGCCGGTCGAGGACCGCTTCCACTTCGACGAATGGACCGACCAGATCGTGGCCGCAGCAGCCCAGGGCCGGACCGACGAGCCGGATTCAGGCATCAGCGACCTGCTCGCCTACTTCACCGACCTCATCGAGCGTCGCCGGCTCGAACCAGGCGACGACATGGTCAGCCAGCTGATCGCCTTGGGCGAGGACGCCGTGTCGATCCTGTGGATCCTCGGTTTCGCCTTCACCATGGTCACCGGCGGCAACGACACCACGACCGGGCTGCTAGGCGGATCAGCGGCGCTGCTCCACCAGCACCCAGACCAGCGGCGGCGGCTCGTGGACGATCCATCGATGATCCCGGCCGCTGTCGAAGAGTTGCTGCGCCTGACCAGCCCCGTCCAGAACCTGGCCCGCACCACCACCCAGGACGTCGAGCTCCATGGACGGACCATCCCCGAGGGATCCAAGGTGTTGCTCAGCTACGGGGCGGCAAACCGGGACGAGCGCGAATTCGGCGACGACGCCGAATCGCTCGACGTGGGTCGCAACCCGGCGAGGATCCTGACGTTCAGTTACGGGGCCCACCACTGCCTGGGGGCTGCCGCCGCCCGCTTACAGGGACGGGTGGCCCTCGAGGAGCTGTTGGCCCGCTTCCCGGACTACGTGGTCGACGT
>Ga0257111_1000451_pt1 | contig 17056 bp, 15 predicted proteins | sample LP_taG_6_FD_191567 | JGI IMG/M metagenome (GOLD analysis project Ga0257111, IMG submission 191567) | Marine microbial communities from Northeast Subartic Pacific Ocean, Canada - LP_J_2015_P26_500m | ecosystem: Environmental > Aquatic > Marine > Oceanic | place: Canada: Northeast Subartic Pacific...
TTCCGGAAGCCAGCGCCGCACGAACATCGTCGGTCTGGACAGTCGAGACTTCCAGGCCTTCTTCGGCGAACCAACCCTTGCGTGACGTCCCCTCGACCATGACATTCGAACTCAGGTTCGGCAACCGGTTGGCCACTACGAGCGTGTCCGTCTCCGCCGCCCCGTAGTCCCCAGCAGGAGCCGCCGCGGTCGTTGGTGCGGCGGCTGCAGGAGCAGTAGTCGCATCGTCGCTCCCACAGCCTGCCGAAAGCACAGTAATGGTGAGGACAGTGGCCACGAGGCGTGTCAACTTGCTTAACATGGTTTCCCCCTTGTCAGCTCATGCTGACTACTCCTCTGGAGGCAGTTAGCCACCAGATACCGAAAGTTGGCATAATGTATACGACGATTGATTGAAGCTGCAAATGGTCTGGAAGCAAGCCGCTGGGAGGTAGTAGTGAAACGGTGCCCATCCGGTCCTGTCGCATGTGCCGAACTGTGCAGTCCCAGATGATTTCAGGAGACTTGAACTGCAGGAAAAGGTAAGGAGGAAGGTGTACTGGTCAATCGCTGCTTTCAAGCACAGCGATGGTTCGACTTCAAAGAGGTATTTGGGGTTGGCGAAGCCCGCGACCAAGTCGCCGTTGCGTACCCGGATCGCCTGGTTGAACTGCCACGTCGCTCCGTACATGCCGTCCGGGTTGATGTATTCCGTGGAAGCCGTGGGTGGCTACTCCAAGTGCAAGCGCCGGTTTCCGGCAGCGGACGGCGGCCGTAGCATGTCGATTGACGAGGTCTCGACGGCTTCTCAAGGGTTGGGTCTGGATCGGTGAGCGAGAAACTGAGACGTCTCGGCAGCTCCCGGGTGCCGCCGGCGTTTAGGTACCCCAACTATCGGAATTACTGGTTTGGCCTCCTGGGTGCTGTCGGCGGCTATCAGATCTTTCTGTTTGGCCAACTGTGGATTGTTCACAAGTTGACTGGTTCAACGCTCTACCTGGGCTACGTGGGTTTGGCTAACGCGCTGCCAGCTATCGCATTGAATATGCTTGGAGGGGTTGCGGCCGATCGCTTCAATCGGACACGCCTAGTAGTTATCACTCAGTTGTTTGCCGCGACCGTGGTATGCGTTCTAGCAATCGTGACCGTTAGTGAATTAGTCCGGCCTTGGCATGTCTTGGTGGTGGCCGGTCTAGTAAGCGGCATCAACGCCTTCAATGAGCCTGCGCGCTTGGCTCTGTATCCCCAACTCGTCCCTGAAGAGGCATTGATGAGTGCCGTAGCTCTGAACTCGAGTGTCTGGCAGGGTAGTCGAGTAGTTGCCCCAGCGTTTGCTGGTTTGATCATCGCTGTCTTCGACACAGGTATTGCACTCTTTGTAGCAGCCGCGGGTATGGCTTTCCTGGCGTTAATGCTTCGTGGTGCTCCATCTGTCAGGTTGGAGACTGTGAGGCGGAGTCCGCTCGCCGACGCCCTCGAGGGGTTGCGTTATATCCGCAGAAACACGACGACACTTCTTCTCATAAGCATGTGCTTTTTTAACAGTTTCTTCGGTATGGCCTACATGTTCATGATGCCGGTCTTTGCTGTGGACATACTCGATGTTGGGGCTACTGGTCAGGGCTATCTCCTAAGCGCGAGCGGAATCGGCTCACTCTCGGCGACGCTTTGGTTCACGACCAGATCGACGATTCGGAACCATGGTCAACTTATTGTGATTGGAGCGATCCTCTCCGGGTCCGCACTAGTCGCGTTCTCGCTAACGGCTGGATATATCGGTTCTATGTTGTTGGGGCTCTTACTGATGGTGGCTGTCGGCGGGTTCACCAGTATTTACATCCTGGTTACCGTCACGATATTGCAGACGACCGTACGTGAGGACCTGCGGGGGAGGGTAATGGGCTTTTTCTCCATGACCTGGAGCATGATGCCACTTGGAGGCATGTTTGTTGGAGGGGTAGCGGCGCTGGTCGGAACACCATGGGCAGTTTCGATCGGCGGTTTCGCTGTGGCAGGATTCGCCATTACCGCGGCCTTGTTGAACCCTGGATTGAGGCGCCTCTCCATGGTCGCGGGGGCTTGAACACGGATGGAGTTCAAGCGATCTAGCTGAAGGTCGGAACGAGGTTTTCCCCAGCCAAACGTACGGTTCGTTCGACTAGTTCGGTTGGCATGAAGGCTGGGGCTGGCCGTAGTTGTAGTTGGGTCACACCGTAGGACGCGTAGCTGACGAGTGTCGGAGCAACCGTTTCCGGCGAACCGACGAGGCAGATCCCACGGACAAGATCCTTGAGCGCCTCTAATGCCTCAACTTGTGGACCGAAGAGCGCGTCGGCGTTCGGAATCAAGCCGATCTTTGCGTAGACGCGGAATAGCTTTAGCAGATACGGAGCAGCGTCCGCCCAGGCCTCGTCTGGATCGTCGGCAAGGATGACAATCCGGTTGACTGACACGGTTGACCCCTCCCAAGCCTTCTTTTCTACTCTGAGCGCCTCGTGATATAGCTCGATCAGAACGCGTAGTTGATCATCCGTGAAGTGGGTTCCAGCGACGAATCCATCACCGAGTGTTGCAGCCCGCCGTGCAGATCTCGGAATCTTTCCTCCGATCAGGATTGGTGGACCACCTGACTGGAGAGGTCTAGGAGCGATACTTCCGTTGGCCTTGACGAACTTTCCTTCGTAACCGTCTTCTCCTGCCCATAGAGCCCGCAGAGCGAGGATCGTCTCATCGGTTCTTTGGCCTACCGATGCCCGCTCCACGCCGAAGCGTTTCCAGATCCCGGGGTTACCTAGACCTACACCCAGGACGAGGCGGCCCCCACAGAGCTGGTCAAGAACGGACGTGTCGTAGGCCAGGCGCAATGGGTCCCACACGGGGGCGAGCGAAACGGCCGTGCCTAGGGTCATTGAGGTCAGGGGAGCGAGGTGTGCCAGTACGAGAAATGGTGATGAAATATGTTGGATCGCCCCCTGGGCCTGCGGGTAACTCTCGCCAGCCCATACCGATCGAAAACCGAGACGCTCAGCTAGATCGATTATCGGGACATATCTGCTGACCTGTTCGTCGAGGCGCGTATCATCGCCAGTCGGAAATTCTAGAAATAGACCAAACTCAATTTTTGACACTGTTGCCTTCCATGGAACTGAAGTTCCTCGACTGCCTCTGCAGCTAAGGGAAGACCAGCTCGGGTGACGATCTGGTTTGACTGGGGCAGCGGGAGGACGAGGCGCATTGGATCATCTCCCTTATGGGCTTCCCTAGTGCCGTTTGGTATACATTATGCGATACTGACGGAGTTGGCCAGTTAGGTCTGGATGTTTAGTGGAGGGTCCATTGATGACAGGCAGTTCGGCCTCATCAGTGCCTCGTTGAAACGTCAGCAGGATTTGCGTCTCCTCACGGGTCGGGCCCGTTATATGGCCGACATAGACCTTCCAGGGATGCTTGAGGCGGTCTTCGTTCGCAGTCCGGTTGCCCACGCGGATATTCGTCGGATCGACCTTAGTGCAGCCCGGGCAATGCACGGAGTCCACGCAACGGTGGCAAGCTCAGATCTTCTTGGTGTATCGCCGTTTCCGAATCACCTACGGATGGCTCGCGGCGTCGCCCAGTTCCCGCTGGCTGTGGATCGGGTCCGATATGTGGGGACGCCGGTCGCAACGGTCGTTGCTGACGATCGACTCATAGCGGTTGATGCGGCAGAGGCGGTCATTGTCGATTACGAGACTCTGCCGGTGGTCTCGTCGATTGAGGATTCGTTGGCTCCAGGAGCCCAGTTGCTCTACGACGATTGGCCCGACAACAGACTTCTGGAGTTGTCTCGAGATACCCCTGAAATTGATGAGATATTTGCCCGGTCCAGGGTGGTATCAGGGATCTACAAGATGCATCGCCACGGAGCCGTGCCAATGGAGACCCGCGGAGTCGTCGCTGACTACGACGGTGAACGCTTGACGGTCTGGTCCTCGTCCCAGCAGCCGTTTATCGAGCGCTCCACCCTTTCCCACATTTTAGGAATCAGAGAGTCGAAGATCAGGGTGGTTGTCCCGTCGATCGGAGGTGGCTTTGGAGCCAAGCTCCATGTCAACCCCGAGAATGCTGTTGTTGCTTGGTTGGCTATGCGCTTGGGTCGGCCAATTCGTTGGATCGAAACTCGCGCTGAACACCTAACTTCGGCCGCTCAGTCGCGTGAGCAGTTGCATGAATTCGAGGCTGCAATAGATGAGGGCGGTCGGATCGAAGCAATCAGGTGTCGAATCACGCGAGACCTTGGGTCTGGCGAGATTTTCCCGCCTGGAGTAGGTCCTGCACTGGTCTCTGCTGGAGGAGTGACAGGGCCATATCGGATTCCTCTTGCAGCGGTCTCAATCACCGGCGCAGTTACGAACAAGACGCCGGCGGGGGCCTATCGCGGCTACGGAATGCCCGAGATTGTCTTCGCCCTTGAGCGGTTCATCGAAAAGATCGCCGGTGCGCTAGGCCGTGATCCGTTGGAGTACCGCCGTGAGATGCTGATCCGGCCGGAGGATCTTCCCTACAGGGACGCGCGAGGCAAGCTCATCGACTCAGGAAGTCATCTTGAGGCATTCGATCAGGCCGTGGAGTGGGGAAGGAAGGCCCGTCACCGGCATTTACCTGAAGTCGGACACCGGATCGGCATCGGGTATGCGACCTATGTGGAGGGGGTGGGTCCGAGCTATTTCGGTACCAGTGGTCAGTGGACGGCTGGAGACGGTGCTCAGGTGCGAATCGAGCCCGATGGAAATGTGACGGTGTCGTCACCCGTTATCGACATGGGCCAGGGCACAAAGACGATGGTGGCGACAGTGGCTGCGGAGGCTCTTGGAGTTTCGGTTGACGATGTTGAGGTCCGGCTTGGAGACACTGACGTAACTCCCTATGGGCTTGGATCGTTTGGAGCGAGGAGCAGCATTGTGGCGGCTGGAGGCATCGTTAAGGCAGCCACTGCGGTTCGGGGCAAAGCACTTCAGATAGCGGCACACAAGCTTGAGGCAGCAGTCGAGGATCTAGCCATCGAAAGCGGACATATTTATGTGCGCGGCTCGATGGAATCCTCTATCAGCTTCAAAGAAGTTGCCGCGGCCGCATACTTCCGGACATTTGAGCTTCCGGCCGAGATGGCCTCTGGGCTTTCGGATACAGCGGTCTACGAGTCCGAGGGAGTAGATCATCTACCTGACTCGAACGGCCAGATGAATGCCTGCGTCAGTTACTCGAACTCGACCCATGTCGCCGTTGTCGACATTGATCTCGCCACCTGCGACCTGTCGGTGATTGACTACCTCGTGGTTCATGATTGTGGGCCACTGATCAATCCGGAAATTGTGGAGGGTCAGATTCACGGTGGGGTAGCTCAGGGGATCGGGGGGGCGATATTCGAGCAGATGCTCTACACGACTGACGGCCAGCCCCGAGCCACGAGCTTGGCCGATTACTTAGTTCCCGGTCCCTGTGAGATTCCACGTCTCGAGGTGGAGCATTTGGAGAGCCCATCTCCGGTGACGCCACTCGGCATCAAGGGTGCCGGTGAGGCCGGAGCAACCGGGCCCGCGGCGGCTATTGGCAACGCCGTGGCCGACGCTCTTGGTCAGTTTGAGGTTGAGATCGTCGAGACGCCACTGACTCCACAGTTGATTTGGACGTTGCTAAAGGAATCTCAGCAATGAAGAAACGAGGGGATCTCGAGTAATGGTGAGGGAGCACATCAATGCCGAGGACTCTTACGTACGTTCCTCCGTGGCACTTCAACCAGGCGGTAAAAGTTACCGATGGTGCCTCCAAGATCTTCCGGATGCTCCTGCTGAGTACCAGACCGATGGGGGGTTGGCAGAGTCTGATGTTGTATCCCAAGCCGAGGCAGCGCTTGAAAATATGGCGAAGGTGGCCCGTGCCGCGGGCGGCGCTCTGGCCGATGTTGTCAAGACCACCGTCTACACAAGGGAGGACTTTCGCGAGCACAGTGACGCGCTCAGGGCGGGTCGGTCTTGTTGCATTGCCCTTCATCCACGCTTACCCAGGTGGTCGGCTTTGCCAATCCCGACTACCTTTCCCAGATTGAAGCAACAGCGGTCATCAATCGATTGCTTTCACTTCGATTGGGTTCGCGTCTTTGGTGCATTCAGCATTCGGTCTAGGCCGACTGTTTAAGTAGTCCGGTTTGATGATGACTTGTGGAGTCCGGTAACCAAGATGACAAGTAGCGCTATTACTGATAAAGGCCGATCGGGTTCCCCGGACCATCGGCTACGCCAGGGCTTGGACGGACAGCCAGAGTTGTCGGTGCTGCCCAAGGGTCCCTGGTGGACTCTTCTCAAGACGTGGCACAGGATCCTGATTGTCATTGTTGAGGTATTCATAATTTGCGTGATTTGGCAGTTCCTGATTGGGACGCTCGAGTTGATCAACCCGCTCTTCATGCCCACGCCAACCAGAATTATCCAAGGGTTCGGATTGCTGTTTGGTAGCGGTGAAAAATCGGTCATATCGGCGACCGATCAGGCGATTTGGGTGCACATCAGACGCAGTGCTTTCTGCTATAGCACGGGACTTGCCATCGGTGTCGTAGTGGGAATCCCGATTGGTCTACTGATTGGGAGCTCGCGGACGGCGTACAAGCTGATTGGGCGGTTCGTATGGGGGCTCTACGCCGTCCCTTGGGTTGCCTTAAGGCCGCCGGCAACAATCTGGTTTGGGTTTGAGGCTGCGCCGGTGATCTTTATCGTCTCCTTCGCATCCATCTTCCCGATCCTTCTCAACACTGCCGCAGGCCCTCAGACCGTAGATCCAGCGCTCCTACAATCGGCAAAGGTATTTGGTGCGAATCGGTTTGAACAGTTCTGGAAGGTCCTGTTACCAGCGTCACTGCCATTTGTTTTTGTTGGCCTTCGTCAAGCGATCGTTATTTGCATGATCTCGCTCCAAGTAGCGGAAATCGTTGGATCATCTAAGGGTCTTGGTGCACTTATCGTGCTCATGACCTCTCACTTCAAGTCTGGAGCGGCATTCGCTGTACTGCTCAGCGCAGCATTGATCACGATCGTTCTGGGCCAGGGGGTGCGATTTATGGCGGAGAGACTCGCGCCATGGCATTTCGGCAAGGTCCAGAGGTAGAACTATGAGGGCGAAAAAGGTAAAAGCTGACCTGAGTAGTATGGACCCCGAGCAGTTGGTCGACCATCAGGCTATTTCGACCCACCTCCGTAGGTCGAAGACTTCGGGTGCCTTCGTCTGGAACCTGGTATTCGTCGCTGAGGTCATAGCGTTGCTTGGATTTTGGGAGATGATCTCGGGGCCGCTCGAGGTCATGAATCCAAAGTTTTTGCCGCCTCCTTCCGCAATTTTCGCTGAATTGTGGCGCATGCTCCCAATCGTCGGTGAATCACCAGTTACTGAAGACCTTGTCTTCAGTTTGAAGAATTTTGCCTATGGGTACGTTCTTGCAGCGGTAGTGGGTACGACGCTTGGCCTCCTTGTGGGGACAACAAAGATGGGTGAACTTCTTCTAGGGCCGATTGTCTATTACTGCTACGCCGTTCCTCGCAGTGCCTTGGCTCCGGTGATCATCCTGATCTGGGGTCTTGGCGCAGAGTCAAAGGTCGTGATCATCTTTCTTCTGGCAGTGTTTCCCGTCCTGATAACCACTATGGAGGGTGGCGCTCAGGTGAACCTGGCCTTGGTTGACGCTGGGCGCGTCTTTGGAGCTAGCAGATTTCAGATCATGAGAAAAGTGATCCTTCCGGATCTCTTCCCCTATGTGCTGATTGGGCTCCGAATGGCGGTCATCCGCGGGTACATCGGTGTGCTCATCGGAGAGTTGATGGGTAGTTTCAAGGGGCTTGGGACCATCCTAAAAAGATCCTCTTACAACTTCGAGATGGCGCAATCATTTGCCGTAGTCGTCATCCTCATAGTGTGTTCCAGTCTCACAATGCTGATGGTGGCTCTGCTGAAAAAGAAGCTGGTCCCCTGGCACCAAGAGGGAGACGTCCTGAAGTCTCGGTGATGACGAAGGTGTTTGTCCGAGCTACTCCTCCTCGATCAGTTTCGCCTGGGCGTGAATCTCAAGGCGAACCTCCCGCCCGACTGCCACACCTCCCCATTCAAGGGGCCTGTTCCACTTCATACCCCACTGATGCCGGTCGATAACAGTTTCGGCGTGGAAAAGAGACTTCAGTCTTCCCCAGTCGTATGTCAGTCCGAGAAATCTCACATCAAGCGTCACTGAGTTGGTTATGCCACGGATCGTCAAATCGCCCGTCAACTTCCATAGGTCGTCGACTGGCTGGATGGAAGTACTCGAAAAGTAGATAGTCGGGAACTTCTCAACATGGATGAAGTCTTCAGAGATTAGATGCTGATCCCGTTTCTCATCGTCACTTGTGAGAGTCCGCGCGTCCAGTTCGACTTCTAGGCGCGAGTTGGACGGATCGGCAGCCACTGTAAACGAGCCAGTGATCCCCGGTATTCGACCTTTGACTCGGGCCAGAACGAGATGGGGAGCGGTAAAGGTGGCGAAGGTATTGGGAATGTCAAGCTCCCAGTCACCTTCCGGTGGAACTGTTCGGCCCTCGATGTTCCGGATGGCATCCGTATAGCGCATTGTGCTCCTGGCCCTGGTTGCTGAGACTAGCGGTATTCCAAGCTCCTTCTAGATGAACGCTGGCATCACTTCGTCATGGATCAAACGCATCTGGTCTATGAGGTGGTCAATGTCGGGGTATAAGGGTTTTAGTTCGATGTAATTAGCTCCGGCGTCGACATACTCCTGGACGCGTCGGGTAAACATGTCGGGATTGCCGAGAATAGTTCGTTCCTTGTACTCGTCGAGGTTTGGGAACATCTTGGTTGCCGAAGGGTCCGCAATTGCGTGCGCTGCGTCGTCGGTGTCGGCGATCACAGAGTGAATGTTGATTCCGACTTCAGTCGGTTCACCTCTACCCGCCTCTTTGAAATAGGCATGAAGGGTCGGCAGCGATGTGGCCAACTGAGCGGCACTGACCTGGCTGGGGTTCCATCCATCTGCGTACCTTGCTGCTCGGCGCAACGCGTAGTCGGACCGACCACCAACCATCACGGTGGGCCTCGGCTTCTGGATCGGTTTGGGAAAGACCTCGATGCCCTCAAACGAGACGAACTGCCCCTCGAAAGTGGCGCTTTCATTCTCCCAGATGGTAAATATCGCTTCTAGGTATTCGTTCGTCCGCACCCCACGGTTTCCTGAAACACCTACAGCGTCATACTCCCGTGCGGCATTGTCGCGATGTCTGCCCAACTTGGTGCTCTCGTAACCAATCGGCTTTAACGGTGGCCCGACTCCTACACCGAGGACGAACCGACCCTCGGACAGCACGTCGAGCGTGGCTGCCTGCTTGGCGAATAACACCGGATCGCGCAACGGGAGGATGATGACGGATGTAACCAGTCTTACCCGCTCGGTTCGGGCAGCGACGAAAGTCAGCGTCTCCATTGCCTCGTAGAGATCCCGATTATCGCCAGGGCCATCGGCATCCTGCATTCCCGAGGCGATCCAGAAACCGTTGAACACGAGGTGGTCGTGGACCGTCACCGCATCAAACTCGAGCTCTTCGGCGGCCTCTGCGACACGAAGGATCGCGTCTCGTGAAGCGACCGAGTTAGTTTGGGGAAGCATTACTGAGAATCGAGGGCGCACTAGGTGTCTTCCTTTCCTAATCCGAACTTGTATAGGGTATACCAGAGCGCCGTTAGGCAGCCTAGGCGAGCCCGACGGCACCGAGGAAGTCTCCTAATTCAGAACTTGTATAGGGTATACCAGAGCGCTGTTAGACTGCCTAGGCGAGCCCGACGGCACCGAGGAAGAAGGGGTCAGACCATTGACTACAAACAGTGATCAGGGGATTCGATTCTGTATTCGTCTTCCCCAGACCTATTGCACGGCCGGCCCCCAGGCAATGCTTGACGTTGCCCAGGCTGCCGAAGAGCTCGGGTTGTACGGGGTTTCGGTCCAGGATCACATCATCGCCGATGCAGCGCTTTCGTCCTGTGCCGGGCTCCACGACCAGAGCGGAGAAGATCGGGATGTCTATGAGGCCCTTCAGACGCTCGCCTTTGTTGCCGGGGGCACCAACAACGTCAAGTTGATAACTGGGATCCTGGTCGTTCCATACCGCAATGCTGTTCTACTCGCAAAGGAGGCAGCCGCTCTTGACGTGTTTTCGAATGGGCGGCTTGTGGTGGGTGTCGGGGTGGGAGCGCCGAGGCGTGGTCGAATGGAATCAGGAGGCATCCAGGACATCAGTACCCATGCCCGAGTCTCTGATAAGGAGTTCGCCACCTTCAACGTCAAGGGCCATCGGGGACAAATCACAGACGAGACCCTTCAAGTCATGGAAGCGATCTGGACAGAGGATGAGGCATCTTTTCACGGTCAGTACTATGACTTTGATGCACTCGCCGTATATCCGAAGCCTGTGCAGCGACCCCGACCGAAGTTCTGGATTGGAGGCCGCTCCGAGTCGGCCATACGGCGAGCGGTTGATTTCGCTGAGGGGTGGATTCCGAGCCAGATCTCAGCCGACATGTTTCGTGATGGGGTGGCCTCAATGCGGTCGTATGCCGACGAGCAAAATCGCCCAATGCCGGATGACCTTGGAGTCAATATCTTTGCCGCTCTAGCAGGTTCTGACGACGAGGCCCATCAGTACATGGCTGATGGTTTTGGGTCACGCTTCAACGAAGAAGGCCTTCAAACACTTGTGATATCGGGCGGACTTGACACTTTCATTGAAAAGACCCGCCGGTTTGTAGCTGCAGGAGTCAATGTCTTCGACCTTAAGTTCGTACCGATCACCATTGACAAGACGATCGAACAGATGGAAGTCCTGGTCCGAGAGGTGCTTCCCGCCCTAGAGACCTAACCGCATATTCAAGGTGTTTGGTCTCTAAGGACTCAGTAGGGAGGAGTGAGGTAGATGAGAGAAGAAAAGGTTTCCTTTTATTCTGAAGGCGACCAGATTTCGGCAATTCTCAGACTTCCCGATGGGAGTTCATCTGAACCCTGGCCGGGGATAGTGCAGGGGCCTGGCTGGTTGGGCCTCAAGGACGCCAAGTTGTACCTGCCCTACCACGAGGCCCTGACTGCAGCGGGCTATTTGGTCCTGATCTTCGACTATCGGGGGTTCGGGGAGAGCGAAGGTGATCGCGGAGTCATCCTCCCTCAGCTCCAACTGGAGGATCTGACGAACGCCGTCACCTATCTCACCACGCGAGAAGACGTGGACGCCGACAACATTGGCGTCTTCGGAAGTGGTGGCACCGGTGGTGGGAACGCCGTCCTCCTGGCCGCGTCGGATGACCGAATTCGCGTTGCCGTCTCGCAGGTTCCGGTTGCCGACGGTGAGGACTGGCTTCGTCGGATGCGCCGTGAATACGAGTGGCAGGAGTTTCTAGACCGACTCGAGAACGACCGTCGTGAACGCGTGGTCACGGGGACCGGGGAAATGGTGCACCCGCGAGAAGAGATCATGGTCCCCACCCCGGAACGCCGTGCAACGAACATCAAAGCCGATGTGGACGACAAGATCCCCTCGTCAGTTCCGCTCCGGTGTGCGGATGCAATAATGCAGTATCGACCCATCGACGTGGTCGATCGAGTCGCTCCTGCGGGCCTCATGGTCATCGGTGTGGAAAACGATGCGACGACACCCACTGATCACGCAACCTCGCTCTACGAGAAGGCCCGGGCGCCGAAGAAACTCGTGATGCAGGGCCACACCACCCACTACGCGGCTTACAAACAGTATGGCGACCATGTGATTCCGCTGATCGTCGACTGGTTCGCCGAGCACTTCGACGGAGGTGCGGTCCGGGTGCGCTCCGCGTCAAGGTTGGAGATTGATGAACTCCTGGTGAAGGGGGTTCAGGTCGATGGGTGATGACCCGCGAATCGACCGGGTGATTGAGAACGGTGAGATCGTCACCGGGAGCGGAGTGGCACCGGGTGACCTACTGATCGCAGGTGAGAAGATTGTTGCAGTCTCGGCTCCCGGGGCGGTTCCGCTTCACGAAAGCGTGGAACGAATTGACGCCACGGGTAAATGGGTCCTGCCGGGAATGGTCGACGTCCATGTCCATTTGCGAGAGCCCGGCTATGTCCACAAGGAGGACATCACTACCTGCACTCAGGCCGCGGCAGCGGGCGGGGTGACGACGGTCTTCGGGATGCCCAACCTCAATCCTGTAACCAAGACCCGTCAGATTCTCGAAGAACTCTTCGACCTTTACGACGCCAAGAGCATCGTGGACTGGAACCACAACCCGGTTCCCAGCGAACTCGACGAGGTCGAGCCGATGGCCGAGGCCGGTGTGGCGGCCTACAAGATCTACATGGTCGTGGACACGGGTCGGGACTATCCGCATCCGAGTGGTACCGGGATTCAGGACCACGGTCACCTGCTCCGGATGTTTGAGGCGATCCGACCCACCGGGCTGCCGTTCATGGTCCATCCCCATGATCAAGCGATCATGGACACCATCGAGCAGTCCCACTGGGATCAGGGTGACCGGAGCCCGGCAGCGTACGCGCAGACCTTGGCGACGCACAACGGCCTCATCTGGGACTCGGCGATCGCTGTCCTTTTGCAGATGGCGGAGGCAACGGATACGAAGTTGCACATCGTGCACATGCAGACGGAAGGCTCGATCGAACTCGTCCGGCGGGCACGCGAACGTGGCGTGAAAGTCAGTTGTGAGGTCAATCACTGGGCACTCTTTTTGTCCCGCTGGGCGGATATCGAGAAGCTCGGCCCCTATGCCCTCTCCTACTGGGTGCCTGATCATCATCGGGAGGCGGTATGGGAGGCACTCAATGACGGGACGATCAACATGCTCTCGTCAGATCACGCGCCCCACACCCGGGAGGAGAAAGAGGTCGGCTGGGAGGACTGTTGGGCGTGCCACACGGGAACTCCGGGCATCCAGGAGCAGTATCCGCTGCTTCTGGATGAGTCAATGGGCGGGAGGATCCCGCTGACGCGTGTCGCAGAAGTGGTAGCCGAGGAACCGGCTACGGAATTTCGTCTTGCGGAGAAGGGATTTCTAAAGCCGGGCTTTGATGCCGACATCGTGATCTTCGATCCGAATGATCAGACACGGCACTCTTCGGACAGTGTCTTATCTAAGTGCGGATGGACCCCTTACGACGGTCGGGTTACACGCGGTCGAATTCACCGAACCCTTGTACGGGGAAGGGACGTCTACGTGGATGGCAAGGTGGTCGGAGAACCGGGGTGGGGACGGCTTGCCCGTCCTTCCAACTGAGAAACGAGACATCAGTGAGGACGATTGGATCATGGGTATGAAGTTCGGATTGTTGATGCCGCACTTTGGCGAACACGCCAGTCGGCGTGCTCTGTTGGATGGGGCCGTCCTGGCCGAGAGCTCTGGGTTCGATTCGGTCTGGGTCCGGGACCATCTCGTTTTCGAGCCACATGCCGAGATGGAGGCGGCAAACATCACTTTCTACGAGGCACTCACGACTCTGAGCGCGATCGGGGCGGTTACCGAGAACATCACATTGGGAACGGGGTCCCTGATTCCGTTCCGCCATCCGGTACATCTGGCGATCTGCGTTTCGACGCTCACGAAGCTCGTCGGGGACCGTTTGATCCTCGGTTTTGGTGCCGGGACCTTCGACCACGAGTTCGAACTCGTTGGGATGGGTGACCTGAACCGGGTGGATCTGGTTCGTTCCAATGCCGAGATCCTGCGCCGGCTCCACTCTGGGGATGGGGTCACCTACGCCGACGAGGTGTACTCCTTCGAAAACATAACGATCGATCCCAAGCCAGCCGAATCCATCCCGTTCTGGTACTGCGGGGCGACGCCGAGGTCTGCGCGACTGGCAGCCGAATACGCGGACGGATGGATGCCGGGCCGAACGACACTGTTGACGATCGAGGAGCGTGCTCGGGCCATGCGGGAACTCACTGCCGCGAATGGTCGACCTATGCCGACTGTTGCGGTGATTCCACCGACTTCGATTGCCCCGACGCGCGAGTCTGCCTTCGACGGACTGAATATCGACGGGTTGTTGGCATGGGCGAACAAGCGTGGTAAGTGGTGGGTCAAGCCACCGTCCGGCGAGTTTGCAACCGCCGAGGACATAGAGGGCTCACTCATCGCAGGGAATCCTGACGAGGTCATTGCCGAGGTTCGTAAATTCGAGGCTGTTGGGGTCGATCACCTCGTGTTTGACTTGCGACTCCGGTTCGATCGATGGTTCGAAAGCATCGAACTACTCGGGGCCCACGTCCTTCCTGAATTACGTGGGGTGTAGTGAAACGGAAGCTTAAAAGTGAACCAGGTGCCCACCGAGGTTCCGCCCGAACCTGAACACGCCGAGGCGAGTACGACACTGGGTGTACTTCTCCAACGCAACTTCGCCCCCTACTTCATTGGCAACCTGCTCTCCAGTTGCGGAACTTGGATTCAGAACATCGCTCAGGTGGTCTTGATTTTCCGTTTGACCGGCTCGACCTTCCATGTAGCTGTCGTGACCTTTGCCCAGTTCATCGGCGTGGTGGTCCTGGCCCCGTGGACAGGCGCCGTCGCCGACCGGTTCGATCGCCGGCGGATGCTCATCCTTACCCAGGTGTGGTCTGCGGGCGTTGTCGCCTCTCTGGGACTCGTCACGTACCTCGACATCGTCAATCCGACATTCCTGATCGTCGCTGCGTTAACCGTCGGCGTCGCTAAGGCTTTCTCGGTGCCCCTCCAGCAATCCCTCGTCCCATCTCTGGTGACCCGTGCGGATCTCCAGTCAGCTGTTGCCTTGAACTCGGTGACGTTCAACCTGTCGCGGGCGGTGGGACCGATGGTCGGTGCAGTACTGATAGCAACGGTGGGCTTTACCTGGGCCTTCTCTATCAACGCTCTGTCATACCTGGGGTTGGTCGGCGCCCTCCTGGTCTTGGAGATTCCCAAACGAGAGAGGTCGATGACAGAGGGACGGCCAAAACTGTGGGACACCGTACGTTTAGTGCGACGGGAGGGCCAGATGATGCCCCTACTTCTCACGGTGGCGGTGGTCGCAGTTGCAGTGGACCCGGTCAACAACCTCACCCCGGCCTTCTCAGTGGAGGTTTACGGTCGCGCTGACACGTTCACGGGCATCCTGACCGGTTCCTTCGGAGTAGGCGCCGCATTTGGGGCAGCGCTCATCGTCGCCCGGGCCCGGGTGTCACTTCGGAACATCGCCATGGCGATGACCGTGGTAGGGGCGACGATTATCGGCTTCGGGGCTTCGACGAGCGGAGCGGTCGGTATCGCCGTCCTGTTCCTCGCCGGGATGGCATTCATCGTCTCGGTGAGCCTGGCTACGACGATGCTGCACATGCAGGTGACCGAGGAACACCGCGGAAGGGTCATGGCCCTATGGGGCGTGGCCTTCCTTGGGGTCCGTCCGATGGCAAGCCTTGTTGACGGACTGATCGCCACCTGGCTGGGTCTCCGCTACGCGGCCTTTGTGATGGCCCTACCCGTCCTAGCGGGTGCGGTCTACGTTGTTCGGTGGGAGAAGAGTCAGACGGTCGGGTCTGGTAGCACGAATACTGCGTAGTTCGTCCGAATTCACTTGGGGAGGTGACTGAAGAGTGGGAGATGGGATCGGGGGAGTCACGCTATGGGGTCCCTATCATCGGTCGCCCGTTGACGGGGTCGCTGTCGACCGAAATGTCGCAATCCGAATGCGCGATGGAATTTCTATCCGAGCCGACGTCTACCGTCCCGACGAGCCTGGCCGTTACCCCGCTCTCTATGCGGTGTCCCCATATCAAAAAGATCTCGCTGGACTACCTGCCTATCCGGCATTCCTATGGAGGGAAACCGGCCCCATCGAGTGGTACGTGCAACAGGGTTACGTCTATGTGCTGGCGGACGCGAGGGGCACAGGCGCATCAGACCAGGGAGTCTGGGAGTACTTCGGACCGGAGGAGCAGACGGATCTCTACGACGCGATCGAATGGATTGCCGACCAGGACTGGTGCACCGGCAAGGTCGGAATGATCGGCCAATCGTATTTTGGGATGGCCCAGTGGAGCGCCGCTATCCAGGCTCCGCCCTCGCTTACCTGTATTGCGCCCTACGACGCCAAGATCGACCATTACCGGGACGGCCAGTTCCATGGTGGGATCCCGGCATTCGGACTCCCGATCATCTGGTCCTTTGGCGTTCGATATAACCACCTCAATGGGCCGCCGGGACCCGAATCTGCAGCACGGCTTAAGACCGACCTTGTACAAGCGATGCTTGCCCATCCTACCGACGATGAATTTTGGCGTCTCCGATCCCCGTACTGGGGGCTCGCTGGTTCGACGGTTCCGACGTTCTCGATCGGTAGTTGGGGTAAGAACGCCTTGCACCTTCGGGGCAATCTCATTGGCTACGAGCTCACTTCGGGCCCTAAGAAGTTGCTAGTCGAGGAGGCGGGGCAGCCGGTTCGCCTTGGGGCAGTCCGTGCACAACAGGATTTCGAGCGCCCTGACTTCCACGAGAAGGTGTTGCTTCCCTGGTACGACTATTGGCTGAAGGGTCATGACACAGGAGTCATGGATGGCCCCACTGTCACCACCTTCGTATCGGGGATAGCCGAGTATGTGGCATGGAGCGAATGGCCTCCAGAAGAGATCGAATATTCGAATCTGTACCTGCGCCGAGGACCCTCAGGCGCAGTCGTTTCTCTCAATGACGGATCCCTCTCTCAGGAACCACCCCTGGGTGGCGAAGGGGGAACCACCTATTCCTATCCCCGTCAGGAGTGGCACCTCGGCCCCGTCGAGTTCAAGCCCGACGGATCATCTGACCCGACCTCGCAGGTTCTTACCTGGACGACGGAACCGCTCGAGCAGGATGTCATGATTGCTGGACCAATCGCGGTGGTGCTCTACGCCTCGTCGGACCAACTGGACACCGACTTCTTTGTCAAGCTGTGGGACCAGGTGCCCAGCGGAACTGGTCAGAACCACCGTGATGTCTTGCTCGCCCGTGGATGGCTCCGGGCCTCTCATCGGGAACTCGA
>Ga0257111_1000453_pt1 | contig 17015 bp, 19 predicted proteins | sample LP_taG_6_FD_191567 | JGI IMG/M metagenome (GOLD analysis project Ga0257111, IMG submission 191567) | Marine microbial communities from Northeast Subartic Pacific Ocean, Canada - LP_J_2015_P26_500m | ecosystem: Environmental > Aquatic > Marine > Oceanic | place: Canada: Northeast Subartic Pacific...
AAAAGTAGTTGTTGTAAAGGTAATGCTTGGTGATTCTACTGTAAAAACTATATCTACATTTGATCCAACTAATATTGAGAATTTTTTTAATAAATTTATAAAATCTTTGAATGATTGGGAATCTCAAGGCATATCGTATTCATATAATGATGATGTCAGAAGGATTTTTTTAAAGTTTGAAATCAAAGAAGATGATTTAGTTTTATCAATGCACATTTCTGTGCAGTTTCATGTTTTATTATATTATAAACCAGAACAAGATGTAATAGAACTTCAAAAAGAACTTGCTGAAGTAATTGATAAAACACAAAATTCTGATTTAAAATATTCTGATGATGGAAATAAAATAATTCTCAAAAAGCTCCAAGAACTTGGATATGATAAAATTAACAAACAGAATTTATTTGAATTATTTTATAATGATCCAAAACTTTCTGAAATATTATCAGAAAAAATAGAGACCAGTTTAGAAGCTGAGATAATCGAATTGAATTCTAGAAAAAAGATCATTCTCAATAAATTAGATGATTTATTACTTGAAACCTTTCAAACTACTGGAATACTAATTGATGAACAAAAACTGGTAAACGGAGAAGAAGGATGTCTCTGTAATATTGATTTAGAATATATACAAAATGGTGCAAAACAAGGTCTTTTTGATCTTGATACTGTTGATGTTAAGTCACAAGAAAAAATTTGCTATAGGCTAAATCAAATCTTCAAATTCTTAGAAAATTGACGAATTAATTTTCAAATACATTTAATTTTGAATGAATTTTTGAGAAATTTTATGACTATATCTTATGATGATATTGTAAAAGCAGAAAAGGCACAAAGTGATGTTATCAGAAAAACATCGCTTACATTTTCACAAACATTTAGCAATATGACAAATTCCCAAGTTTATCTCAAAAATGAATATGAGCAAAAAACTGGTTCATTTAAGATACGTGGTGCATATTACAAAATTAGTTCATTAACTGATGAAGAAAAGAAACATGGTGTTGTTGCAGCATCTGCAGGAAATCACTCACAGGGTGTTGCTTTTGCATCGTCATTAGAAAATATTTCTTGTACAATTGTGATGCCAAAAAATGCATCTCCAGCAAAAATTTCTGCTACACGTGGATATGGCGCAAATGTAGTTTTAGATGGACTAACATATGATGAATCATGGGCTAGAGCACAAAAAATTTCAGATGAGACAGGAGCCACAATTATTCATGCATTTGATGATCCAAATATAATATGTGGTCAAGGTGTAATAGGATTAGAAATTTTAGAGCAGCTTCCCGATGTAGATGAAGTTTATGTTCCAATTGGTGGTGGTGGACTTGCTGCTGGTATAATTACAGCAATAAAAGAGAAAAAACCAAGTGTACGAATTGTTGGAGTTGAATCAAAAGCTTTTCCAGCAATGAAACATTCCGTTGAATCTGGTCATGTGGAAACAATAGAGGGTGGATTAACTATTGCAGATGGTATATCAGTCAAAACACCTGGAAAAATAACTTTTGATATAATCAATAAAGGAATTGATGAGATTGTAACAGTAGAAGATTCTGATATTATCAAAACAATGTTTCTGTTAATGGAACGAACAAAAGCAGTTGTAGAACCTGCTGGTGTAGTAGGACTAGCATATCTTTTAAGCAAAAAACCGGCTCCAAACAAAAAAGTTGTTCCTATTTTATGTGGTGGTAATATTGACATGTATTTACTAGGTCAAATTGTTGCTAAAGGATTAACAAATATGGGAAGAATGGTCAGAATCCTAATTACATTAAAAGATAAACCAGGTGCACTAAAAGAAATTGTGGATGAAATTTCATCATTAAGTGTAAACATAGTAGAAGTGATCCATGATAGATTAAGTTCTGTTATTAATGCAGGTACAGTAGGCGTTACATTAAGCCTAGAAACAGAAAATCAGGAGCAAGCAGATAGATTGATTGTTCATTTAAACGAGAAAAACATACAGTTCAAACTACTTGAATAGTTTATTTGAATTTCTTTTTTACAAATTTTGCTAAACCAAGCCTCTTTAACTCATCAGATTCTTTAAGCACTGAAGAATGCTGATCAAATTTATGTTTCTTTAGTTTACGTTTTATTGTAGAATTGTCATTTGCTAAAATTTTTAATGCATATATTGCAGCATTAGCTGATTTGTTTATTCCTACCGTAACTACTGGTGAACCAGTAGGCATTTCTGAAATAGATAATAATGAATCTAATCCACCAAATGCCGAAAATTTACTTGTGCCTGATTTTTTTGTCTGCTTATCGTTGTAAACTAATATTGGAACTCCAATTACAGGAATTACTGTATGCGATGCAATCATTCCTGGTAAATGTGCAGCACCACCTGCACCAGCAATAATTACTTTAAATCCAGAATCTTCTGCATGTTTGGCATATGTATCAAGTCTTGTAGGTGTCCTGTGAGCAGAAATTATTTGATCTTCATGTTGAACGTTAAACTGGTCCAATATTTCTGCAGCATCATGCATAATTCGACTATCAGAGCTTGAACCCATTATAATTCCAACATTACTTTTTTTACTCATATCTTTTGAATACAAATGCTATTTTTAATAGTTTAGAGTAATATTCATGACCAATTTACAACCTATTTTATGAAACTACTTTTTTAGCAGAATATCAGAATAAAATTATTGAATTTTAATTGTATCTTTTCACAGTGTGATTTCAAATGTAATGATATTGAAGAAGAAGAATTCCTAAAGCATTTGAATGAAAAACATCATAAGGAAATATTTGATATTGCAGAAAAAGAGAACATACCAATCAAAATGGTAGAAATGATATCAGTATCTAACTCAACAGTGTTCATTAATTCCTCAAATTAGTATATTTTACAATATGGAAATATGTCTTGTATAGTTTGAAATTACATACTACACCGAAACTATTTGTAATTGAGTAGTTGTTTTGGATTATGGGGAAAATACTAGGAATAATCGGTGGTGGTCAACTAGGTATGATGCTTACAGAGGCTGCAAAAAACATGACATCCAATATTTCTCAGATTATTGTTTTAGATCCAACAGAAAATTGTCCTGCATCAAAAATTGGTGCCACTCAAATAGTGGCTGATTTTAAAAATGCCTCAGCAATCAAAGAACTCGCAAGTAAATGTGATATAATCACATATGAAATAGAATCCGGTGATAGTAAGATTCTAAAAAATTTAGAAAATGAATGTGAAATTAACCCATCTCCAGAAACACTTGAAATAATACAAGATAAATTAACTCAAAAAAAATTTCTTGCTGAAAATAATATTCCAGTAGCAGAATTTAGAGAAATAACATCAAAAAATGAATTAGAATCAAAAATTAATGAATTTGGGCTTCCAGTTTTATTGAAAACACGAACTGGTGCATATGATGGTAGAGGTAATTTCAAAATAGATACATTAGATCAAATATCGGAAGCATTAGAAATTTTTGATGGTCAATCACTTATGGTTGAAAAATTTGTTAATTTTAAAATGGAAGTATCTGTAATTGCATCAAGAAGTACATCTGGTGAAATCAAAACATATCCATTAGTTGAAAACATTCATAAAAATAATATACTAGAAATGACTATTGCTCCAGCAAGAATTAATGAGATAATTTCTAAAAATGCTGAAGAAATTGCTCATAAAACAATGGAAGTTTTACATGGAGCAGGTGTTTTTGGGATTGAAATGTTTGTTACAAATGACAATGAGATATTAATTAATGAAATAGCTCCAAGGGTTCATAATTCAGGTCATCATACATTACAGTCTAGTAAAACTTCACAGTTTGAACAACATCTTAGAGCAATTTTAGGATTGAAACTTGGTAGTACTGAATTAGTTCATCCTACAATAATGTATAATATTTTAGGACCAAAAGATTTCATAGGAAAATTCAAAAATCCTACAACAGATTTACAAAATGTATTTTTGAAAATGTACGGTAAATCAGAATCAAAACCACAAAGAAAAATTGGTCATGTTAACGTGGTGGATAAAAATAATTTAGGAATGGAAAAATTATTAGAACAAGTATCAATTGTATCTGAATCAATTAAAATTACATCAGAATGATAAATTCACAAAAATCTATCTAATGCTTTATTAATACTTGATTTCTCATTTTAAATATGGCCATAAAAGCAGCATTGGTTTTAACAGGTATTGCTATAGCATTGTTAATTGTTTATGGTGCAGATGTTTCTGTATCAATGGGTAATGATGCAAAAGAAGGATTTTTACCATTAAATGACATGCAGCGCGGTATTGGATTAGGTGGACCTGCACTAATTTTGCCTATAATTGCATTTTTCATTTCGTTAAAACAACCATCTAAAGGATTAGGAATTATGATAATCATAGCAGGAATTTTAATTATAATAGGTGGTATGGTAGTTGTTACAAACCCATCTCCATCGTCTGAAAGTTCAGATAGAGATCCTATTGGTTCTGTTGTAATGCTATTTGCTCCGGCATTAATACAGATAGCACTTGGAATCATTAAGATTAAAAAATCATAATTATCAATAAAATCAATGTCTATTTGTAAAAAATGTGGTAAAGATAGTAAAAATTGCTATGACTGTGAACACACAAATTTTGAAGAGTTCTGTAAAGAGTGCTATACTGAATTACATTATTACATGACTGAGAAAGATAACTTTGAATGAATTACAAATTTTAATACAGTGGATTTCAGAATTACTATCAGAATATCTCTACATCGGTGTATTTCTAGCAGCATTAATTGAAACTATTATTCCACCAATTCCAACCATGGCAGTATTTCCAACTGCAGGATATATTGCATCACAAAATGGTTTAGGTCTTGGAGAAGTTATTCTGCTTGGAATAATTGGTGGTTTAGGTGCTTCAATTGGTTCTACAGCAATTTACTTTATCGCATTAAAACTTGGTAGAGTTGCATTACTAAGATATTTGAAAAGAATTAAAATCACAGAGAAGAAATTAAACCGTGCTGAAAAATGGTTTGAAAAGTATGGTGATAAAGCAGTACTTTTTGGTAGAATGATTCCAGTTTTTAGAGAAATGATTTCAATTCCAGCTGGTTTGCTAAAAATGAATATTAAGAAATTTTTAGTTTATACTATATTAGGTTCATGTGCTTGGAGTATTACTATGATTCTCATAGGTTATTACTTTGGAATAGCAACATTTGAAATATTCTAAATTAATCCAATAAGTTTTAAATCAGAAATAAAGACTCTCACATATGAAAGCAATAATTTTAGCTGGAGGTAGAGGTAAAAGATTACGCCCAATAACTGATAAAATACCAAAACCTCTAATTCTTATAGATAACGTCCCACTAATTGAGCGTTCAATCAAATATCTTAAAAAATTTGGAATTAATGAAATAATTATTTGTAGTGGATATAGATCAAAACAAATTGAGACTTTTCTTAAGAAAAATAAAAATTTCAAGTGTAAAATAGAATTCTCTGTTGAAAAAACTCCATTAGGTACAGGTGGTGCAATTAGAAAAGCAATGGAAAAAATATCTGGCGAATCATTTGTTGTTATAAATGGAGACATTATTACAAATATTAATCTAAAAAATATTCTAAGTAAACCAAATACAATTGCATCAAATGAATTAAAAACACAATTTGGAACTATGGAAATTAAAAATAATAAAATTATAAAATTTAATGAAAAAACTGATATTGAAAATGTATGGATGAATCCAGGTATTTACCATCTAAGTTCAGAAATTAAAAAACTCTTACCTAAAAGAGGTAGTATGGAGGGTGATGTTTTTCCAAAACTTGCTAAGAAAAAATGCTTGTATACTAAAAAATTTAAAAATGTACTTTGGCACTCAATTGATTCACATAAAGACATTGAACTTTGTTCAAAAGATATTAAATCAAAAAAATATTATAAATTTTTTAATTATTGATTATAATGAGAGTGTCATACAGTTTAGGCTCACTTTTAACAATCAATCAAGTTATTGATTGTTCAAAAAAATTAAATCGTGTTAAATCAGATGTAATTTGGATTCCTGAAACATGGGGAATGGAAGATTTTTCTATGTTAAGTCTGATTAGCCAAAAAAATAATACTGCAAAAATTGGTTCATCCATAATTAACATCTATTCAAGAAGTCCCAGTCAAATTGCAATGGGTGCAGTAACTGTTGACACAATATCAAATGGAAGATTGATACTCGGTTTGGGGTCAAGCAGTAAACCAATTGTGGAACAATTTCACGGAGAAAAATTTGTCAAACCTGTTCAAAGAATGAAAGAATATGTTGAAATTATTCGATTAATACTGTCAGGAAAAAAAATAAATTATTCAGGTGATATATTCTCTCTTGAAAATTTTTCATTATTAATAAAACCACCTAGAGACAATATTCCAATTTATTTGGCTGCCATAAATCAAAAAATGGTTAATTTAGCATGGGAAATAGGAGATGGTGTTATTTTCTATTTGCGCCCTAAAACTGAAATAAAATCAACATTAGAAATAATGCAGAAACAAAAAAAAATTGATTCTACGTTACAAATTATTACTTGTATTCATAATGATTCAGAAAAAGCTATAGAACGTGCAAAGAAAACCTTGGCATTCTATATTTCAGTTGGAGGAATTTATAGAGAATTTCTTGCTGATAATGGATATAAAAAAGATACAAAAAACATTCATGATGAATATCAAAAAACAGGACTAAAAAATAATTTTACATTAGTAAGTGATAAAATGGTAAAAGATCTATGTATCTGTGGTACTGTAAATGAATGTCAACAGCAATTCAAACAATTCCAAGAAACAGGTATAGATTTACCAATAATTCAGTTTAATCCTATAGGCGATGTAAATGAATCATTTGATATGCTATTAAATACATTTGGTGATATATAATTGAAAAAAATTGGAATAGCAGGGTACGGAAGTACAAAGTTTTCAAAAAATGAAATTCCTATTGAAGAATTATTACTAGAATCCACAAAACAAGTTTTTGATTCAACAGATAATTTATCACAAGATCTAATTGATGGAGTTATTGTTTCTACAAATGATAATTCAAAATATCTCAGCGCAATTCTATCAGAATTATCTGGAATAAAACCAAAAATATCACATACTGTGGAACATCTTTGTAGTTCTGGATCAAATGCTGTAATTTCAGCATTTTCATATATTGCATCTGGATTAGCTGATGTAGTTTTAGTTGCAGGTGGTGATACAATTGGAAACCCAGGTCAAGTGTTAGAATGGGATAAAACTCGCGGAGAATTTAATCATCCAATCTATTGGGGGTCATTATTTACAAAACATCATAAAAGAAAATTCAATACAACAGAAGAGGAATTAGCTATAGTCTCTGCAAAAAATCATAAACATGCTATAGATAATCCTAATTCATATTCACATAATGCATATACTATTTCTCAAATTATGAATTCAAAACCAATAACAGATGATTTGCGAATTTTAGACTGTTCATTTCCTTGTTCTGGTAGTTCATCATTATTACTAGCATCTGAAGATACTATAAAGAAATTTACTGACACACCAATATGGATTTCAGGTATAGGCCAAAAAACAGATTCAGCAAGCTTTGCAAAAAATAATCTTTCTGAACTTTCTACTACTGTAATGGCGTCTAATGACGCTTATTCAATGGCTAATACTAATCCTAATGAAATAGACGTAGCAGAGGTACATGATGCGTTTTCTGTATGTGAATTAATGGCAGTTGAAAGTTTAGGATTAAGTAAAAAAACAGAAAGTGCTCAATTCATTAGAAATCTCTTCAATACTGAAAATAGAAAAATTAATCCAAGAGGTGGATTGATTGGTGCAGGTCATCCTCTAGGTGCAACAGGCATATCACAAATAATTGAAATCACACAACAATTACAAAATAATGCACAAAAAAGACAGGTTTCAAATGCAAAAAAAGGATTAATACATAATATGTCTGCAGCCGCAACATCAAGTTCAGTTATAATATTAGAATCATGAACAAATTTGAAACTGAATTATTAAATGGAAATTTTGTTATTAGTAACTGTATAAATTGTAATCAGGTTGTTTGGCCACCATCAAACTATTGTAATATTTGTCATAATGAAACAAAATGGTGTGATTCAAAACAAATAGGTAAAATTATTGAATTTTCTAAAAAAAATAATCAGTATTTTTGTTTAATAGAGATTGAACAAAATCTAAGAGTGTTAGGGGAAGTTTTGGGAGAAACTACACCTAAAATCAATCAAAAAGTTCAATTAAAAAAATGTTCATATAACAAAACTCCCCAATTTATGTTTGAATTACTTCCTAACTAAACTAAACATAAGGTCATTTCATTATAACCAGCTCTTCTATATTATGAAAAAATGATTAATATTATGCGATCAAAATCTCTACTAAAAAATAGACTACAATTTCAAAATCAAAAATCTATTTCTAAAAATCTGGAAAATTGTAAGATAGCACGAACTCGTAGACAGCGTGGGTATCAATGGGAAGATACACTGGTAAAACGATTTAATAAAATGGAACAATGGAAGGCATTTAGATTAGGTTCACCAAGTGTTGCATTACCAGATTTACTATGTGTAAATAATCATGAAAGTAAAATTTTTACAATTGAAGCAAAATCGGGAACAAGTACATCATTGACCGTTCCATTTGATCAGATACTTCGATGTATGAACTGGACTGATAATTTTACCATTTATAATGTAAGAAATGTAATTTTTGCATTCAAATTTCTATCTAAAAAAAGAATTGGAAAAGGGGAATATGAAAAAAGAGAATTAAGAGAATATTATAAAATTTGGAATAATAAAATAAAACCAATAAATATAGTTTGTAAATATGATGGAGATGTCTATGGATTAGAAGATGGTAAAAAAGTTAAAACAGATTTAAAAGATTATGAAATGCCGTTTAAATCTAAACATCAAAAATTTAGCATTATGAATTAGATAAGCACTTACTTTATTACTACTAATAATTTACAAAAAGTATGGAATTTCAAAATTTTATAGATGAAAGGACTCTAGTTAGTCATGATGCATTAGGTAAAAAACAAATGAAGATAAAAGTTCTTGAAGTCTCTGATGAATCACCTCCATCACAATGGAAATTTGGTGATAGAGTTAAGATAAATAAAATTTTAATCACTATAAAGCATCTTGAAACACAAGAAGTAGAAGAAGGTGAATTAGATATAGAAACAGTTGAAAACGAACTAATTGAAAAAAGACATTATACTTCTACTAATCGTTGGGTGCTTACAAAAGATATTAAGAATGGTTACGTTATAAATTCGAGGCATACGTTGTTAATTAGTGATGCTGCAGCATTAGATCTAATAGTTTTTTAAATTATTAAAAATCTAACAAACTTATAAGATACATATTTTGACATTTTAATTATGATAACAAAAGAAATTGTTGTGAATGATGTAAAATTCAAAGTTATGTTAACAGATCAGATCATAAATCAGGTAGAGAATTTAAAATCACTTAATCTATCAGTGGCAGATGCAGAACCAGAAGATTTTGAGCAGATAAGTTCAGAAATTTCTGCTACAATCAATGAAATTGCAACTGCAGTAGAACCTGAAGTATCAGGGGAATATCTAGATGGAGTTATGCAAGAAGTTTTCAAAGCAGTTGATGATAAAAAAACTGAAGTTGCTAAACAAATAAAACAAAAAGATGATAAAATTTCAAAAAAGAAATCTAAAAAATAAAAATTAACAGTAGTGAATACTATAATTCCTTTGATTCAGTATAAATTATATCAATTAGTTTCTTATCTTTTAATGAATTCAATACTGCAATTCGTATATTTTTAACCCTATTTTGATCTTCAGAAAATGTTCTTAAAAGTAATTCAATCTCACGAGAAAAATCATAATTTTTTAAATATACACCAATGATTTTTTGTAAGTTAGAAAATTCATTTGATACATAATTAATTTTATCACGCTTTCGAAAAATTATGGTAAAGAATCCCATAATTTTTGCCATTTCAATCTTTAATACTTCAAGATCAGCAGGTTTATCACTTAAATTTTCAATTACTGCATATGAATCAAGAATTTGATTTAAAATTCCTCGAAAATATTCATGCATATCACGCATAATATACAAATATATTTTTCAGTACTAAATCTTTGGTTGAGTTGTATAATAAAAAATAAATTTTGATGTCGTCTAAGTTAACACAACTTGCCATTTTTTCTGATACTTATTCCTTTAAATTACTTACAACCATAAAAAATCTAAATGAAGCAATATGCAGAACTTGTATGCATTAATCCAAAATGCGGTAAAATTTATCCTATAAAATCAACTACAATATATTGTGATAAATGTCAATTTCTCTTAGATGTTAGATATAAGGAAACACCACCATCAAAATTAAAAGAAATTTTCTATCAAAGACGAAATCCTCAAGGAAGTATCTATAATGAAAGTGGTGTATGGAGGTTCAGAGAATTACTAAATTTCTGTGAAATTGAGACAGAGGAATTAGATCAATGTTCAGAACATTTAGTTTCACTTGACGGTGCAGAAGGAAGACAATCAAAACCATATCATATGTCAAAAGTTTCAAATTTTGTTGGAATTTCCAATGATAATATTATGTTCCAACCAGAAGGTTACAATCCTAGTGGCTCCTTTAAAGATAATGGTATGGCGTCAGCTGTTACACATGCTAAAATGATGAATGCTAAAAAAATCATCTGTGCGTCAACCGGAAATACATCTGCATCTGCTGGAATGTTTGCAGCAAATGAAAATATGGAATGTGATGTCTATATTCCTGATGGTCAAATAGCACCAGGTAAATTAAGTCAAGCATATCAATTTGGTACTCAATTGATTAAAGTAAAAGGAAATTTTGATGATGCATTTTCTAAATCACTTATTGCATCAAAAGAAGGTGGGAGTTATACTGTTAATTCTGTTAACCCATTTAGAATAGAAGGTCAAAAAACAATTCCATATAGAGCATTAGAATTTTTAAATTGGGAAGTTCCTGATTGGATAGTTTATCCAGGTGGTGCATTAGGTAATACTTCTAGTTGTGGAAAATGTTTAATGGAACTCTATGAATGGGGTTGGATTAAAAAAATTCCAAAGATTGCAGTAATTAACGCAGAAGGTGCAAATACACTCCATCAACTCTATAACGGTAATTTTGAAGAAGAGGAATTACGTTGGAATCAAGGTTCACCTAATTTAGAATTGATTGAAAGATATTATACGTACATGGATGAAAATAATCTTGGACCAAAAACCAAAGCTACTGCAATACAAATAGGAAAACCATCTAATATTGCAAAAGGTTTACGAGCGTTAGAATTTACTAATGGGTGTGTAGTAGAAGTTTCAGATAAAGAAATGCTTGATGGAATGTCTGTAGTAGGTTTAAATGGATTCGATTGTGAAATGGCATCTGGCGCAACAGTTGCTGGTATCAAAAAACTTGTAGATGATGAAATAATGAAAAAGGATGATAAAATTATTGGTGTTTTAACAGGTAGGCAAAAAGAGCCATTACTCCCAATTGAATATCATAATGATTCAAACAATAAATTTGCTATACCACCAAGATTATAAAATTACGCATGATTATTTTTGAGTTAATTTTTACAAATCTTAAACCTTAATAGAAGCTTTTGTCTGATTTAATTATACAGAAATGAGGTTATTTCTTATCTAAATGAATATTGTTTGTAATTTTACAATTTTAATCTTAAGAGGACATGAAAATTGGAATTAGAATTAGAAATTTTTACTTTAGCAGTACTAATTGGTCTTTCAGGTTTTTTTAGTGGATTAGAAGTTGCATTAGTTAGCGTTAGATTATCAAAAGTAGAACAAATGGTTAAAGATAAAGTTAAAGGCGCTTCATCTCTAAAAAAACTAAAATCAAATCCAAGTAGAATGATGGCCAGTGTAAATCTTGGAAATAATTTAGTAAATGTTGCTGCAACTGCATTAGCAACAAGTGTGGCATTAAAGACATTTGGAAACGAAGGACTTGCTATTGCAATTGGTATTATGACATTTTTAATTTTAATATTTGGAGAGATAACTCCAAAAACATATTGTAATGCTAATGCTTCAAAAATTGCAGCAAGGTATAGTAGAATCTTATTAATTTTCAGTTATGCATTTTATCCAATTGTTTTGATACTTGAACGAATTACAAAAGGGATAATCAAATTATCAGGTAGTAATGACGAACCTCCAGGATTAACAGAAGATGAAATTAAAGAAGTTATTGAACAAGGATTTAAAGACAAAGCGATTGAAAAACAAGAAAGTGAATTAGTTCATGGAGCACTAAACTTTGATGATATAATCATTAGATCAGTAATGACACCACGTATTAAGATGTTCATTTTAAATTCAAAAATGATGCTTTTTGAAGCATTGCCAGAAATTAATAAAAATGGATTTTCAAGAATACCAGTTTTTGCAGATAATGCAGATCAAATAGTTGGAATAGTGCATGTTAGAGATGTTCTTAAGAAATTAGAAGGTGATGAAAAAGTTATTTCATTAGAACAAATTATGAGAGAACCAGTTTTTGTATCTCAAGAAAAAAGAGTTAGTGATTTATTGAAAGAAATGCAAGGAAGACGAACCCATATGGCAATTGTTCTAGATGAGTTTGGTGGTGTAGAAGGATGTGTGACATTAGAGGATCTATTAGAAGAAATCGTAGGTGAAATTCAAGATGAAACTGATACTGAAGAACCTAGTTTTCAGAATGACGGAAATGATGCGATAGTTACAGATGGCGATATAGAAATTGATACTATTAATGAAATTTTTAAAGTGAATTTACCCTCAGGTGATGACTATTCCAGATTAAATGGATTATTACATGAAAAACTTCATGATATACCAAAAGAAGGTGACAAAATTGAAATTAGTTCATTGCGAATTTTGATTGAAAAAGTTTCAAAAAATAAACCAGAAAAAATTAGAATTGAAAAAATAAATTAACATTAAAGAGAAAAATGATCTTCTAGTAATTGTTTTTTTTCTTTCATTTTAAATAATTCTTCAGTATGTTTGAAAGCATCTTCATATGTTTTTTGAAATAGCATTGCTTGCATTAACAAATGATTTTCTGGTATTACAATTCCAGTTTGATCATCTGAATACATAATCTGAATTGTGTCATTGATTGAAGTTGTCATGTTTGCATGTATGTGTATCATGTTAGTATCTTTAAAACTAAAATTCATACTATTTGCAAAATCTCTCACATCTTTAGTTCCTTTTGCAGACCAAAGTATTGCAACGCCATATTCATCTTTAAACAGATTATGAAATTCAGTAATTGTTGGTGCTTTATCTTTAAATCTAATATCCATTATATGCAAATGCATTTGTCTTGTAGGAACTTTAATTGCACGAACAAAAAGTGGTGTATTTTTTCCAAAATATGATTTAACATCGTCTCCATGGTGAGGTTTTTGTGTCATTTCAATGGTATCAGGTATCAATTTATCAGTTTGATCAATATCAGCCCATCTTCTTACAAGTAGAACATCAAATCTATGTATATTATCACCAAAATTATTACGTAGTGGCTCTAGAATCTTTCCCATTCCAGTTACATTACAACTTCCTTGCATCACATGTTTTTTTCCAAACGCATCAGAATAATTTACACGTGAATTAAATAATAGATCAGAAACTTTGTTATCACCAACAATAGTTTCTCCACCTTGGTAAATTGCCAGGATGTTTTTTGGTTCATATAGATTTTTTTTATTATGAAATCCTGTTCCAGCTGGGGAAGCATCAATTACAATATCACAATCATCTAAAGCAGATTCAATATCTCCACTAATTTCATAATTTTTAAACTCATTTTGCTTTGATTTAGGTACATAAACATTGAATCCTTTTGATATTGCATAATCAATATTAGAATCAGGGGAATATTTTCCAACCCCAACTACTGTAATTTCTGGATCATCATTGATAAATTGGATAATTCTTCTACCAATAGAACCATAGCCATTAACAAATACTTTTTTCAATATACTATATCATATAGTCCACTTTATTAATTTGAATTAGCAAGAACTAAATTCAATATAAAATCAAAAAATCAATATGCCAGATGAAAAATCAGATGAAGGTAATACTTCTGAAGGAATTCCTGAAGAAATTAAAAAAACTGATATTGACGAAAAACACATTGAAGTAAGGTCACAATCAAAGTCTAAAATACATGGTCCATCAGTTTTTTATGGTGCTGTAATAACAGCAGTAGTTGTACTAGTTATAACATTTGGAATGGATTCTACTGTTTTTACAGAACAAGAAATTATTGAAGAATCAATAATAAAAAATGATAATGACAAAAAGATTACTGCTAAAACATTTTTAGAAAATGTATCACCTATTCTAGGAAATCCTAATGCACCTATTACATTAGTAGAATTTGGAGATTATCAATGTCATTTTTGTAATGTGTATTTTGAAAATACTGAACATGAAATTATAGAAAACTTTGTTGATACTGGTAAAGTAAGAATTTTGTTTAAAGATTTCACAATAATTGGGGCTGACTCTGTATCTGCAGCACATACTGCTCATTGTGCAGATGAACAAGAAAAATTTTGGGAGTATCATGATGTACTTTATAATAATTGGAATGGTGAAAATAATGGTTGGGCATCAAATGATAATTTACTGATATTTGCTAATGAAATTGGTTTGGATATAAATAAATTAAAAGAATGTAATGCTGATGGTAGATACAAATCAGTTATAGAGGCTAGTAATGAGGATGCAAGACTTTTAGGATTAACTGGAACACCTGCATTTTTTATTATATCAAATAATGATGTACAAAAAATTATTGGTGCACAGCCATACGAAGTTTTTGAGAATATTTTTGAAACTATGCTTGAAAAATAAAAATTTTATATATTTTGAGCACTGATCGCCAATTTTTTTCTATAATGAAGGTGAGTAATTTATTCTAGAAGCGTTATATACTCTTTGAGAAAGGCATAGCTATGGCAGCAGGAATTGATGATATTTCGGTATATATTCCAAGATTATATGTAGATGCGTCTGATTTTGCAGAAGCTAGAGGTCTTGATCCTCAAAAATTAGTACGTGGTTTAGGTATATCCAAAATGGCTATTGTAGATTCAAATCAAGATCCTGCTTGTTTAGCTGCAAATGCTTGTTTAAAAATAATGCAAAAAAATAAACTTTCACCAGAAGAAGTAGGAAGATTGTACGTTGCAACTGAATCAGCTTTAGACGAATCCAAAGCAATGAATTCTTATGTTATTGGAATGTTAGAGCAAGTTTACGGTGCAGGTTCATTTCAACACTGTGGAGGAATCGAATGCAAATTTGCATGTGTAAGTGGATCATATGCACTATATGATAATTCAAATTGGATTCGTGCAGGAGAGTCAGAAGATAAACATGCATTAGTTGTTGTTTCAGATATTGCAAAATATGATTTAGGTTCTAGTGGTGAAATGACTCAAGGAGGAGGTGCAATTGCAATGCTATTAAATGATAAACCAAGATTATTAGCTTTTGATGCAAAAGTTACATCTACGTCAATTAAAAACGAATATGATTTCTACAGACCATTTGGAAAAGAAACTCCTGTAGTACATGGACAATATTCTAATCTTCTTTATCTAATACAAGTTAAAAATGCATTAATAGACTATACAAAAAAAGCAATAAAAACTGGATTAATTGAATTGGCAGAGGGTGAGAGTATGTTGGATCATATGGACTACATTAACATGCATTTACCATATAGCAATATGGGTAAGAAGGCATTAGCATATCTTGTACGACATGAATGGAGAAGTACTCCTAGATGGAAAAAAATTATTGAGCAAGTTGGAATGGAAGAACCAGTTCCTAAAGATCCTCGTGGAACAATTGAGTCAATTCTTGCAGATTCAGAATTTATGGCAAAAGATCATGAATTCACAAAACGTTTTGCTCAAACAAATGAATATCAAGATGTGTATGAAAACAAAGTTGCTAGCTCATTAATTGCAGCAACAATGATTGGTAATTTGTATACCGCATCACTTTATTTAGGATTCAGAAGTTGTTTAGAATTTGAATTTCAAAAAGGTATTGATCTAAATCAAAAAAGATTTGGATTTGCATCATATGGAAGTGGTAGCAGTGCAATGGTATTCAGTGGAGTAATTCAATCAGATTATAAAGAAATGGTAAAAGATATGAATCTAGAAACTGAAATAGGTGAAAGAAAAAAACTAAGTTTAGACCAATACGAACAATTACACGAGAATAAATTGAGACCTGAAGAATCACTGCTTAACACAAAAAAGGAATTTATTCTTGAACATGTTGGAAGTAAATCCTCTGATAGAAGAGGGGAAAGAAGATATTCGTTTACAGAATAAATTAACATGGAAGAAATTTCTCCAATTAAGGAAATTTTATATAATGAAATTAAGAAAATTCCAGAAAAACAAATACATGAATTACTCTATAATGATAAATACGATCAACTAATTAATAATATTCTTACAAATGTATTTTCAAAACTTGAGACTATAGATGGAAAAATCTTTGAAAAAGTCGGAACACTAGCTGAAGGTTTGACACATTATATTTTTACTGAAATGCTAATTCCTACACAACGAAAGATAATTCATGAAAGTATTGATATTGATATTATAATTCCAAATAAGAAAAAACTAAAAACTGATCCTAAAAATGTGATTATAATTTATTTTGCTAAAACTGATGATAGTGAATATATTAAAAAAAAAATTAATGATATAAAAAAAATTCAACCATATGAAAATAATATTTGGATTGTTTCATATATGGAAGTAAACATTTTGTGTAGAAATTACATACTAAATCAAAATAAAAATACATTTTCAAATTTGTTTAAAAACATAAAAAAATTTATGAAAAATAATAAA
>Ga0257111_1000457_pt1 | contig 16960 bp, 15 predicted proteins | sample LP_taG_6_FD_191567 | JGI IMG/M metagenome (GOLD analysis project Ga0257111, IMG submission 191567) | Marine microbial communities from Northeast Subartic Pacific Ocean, Canada - LP_J_2015_P26_500m | ecosystem: Environmental > Aquatic > Marine > Oceanic | place: Canada: Northeast Subartic Pacific...
ATGGCTTTGACAGGAGCTGTTACAACTAATTCCACATTTGATGGAAGGGATGTTGCAACCGATGGTGCTAAGCTAGATTTAATTGAAGCTTCAGCAACAGCTGACCAAACAGGCGCACAGATTAAAGTATTATATGAAGCAGAGAGTTCAGCCTTTACAGATGCACAATTTACTAAGCTAGCTGCTATTGAAGCTGCGGCTGATGTAACAGATGCAACAAATGTTAATGCCGCCGGTGCGGTTATGTTATCAGATACAGCAGTTACCGGTATGTCATTCTATGTTGATGAAGATAATATGGCATCTGATAGTGCTACCAAATTTAGTACACAGCAATCTATTAAAGCTTATGTTGATACACAAGTTGCTCTGTACGACAACCTAAGTGAATTAGGTGGTACCATGGACGATATAGCCAATGGTACAACCTATGTAAGAACAACAAATGACTTCACAGATGCGATTTTAGCTAAAGCAGCTGCTGTTGAAGCATTGGCCGACGTTACAGATGCTACGAATGTAGAAGCTGCTGGCGCGGTTATGGAATCAGGTAATACTGCTTCCGCTATAATACCTTCAGGAACAACAGCACAAAGGGATGGTTCACCTAGTGCAGGTTATTTCAGATGGAATACAACATCAGGTGGTGCCGAGATATATAGTGGTAGTGCTTGGGGATTAGTTGGTGGTGGTAACACTACCGAAGAACCATTATGGGAACATGAAAGTGTAGTGTCATCTAATTATACAATGACGGATGGCAACAATGGAGTTTCAGCGGGCCCTATAACAATAAATACAGGTTACTCAGTCACAGTCGGTACAGGCTGTACTTGGGCGATAGTTTAAAAACAATAATTAAAGGAGACGATTAAATGTCAAAATTAAAATTACAAGGTGATGCAAGCGGCTCTGGTGTTTTTACACTAGCTTCACCTGATTCAGATACAAGTAGAACAATAACGCTACCGGATGATGCCGGTACAATAATAACAAGTGCACAAACTACTACGGCAGCGTATTCGTTTGTTATTGATGAAGATAACTTAGCAAGTGACCTAGCCACTAAAGTACCTACACAGCAATCCGTCAAAGCTTATGTAGATGCTCAAATTGCGGCAGAAAATACACTAGCTGAAGATAACGACGTCACACTAACTACACCAGGTGATGGTGCAATGTTAATATATGACACAGGTACTTCAATGTGGCGTGACGCGGCTATGTCGGGTGATGCAACAATTAATGATACTGGTGTTATAACACTTGCAGCTAACTCAGTTGATTCAGCAGAAATAACAGCTGGTTCAATTGATACAGCTCACATTGCAGCCGATAACATTGTTGGCTCAATTATAGCAGATAATACAATTGATTCAGAACACTATGCGGCTGGTTCAATTGACTTAGAACATATGTCAGTAAACTCGGTCGATTCTGACCAGTATGTTGATGGTTCAATTGATACAATACATATAGCAGCTGACCAAATTACATCAGCATTAATTGCAGATGACCAAGTTGATTCAGAACATATAGCGGCAGGAGCAATTGATACTGCTCATATTGCAGCAGATAATATTGTTGGTTCAATTATAGCTGATGATACAATTAATAGTGAACACTATGCGGCAGGTTCAATTGATTCAGAACATATAGCAAATGACCAAATAACAAATGCGTTAATGGCAGATGATGCTATTGACTCTGCTCAAATTGTGGATGCTTCTATTGATGTAGCACATATGAGTGCTAATTCAATTGACTCTGACCAATACGTTGATGGTTCAATTGATACTGCTCATATTGCAACTTCACAAATCACAAACAATTTGATGGCGGATGACGCTATTGATTCAGCAGAGATTGCTGATGGTGCGGTTGATTTAGTTCATATGTCAGCCAACTCAGTGGATAGTGACCAATATGTAGATGGAAGTATAGATACGATTCATATTGCAGACGATCAAGTCACGGCAGCGAAACTAGCTAATACAGCAGTAACAGCTGCTGCTTATGGTAGTTCAAGTGCAGTCCCAGTAATAACTATTGATGCTCAAGGACGTGTAACAGCGGCCACTACAGCAGCAATAAGTGGTTCACTAACAGTTGGTGCAGATTCTGGTACAGATGACGTAGTAACAGTTGGTACAGACACATTAGATTTTGTTGGAACTAGTAATGAAATAGAAACTACAGTTTCTAACAATCAAATCCAAATAGGATTGCCTAATGATGTAACAATTACTGGTGACTTAACGGTGAGTGGTACAACTACTTCAGTTTCCTCAACAACAATTGAGGTTGCGGACCCATTACTACACTTAGCAACAACTAATAACGCGTTGGATGCAGTTGATATTGGTGTATATGGTTTGTATGATACTTCAGGTTCATTAGATTTATATGGTGGACTATTTAGAGATGCTTCAGACTCAGGTAAGTGGAATCTCTTTAAGGACTTACAAGCTGCTCCAACTACTACGGTTAATAAATCGGGTACTGGATATGCTACAGCAACGTTAATATCAAACCTAGAAGGTAATGTTACTGGTAACGTAACTGGTAATATTACTGGAACAACTTCATTAGCAACTAGCTTAACTGTTACAGCTAATAACTCAACTGATGAGACAGTATACTTAACATTCGTTGATGGTGCAACTGGTACACAAGGTATTGAAACAGATACTGGATTAACATATAATCCATCTTCAGGTAATTTAGTTATTGGTGGTACAGTTGATGGTCGTGACCTTCAAACTGATGGTACTAAACTAGATACTATTGAAACTTCTGCGACAGCTGACCAGACTAATGCTGAGATAAGAACAGCCGTTGAAGCAGCCAGTGATTCAAATGTATTCACAGATGCTGACCATAGCAAATTAAATGCTATTGAAGCTAGTGCTACTGCAGACCAGACCAATGCTGAAATTGTAGCGGCGGTAGAAGCAGGTAGTGATTCGAATACATTCACAGATGCTGACCATTCTAAACTTAATGCAATTGAAGCTTCAGCCACGGCTGACCAGACTGCTGCACAAATATTAACTGCTATTAAAACAGTTGATGGAGCAGGTTCTGGATTAGATGCTGATACTTTAGATGGACTTACTGGAGCACAGTGCAGGGTTGAGATTTATAATGCTGCAGGTTCATTACTTAACTAATAGTTAAACTTTAAGGGGGCATAAAAACCCCCTTATAAATATACATTATGGAAACAAGTGAAACTTTTTGTGCACTCCCTTGGGTGCATCTCTCAACCAGACCAAATGGACACATGCGGGTATGCTGTACAGCAAATGCTTCCGGTGTTCAAAACCCAGACTCCCAAGATAAAATAGAATCGGATATTGGCATCCTTAAAAATGATGATGGTATGCCTGCTAACCTATCTAATACATCTTTAGCCGAAGCTTGGAACAATACTTATATGCGAGAAACCCGTAAGACTATGATGCGTGGTGAAAAACCTAATAGTTGTATTAAGTGTTATAAGGAAGAAGATGCAGGACATAGGTCTAAGAGGATGTGGGAGACAACTAAATGGATTAATAAATTAGGTATAGAATCTGTACTTGAAGGCTATAATCCAGAGACTGGAGAAGTACCACCACAAATAAGATATGTTGATTTACGTCTTGGTTCCAAATGTCAATTGGCTTGTGTTATGTGTTCACCCAATGATTCATCAGGTTGGATTGTTGAACATAAAAAAATACACCCTAAGTTAAAGAATGAAAATTTAGAAAAGACTATGCGTTGGGAGAAGGAGACAGGTAAGCTAGCATTTGTAGGTGGTAGTTATGCTTGGCATAAAAAGAATCCAATGTTCTTTGATGAGTTATATGAACAAATCCCTAAGTTAAAACAATTATACTGGGCAGGTGGTGAACCTCTTGTAATGAAAGAACATTACTTTTTATTGCAACAAATAATTGATGATGGTTATGCAAGTGAAATTGAAGTAAGATATAATTCCAATGGAATGGAATGGGAGCCTGAGTTATTTGATTTATGGAAACATTTTAAAGAAGTTATATTTCATTTCTCTATTGATGCTCTTGGTGATAGGCTATATTATATTAGATACCCAGCAACCTTTGACCACTTAACCAAAAAAATGAAAGAGTTAGATAATTATCCGCATGGTAATCTTAGATTAACTACAGCTTTTACAATACAACTATTAAATATATGGCACATACCAGATTTTGTTAAATGGAAAATGACTAATGAATGGAAGTTATTAAATAAATGGCCTCAAGGTGGTGGTACAATTGATAACCATTTAGCTTATTGGCCACCTCAATTAAACTGTAAGGCATTACCACTGGACTTTAAGAAGATTGTTACAGAAAAATATGAGGCCTTTTATCCTTGGTTAGAAGAAAACTGGGCACTATCTGGCGCACCAAATAAGGAAGCCTTTATGTCTAATGACTATACAATAGATAGGCTTAAGGGTATTGCCTCATTTATGAACGCAGAAGATTGGAGTGTTAGGTTACCTGAGACCGCTGAATGGTGTTATAGGGTTGCTGAAGAGAGGGAACAAGACTTTGATGAGATATTTCCTGAATTGAATTGGTTAAGGAATTATGCAACATTCCCAGATGGCAAACATCTTTTAGATGCTAGTAAAATTAATATAGAAATGACATGAAGATAGAAGACCGCGATAATAGATTCCAAATTGTCTGGGACTTAGGCAGACGTTGTACATATGCATGTACCTATTGCCCACCACATAGAAATAATAAGACATCACCCATTGTTGGATTTGATGACCTTAAAGATTCTATAGAATTTGTAGATGATTATATATCCATGTATGAAGAGTTTAGAGATAAACCATATAGAATTAAATCATTATCATTTACGGGTGGTGAACCAACTATACACCCAGGATTTTTAAAGTTTGGTAGGTATATGAGAGATGAATATGGTGATAGTTATTCTCTTAATATGACAACCAATGGTGTGTTTTCAATGAAGCAAGCAAAGATATATCATGAAATATTTGGTGGTACTATATCTTATCACCCAGAGGGTAAGCCTAGAGAAAAACAATTAGCCATTGATAACATCATGGTATTGGCAAAGAAAAATAGAGATGGTGTAAAGAAATTTAAAGTTAATGTTATGTTCCATAAAGATTACTTCCAAGAATGTATAGACCTATGTGATTTACTTACTAAGGAAGGTATAAAATATATCCCAAGAAGGATTGGTGATGATGGTTATAATAATAAAACCTCAATTGAAAAAGGATATACGCATATTTATAATGCAGAACAAGAAGCATATTTTGATTCTTATTTTGGAAAAGGTTCTAGGAAAGGAAGGATGTGTTGCGGTGGTAGAGACTTTTGTTGTGATGGTAAGGAGGGTACTACATTTGTTCCATCAACAAACTTTTATGGGTATACTTGTTTTGTTAATTGGTATTTTATGTATATAAACCAAGAGACAAGAGATGTTTATACTCACCAAACATGTGCAGTAAACCTTGACAATGATATTGCACCTATGGGAACCCTTGATGAATCAGATAAAATTATAGAGAGATTAGAAAAGTCTTTCTATATTGATAGGGAAATGCCAGTAATCACATGCCCTAAAACTTTTTGTGGGTGTGGGATGTGTATAGACAAGTCTCATAAGCAAGATGATTTTTCTTTTAGTAAGATTAACCTTAAGTATAATGAAATTAAATTACCTCAAGACACACAGTATATTTCAATAAAGGATAGGATGAGTGAAATCGATAGAATTTGAATTAACCTCTGCTTGTAATGCATATTGTCCTGAATGCAAAAGGACAATGTTGGCCGACAAAGGAGAACCTGTTAAGCCAAGACATTATAATATCTGGGAGATTGAAAAGTATTTTGACCCAGTAGATTTGAGAGGATTTTGGATAAAGTTTTGTGGAGTTCTTGGAGACCCTATTGCTTGTCCAGATTTATATGATATATCTGAATATTTTTTGGAAAAGGGAGTAGAACATATAGAAGTATCCACTAATGCTGGACTTAAGACAATGGCATTTTGGAAAAGATATGGAGAGTTATCAAAAGAATATCCAGATAGATTAGAGATTCATTTTGCAATAGATGGTTTAACTAGTAATGATTATAGAGTTGGAGTTAATTTAGATAAGGTTTGGAATAATGTTAATACATATTTAGATGCTGGAGGTAAAGCATGCTGGCAATATATTATATTTGATTATAATAAGCATGAGGTTGAGGAAGCTCGTAAAGTATCTGAAGATAAAGGAATGCCATTTATAACACGTACTGCCTGGAAAAATGATGCAACACCAGATGAAAGGCAGGAAATAGAAAATATGGCAATTAATAGAAGTTATGGCTAAGGGTTGGAAAGTTAGAAATTACGGTATTATATGTAAGCACTTAGATGCTGGAGAGTTTTTCTTTGGTGCTGACCATAAGGTATACCCATGTTGTTATCTTTATGATGATGAAGTATCTGGTGCTATGGATATGGGACCTATTAAAAAGAAATATGGTGAGAACTTTAATTCATTAGAGCATCATTCAATAAAAGAAATATTAAAACATGAGTGGTTTAATGGAGTATTAGAAAAATCAATAGATGATAAAAACCATGAGTTGCATTGTACAAGGTGTTGGTATTCATGTGGAGATAAGGGAAGTAGGAGTACACAGAAAAAGTATAAAGAAAAATCTACCAACCCTTATAATCAATTAGAGGTAGAACATGTGGAAGGTTGAATGGATTGATATTGAATTAACTTCTGTTTGTGGCATACATTGTCAAGGATGCTTTAGGGAATTAAGTGACTATGCATATCTAATAAACAATAAGAAAGTATTAGATTTAGAAACAATAAAGAAAAGATTTAAAAAAGAAGACTTTCCTGATATAAAGATTATTAATTTTTGTGGTTCAGTAGATGAACCTTGTGCTCATCCAAAGTTCTTTGAAGTTATTAAGTATTTTGCAACTTGGGGAGCGCATATAAATATAGCTACTAGTGGTTCGTTAAGAACAACAAAGTGGTGGACAGAGTTAGCAGGCTATCTTCCTGAAAGTCACATGGTCACTTGGGGTATTGATGGTACTGATAAAACCTCTGAATTATATAGGGTAGGTTCTGATTTTAATAAAGTTGAAAAGAATTATAAAGCATTTATAGAAGCAGGTGGTAGAGCCACTTGGCAGTTTATAGTATTTGAGCATAATCAACATCAAGAGCAAGAAGTAAAAATAAAAGCTATTGATGAGGGATTTAAAAATGTGAAATATATTTATTCACATAGAAAGAATGATGGTACACAGGGTAATGTTAAACATAAAAAGATAGTAAAAGAAGAGTCAAAAGAAATACAATGTAAATACAAAGCTCAAAATAGAATCTTTGTTAATCACATGGGTAATGTTATTCCATGCTGTCATCTCAATAGTGAGATGCTGGAATACTCTGTTGGGCGTGAAGAGAATACTAAATTTACTAAAATTCTAAATGATAACCAAGGGGAATTAGCAGTAAATTTAAAGTATAATGAAATACAAGAAGTGATGGAAGGAGATGTATGGCAAGGTATAGTTGATGCTTGGACTGATGAGCCTATATCTAAATGCTATAAGACATGCAAAAAAATGGTACATGACACATTTATACAGGAAAAATTATGATTATAAAATTAAAATCCGGAGAAGTAGATTTAACAATACCTACTGAAACTCCTGGAGGTAACAAAGTAAAAACAATAGGCATTTGGTGTAGTGGTGGTTTAGATTCCACTATATTGTTATACTTGGTATGCAAAACAGTAAGGGACCAAAAATTAGATATAAAGATACAACCATATTCAGTACGTAGGCCAAGACCAACTAATCCTATCCATGCCGCATATATAATTGACAAGATTGAAGAGCTATTAGATTATAATATGGAAGAGCATATTAATTATTATCCACGAATAGTAACCCAAGAAGAAAAAGATTATGCTAATGGTAATATCTTTGTTGATAAAGTAACTGAACATTTTAACACTGGTCAAGTTCAACTTATGCTATCTGGTAAGACCATGAATCCACCTCAAGAAGTTCAAAAACATTTTAGAGATGGTGTTAATAAAGAAGAAGAGTCAAGAGGGCATGGCATAGAACGACAGTTGGAATGGTATTTTCCAATTAGTGAAAGTCGCCCAGCTGAATTTTGGCAAAAAGATATATTTTTAGACATAGATAAATCAGGTATAGCAGAACTATTTGAGATGGAAGGAGTTACAGATGACCTCCTCCCACTAACCCGTTCTTGTGAAACTGATGAGTCATTACATGAGCACTGCGGAGAATGCTGGTGGTGTGAGGAAAGATTTTGGGCATTTGGTAGACTAATATAAAATGAAAAGTAAGCTGCCTTGTTTTTATGCAATGCATTCTTTTAATTATAAGAATGGTTTTGCGACAACGTGTGCGGTTAATGTAGACCAATGTCATAGATTAGATGGTAGTCTACCATCAGAATTTATTAATAGTGATGGGTTTAAAGACCTTAGATTAAAATTATATAATGGTGATTGGCCACAGGGTTGTAACCAATGTGAATTAGCTAATAAGTGGGGAACTAAAGCTGTGCGGGATGATTTACCTGAATGGTATAGTGAAGAATTCTTTAATCCAGAAACTGGTGAGGTAGATTTTAAATCAATTCAAATGTTAGAGTTTAGGTTTAATAACTCTTGTAATATGTCATGTCTGCACTGTGACCATGTGTTCTCATCTGGTTGGGAAACAAAACTTAAAAGTTATAAACCAGACCAAGAGACAATAGATTTAGATATACATCAGCTATTAAAGAGAAGGCATAGGACTATTGGAGAGTTAGAAACTCTGCCTAGAATTGATATGAGAAATGCTGAGGTTGATACTATATGTGATGACCTTATAAAAAACTTTCCTAACTTAAGACACTTTGACGTATCCGGTGGTGAGCCTTTAAAGCAAAAACAATTCTTCCATGTTCTTGAAAAGATGCAAGAGCATCCTAATATTGAGAATATGACAATGATGTTTTATACCAATTTTAATGCCGATGCTGATATGGAAGAATTAGCTAAACTTCTTGACCCATATAAATTTGTTACTATTCATATTTCAATTGATTGCGGGGAAAGGATATATAATTATTTTAGAGATGGTGATTGGAATAAACTTGTAGAAAATATTAAAATTTTTAGAAAAGCTGTTAGTAAGCTTCCACCTAGAGTAAGAAAATATCATAGTGATGGAATAAATATGGAACTATCTGGAATTATTACTACATCAATATATCAACTTATGGATATTGAAAATATATTTGAAAGTATGTTGACCCTTGATTTAGATAAAATAGAGGCAGCAATGGTAACTAGTCCAATAGAATTAGACCCTGCAATATTATGTAATGACCATATAGATGCTGTGAATGATGATATAAGAGCCACAAGAAAAATAATTAATAATTCAACTGCTCCATTTAAAAAGTCTACAATGGAAGCTTTAGATTTAATAGATAATCATATGACATCTACTTTGGTTGATTTTAATAAACAAATAAAGTTTATTAAATTAAATAAAGAAACAGATAAAATAATGGAACAAAATTTTAATGATGTATTTGTTAAATATCAGATAGTAAAAATACCAGGCCAAAGGACCAAAGAGCTTGTACGGGTATGAACTTAAATATAGACAGTACTAGAAAAACAAATCAAAAAATTGGGTCACCTACATGGTGCAATGAAATATATAATAGTAATTATATTGAATGGTTTGGCAAACCCTTCTTTGGCAAAGAAGGATATAATATTAAACCGTGTTGTTTATTTAATGATGACAAAATGATTTTTGTAGAAAATATAGATGATATCCAATCTAAAGTTCAAGAAATGTGGCCTACTTATAACCATAAAGAAACATGCAAAGTTTGTATTGATAAAGAAAAGCTTGGATTTTCAAGTAAAAGAACAGAAAGTATTTACCGTCAAAAGCCAGAAGATGGATTAGTAAGATTTGATTTACGCCCTGGTAATACATGCAATTTAAAATGTATTATGTGCAACCCAAAGAATAGTTCACAATGGTACCAGGATATAGAGGTATGGACAGAATTTAATGGAGATTATTGGTTAGCTAAAGATAGACGTGATAAAGATAGAGGTAATTTAGATTGGGATTGGATTTATTCTAAGTGTATTGACAAAGTAAATGAATTATATATTGCTGGTGGAGAACCTTTTTATATGAAAAACATACAAAAGTTTTTAAAAGATTTATCTAATCACTCTTGGAATTGTGATAATACTCGTGTTGTTATTCAAACAAATGGAATAAGTAATACACCAAAATTTTTAGAGACATTAAAGAAATATAAAAGATTACATTTTAGTATAAGCCAAGATGGTTGGGGAGAGGTTAATGAACTCATAAGGTTTCCAACAAACCATGATGAATTAATGGTAGGAATACAAGAACTATTAGATTGTAATCCATATTATTTTGATTGGAATATAACAGTGCAAGCAATGAACCTTCCTAATATAGATTTAACAGTACAAAAATTAAAAGATACATTTAAGGTTGATACAAGGCTAGGGTTTTTATATCATGTTTATAAATTATATCACCCAGATTATCTTTCAATTAATTGTTTAAAACCACATGTAATCCATAACCTTAATGTTAAACAAGAAGATGTAAAAGGATTTATTAAAGATTATGAGTATGATGAAAAGGGTAATGAGAGAATGCAAAAGTTTTTATTAGCCCTTGATGAAAAGAGAGGAACAAATAGTCCTGCAATAATACCCTGGTGCTTTGAATGAAATATCAAGAAATAAGAGACTTTCCATGTAATGCGCCTAAGGGTTCTATAGCAGTGACAGTGCCTGATGGATTTGTTAAACCATGTTGTGCGTTTATTGGTCAAGATGATGATTGGAAAGAAACTTCTAATTTATTTCATACTAATTCTTTTGATGACATATTAACCAGCCATAATTGGAATAACTATGTACCCGGCACCCATTGTGTTAGTTGTATTCATGAAGAAGAACATATTGGCCCGCATAAATTACCAGTATCTTTAAGAGAACATTGGAATCAAGAGATAAGTGATGATGCTAATAAGTTAGAATATTTGGAATTGGCATTAGATTTTACTTGTAATATGATGTGTAGAATGTGTGGACCAAGACAAAGTTCTAAATGGAATGCATCTCCAATTTTAAAAGACCTTCAAAAGTTTAGTATGTTTGATAAAATTTATTATGATAAAGCTCAAAATATATTTATTGAGAATTATAATTCTGGGGAAAATGAATTATATAATAAACAAACAGGCCTTAAAGAATATTCTTTAAAACTAATGTCAAACCTTACTAATACAGATTTGTCTAACTTAAAGGTGGTTAAATTGATTGGAGGTGAACCATTATACTCTAAAAAACTTCCTGAGTTTATTAACATATTAAAGAAACAAGAACACTGGAGAGATATTAAAATAATATTGATTAGTAATGGTAGCATAGTTCCTGATGAAGTTTTGTTTGAAGGATTTAGAGATATAGAAATACAAGTTTCTATAGATGCTGTTGGAGATTTAGGAAGTACTATTAGAATGAAACAACCCTGGGATAAGATAGATAATAATATTAGAGCTATGAATGATTTATATAATGTTACTATGTTGCATGCCACAGTAAGTATAATGAATATTAATAAGATGCAAGATTTTTTAGATTATTGTCATGAATTAGATATAGAAGAATCAATGAGTATGTTGCATGGTCCTAATTATTTAAGATTAAATATTATTCCTAGAGAATTTCGTATGCAATGGTTGACAGATAATGATAAAGTTAATACATGGCTTATGATTCCAAACCATAAAGATAGTAAAATGCAAGGACAATTATTTCTTAAGTCCATACCTCTTTTGGATAGTGAATCAGAATTTAATTTTATAGATATAAATCCAGAAATAGTAGATATAGTTGAAAGATATGTTTCATAACGAAGAATATGGTAAGGTTGACCAATCATTTCATGATGCAGTGAAAGGTGTAAGAGGGAAAAATATGTGGTATAATATTAATGAAATAGAACGTATACAAATAGAACTTACAAACTATTGTAATGCTGCCTGCCCAGAATGTGAAAGGGAGCAATTGTTAAGACCTTATGAATATTATGCAGATGAAAATCATGAGCATGGACAAACAAAAGAATGGGTTGAGGAACAGCAAACTTTGCAAATGTTTAAAGAGATTAATGATAGATACCTAACACTTGAACAAATAAAGAAAAGGTTTAAGCCTGGTGATTGGCCATACTTAGAGTCAGTTCACTATTGTGGTAACATTGATGAACCCACTATTAATCCTGAATTTATGGGTATCACAAAACATTTTCATTCTTTAAATGATAGGGTATGTGTTTATTTGTCTACTAATGGTGGGTCAAGAAATGAAAAATTCTGGAGGGGATTAGGAAAATTATCTGATGACCGTAAGCCACTAAAAAGAAAAGTAAGATTCCTTTATGAAACATTATCTAAATATCCCTATGCAAATAATAGAGAAAATTCAACTTATCTTGAATACTATCCACAATACTTGAAGATGCACCCTGATTATGGTGTAGCGCATGGAATGGCTTATGGTGGAATTACTACTATAAATGAGCATGACATAAAAGTTAGAGAGAATGGAGATTTATATTATAACACAGGTGGTTTTAAAGTTTGGTTTGGAATAGATGGTCTTAAAGATACCAATCATATCTATAGAAGAAAAGTTGATTGGGATAGACTTCAAAAAAATTTTAGAGCATATATTAAAGCCGGTGGAGATGCTGGTTGGCAGTTTATAGTATTCCCTTGGAATGAACATCAAATAGAGGAAGCTAGGCAACGGTCATTAGATGAAGGCTTTTCAACTTTTTCTTTAGTACAAACGGTGAGAAATACTGGTGCTTCAATAGAGGGTGGGAGAGATAATAAAATAGTAAATATTGCTGATTTAAATTTAAGTCAAGAGGGAGTGACAGGTGGTAGACTAAGAGATGGATATTGAACAAGAAATAACTATACAACCTCAAATAATTCCAAAGTGTAAGGCTTTGCCTGGAGGTGAAGGTATAATATCATTTCATACTTGGAATGGTGGAGCTAATTTATATGTTAGTTCAAGTGGATATATCACACCATGTTGTTGGATGGGAACTAAACTTTATTTAGACCAATTACATACACAATCTGGTTTAGACCCTAAGTTGCATAACATGGAACATTATACTATACAAGAAATAATTGATGGTCCTATGTGGAAATGGATAAGTGGTAATATGTCAAATATGGAAGTATGTAGGGATAAATGTGGTGAACATATTGGACATTTTGATACATACGATGTTGAATACGAACTAAAACCTTATTTGAAAGATGTATAATTATAAAGATATAAAACAAGTACACCTTGAGCCTACACAAAAGTGCCAGGCTAGATGTCCTATGTGTGATAGGAATGAGAATGGTGGAGTAGATAATAAGTACTTAACTAATGCCGACCTATCTTTAAATGATATACAAAACATTATGTCAGAAGATTTTGTAAGGCAACTTAATAATCTTTATATGTGTGGTAATCATGGTGACCCAATGATGGCTACTGATGCTTTAGAAATTATGCAATGGTTAAGAGAAGTTAACCCTAATATACATTTAAGTATGATAACAAATGGGGGAGCAAGACCAGTTAGTTGGTGGGAAAAATTAGCTAAGGTTGTTGATAAAGTAGAATTTTCTGTTGATGGTTTAGAAGATACCAATCATTTATATAGACAAGGAGTAAATTGGAATAACGTAGAAAATAATATATCAGCATTTTGTGATGCTGGTGGAAATGCTAAATGGACATTCCTTGTATTCAAACATAATGAACATCAATTAAAAAAGGCAGAATTCTGGGCTAGGTCACTTGGTGTAGCAGAATTTATTGTTAAAAAGTCTGGCCGATATATGTCAAGTGCTACTCTTACTAAAAAGGATTCACACCAAGCGCATGATAGAAAAGATAATGATACACAATTATTAGAACCACCATCAATGGAAAGGTTTAGAAATAAAGCTACTAAACAATTTGATGATGTCACGACTAAGTTTGGTAGTATGGATAAATATCTAGATGTAGCAGAAATAGAACCTAAGTGTATAAAGAAAAAAGAGATTTATATTTCAGCTGAAGGCTATGCCTTTCCTTGTTGTTGGACCGCTGGTCAAATGTATAAGTGGTGGCAAAAACCAGGAGAGGCTCAGATATGGGAACACATAGATAAGCAACCTATAAATGCTATAAGTAATTCTATAGAAGAAATAACCGATACGTTTTTTAAATCAATTGAGGAGGGGTGGGAAGTTGGTCCTAATCGTTTAAAGGTTTGCGCCCTTAAATGTAATAAACAATTTGACCCATTTGCGGCACAATGGCAGTAATTAAATTAATACATACTAAAGATTGTAATGACTCTATGATGTTTATAACATGCTTACAACCACTTTTATATCCTGGAGAATGGTCAGTAGATAAAGACCCAGATAGAATTACTAAAGCTATTGAAACTTCTCATGCAGTAGCAAAATCAACACAATATGCAGATAAATTTATAGGACCAATGCACCCTCTTATAGATATTAAATGTGTATTGTTATATAAACATGAAAGATTAACTAGAGGTGAGAATGTTATAGTATCTGCTATATTATCTGATAGTACTATATTACCACCAGTTGGTTCTAGTCAAGTTGAAAATCAAAATATAGTATTAACTACATTGCCACTTGATAATTCATATAAAATATTTAAGGAATATAATATTAATAAAACTGCACATATTGTTGGAAATACAGATGACTTAGAATTATTATCAGGTTTAAGTAATCATTTAATATATAAAGAAAATTTTTATGAATGGTCAAGTATTAAAAAAAGTTTTTTAGAATATATAAAAGTTTGTGTTACACCATATTCAAATTTATATACAACTACTAAAGTGAATACACCTGGTTCTGAGTTTATGTCAAGAACTAAATCACTACAAGCTGTCAAAGATTTTTGGGAATGTTGGAATGTTAACTAAGCCAATAATGATGTCATATCCACCTGGAGCTGGTGGTGATATATTTAGAACTTTATTATTAATGATAATAACTGATTTAAAATATGAATTGGAATATGATGAAGATAAATTTATGAAATATTGGCCAAAAGTTAAATCACTACAAGATGTCGATGGCAATTGGAAAGCTGTTGATTTTAAATATGGTTTAACTCAAGGGGGTATGCCAATAGCATTTATAGATAAGAATGGTCAATGTATGCCATTACTCCAATGGTTTACAGATAATGATGAATTATTACCAGATGGTTATGATGAGAATATTATAAACTTTTATAATATGATTAGAAAATCTCATCATACACAATTTGTTCCTATTAATTTTTTAAATAGAGAATGGAAAGATACTAGCCAATATGCAGTTAAGTGGAAAGAAAATTTAATGCATATAGATAAGTATTGTTTTATTACAGCTAGTGATTTTAAATATTGGGAATGGATTCTTAAATCATGGTCAGCTAAATTGGTTAAAGGGTCTTGGAATATATGGACTGAGGAATATAAAAAATTTAATAAGGCTGATGCAGAAACAATTAATAGGGCAATAAGTAGCTATCACAGAATTTATTTAGATAATTTCTTTGAATTAGATAAAATAAAAGAAGAGTTAATTAAATTTTGTATTGAATTTGATATAACATATTATCTTACAAATCTAACACATTTGAATGGTAATTCAAATACATTAAAATTATTTTGGCAGGCATGGATAGATGAGCAAAGAATTAAAGTGGAGTGAATACGACTTTAGTCAAATACCGTTTGACGACATAGAACACTTTGGAACTCGGTCCATGTTGGATAGGGATACGTTCACTGTGTCCTGGCTCTTGGGCAGATTCTGTAATTACCGATGTTCTTATTGTTGGCCATATGCTAGGTCAGATAAGAAAGACCATAGACCGTTAGCAGCAACCATAGGAACTATAGATGAAATCAAAAGACAAGCAAGAGAAAGAGGATTTAACTCCTTCCATTTTAGCCTCTCCGGAGGAGAGCCGACGTTTCATCCACAGTATCTTGATATTGTTAAGCATCTTAATGATGATGTGGTTAATTGCAATTTTCATTCCCTTCACATGACCTCAAATGTTTCTCGGCCAATAAAATGGTTTGAGGAATATTACCAAGCTTCTAAAGATATGCATAGGGTATCTATTACTGCATCCTATCATAGGGAACATGTCAATACTCCAAAGAAGGTTGTAGAATTTGCAGACAAATTAGTATTTTGTCAAGAACATAATATACAGATTACTATTAATATAGTTATGGTTCCTGAAATGTTTGACCAATTTTATGAGGAAGCATTATACTTTCATAGTAGAGATATAAACGTAACCCTCAAACCTCAGTCGGACCCAACCGCTTCATTTGTTGTTGATGGATATACTGATGAACAATTAAAGACTCTCCATAATGGTATGCCTCAAAGAGGATACACCGAAGAGAAGAAGACAGTTGAGAGACCACATTATAAATGGAGAAACAAAGCAGTAGACAATAGATATGGGAAGGTACCTGCCCACTTTGAAATAGAATTCACTGACAAGCACGGGAAGAAATGGTATATGGACCAGGCTGAAAGGTTTAATGCATTCAATTTTAATAACTTTAATGGCTGGGAATGTTCATCAGGCTATAGAAGTATTATTATAAGAGAGCCTGATGGTACAATCAAAAGAAGTTACTCTTGCCATGATGAACCATTAGGACAAATAGAAACTGGGTTCAAATT
>Ga0257111_1000458_pt1 | contig 16957 bp, 11 predicted proteins | sample LP_taG_6_FD_191567 | JGI IMG/M metagenome (GOLD analysis project Ga0257111, IMG submission 191567) | Marine microbial communities from Northeast Subartic Pacific Ocean, Canada - LP_J_2015_P26_500m | ecosystem: Environmental > Aquatic > Marine > Oceanic | place: Canada: Northeast Subartic Pacific...
TTAAAAATTCCATATCTACTTTAGCAGATCCAAGATTAATAAAAACTGTTACCGCTGCTAAAAAGATTATTGTTAACACCCCAGCTATTGCGTGGATGACTTATGGTATTCATGGTGATGAGATATCCAGCACTGATGCTGCAGTACAATTGGCCTATCAGCTAGCAGCAGGATCGGATCCCACTACCAAAAAAATTCTCGAAGAACTGGTTGTTAGCATTGATCCAATGGAGAATCCGGATGGCCGTGAACGCTATCTCCAACAACTGAAACAATGGCGTGGCGTAGTTGTTAATTCCGATGCCAGTAGCTTAGATCATTCTGGGTTCTGGCCGTATGGTCGTGGTAATCATTATTTATTTGATCTTAATCGCGATTGGTTTGCTACCGTTCATCCAGAAACAAGGGGGAAAGTGTCTGCAATTTTAGATTGGAAACCACAATTTTTAGTGGATTCTCATGAAATGGGTGCTATGGACACGTATTTGTTTAATCCACCAAGAGCACCATTTAACCCCTTCCTTCCCAAAACTATATATAAATGGTGGGACAATATTGCTAAAGACCAGGCAGCAGCTTTTGATGAATATGGTTGGAGTTATTATACCAGAGACTGGAATGAAGAAGTTTACCCGGGGTACGGCAGTTCATGGGGTATATACATCGGATTGGTTGGCATTTTATATGAGCAATCTGGTGCAGACGGATCTATTGTAAAAAAAGAAGACGGTACTAGTACCACATATAGAGAAACTGTGCACCATCAGTTTATTAGCTCCATGGCAAACTTGACGACCATAGCAAATCACAGAGAAGAATTACTAAAAGATTTTTATGATAGTCGCAAAAAAGCTGTTTCAGCAAAGAATACTGGAAAAGCATTCGTATTTGCATCTGAATCAAACACCAGTCGTTTGGATGCTCTTGCGGAAACTTTAAAGCGGCAAACCATCGAAATTTATAAAAATAAAAAAGAATTAAAACTGCCAAAAGCTACCACCAACACAGGTGATCAGGTGACACGGCAAAATATACCTGAGGGATCATTGATCGTACCAATGAACCAACCGTTGAATCTATTAATAAATAACATCCTATCATTTGATATTCGTTTAGACACAAAGAGTATGGAGAAAGAACGTAAGAAGCTCATGAAAGACCAAGGTTCAACACTTTATGATGTCACAGCCTGGTCTCTTTCACATGCGTTTGGAACCGAGAGTTATTACACCGAAGTAATGCCAAAAATTCAAATGATACCCTATAAATCAGATAGAAAAGAAGGAAAACTAATTGGTAAAAACCCAAAATATGGGTGGGCAATAAAGAGTAATGATGATCAGTTTTATCATATTCTTGCCCGATTATTAGAGAATGGTGTAAAAATATGGTGTGCGGAAGAAACATTCAATGTAGAAGATGAATTTTTTCCTAGAGGTAGTGTCATTATCCGGAATAACGCTAATCAAGGACTCGACAAAGGATTGTTGAAAAAACTGGCTTTTGATTATGGATTGGATATCTTTGCTATTAATACAGCATTGGTATCCAGCGGACCAGATTTGGGTAGTAGTGATTTTAGAATGCTAATCAATCCACGTATAGCAATCGCAACCGGACAACCAATTAGCACTTATAGTTTTGGCACCACATGGCATTTACTGGATTCCAGAATGAATAGTCGAACATCACTTATTAATGTCATGGGCCTTGGTTGGCAAGATCTTAGTAAATACAATGTTCTCATTCTTCCCAGCGGCAATAACCTGAAACGCATACTGGATGACAGTGGAATTAGTAAATTAAAAGATTGGATAAAAGATGGTGGTACATTAATCAGTTACAGTAATAATGCTGCGTTTCTAGCTGATTCATCTGTAAACATTAGCTCCGTAAGACTGCGCCGTCAAATATTAAATGAACTAGATTCCTATGACAGTGATCTGGCCTTTAGGAAACAAGCAGAAAATGTTACTATAGATAGCGTAGCCTTATGGGATGGAGAATATTTAAAGAAGAATCCGAGCAAAGAAGAACACCAGGAAGCACCGGAAAACATTAAAGAAATAGATAGGATGGGAAGAAAATTTCGCCCGCAGGGTGCAATTCTAAAAGTAAACATGGATCCTGAACATTGGCTTTCATTTGGTTGTGGTAATTATGTATCAGTACTTTATAACACTGGTAATGTATTTATGGCAAAAAACCCTGTCAAAATTGCTGGAAGGCTAGCTGAGGAATCAAATCTACGTTTGGGTGGATTATTATGGCCGGAAGCCAAATCTCGAATCGCAGAGTCTGCTTGGGTAACACAGGAGTCTTATGGGAAAGGGCAAATAATTATTTTCGCAACTGAACCCCATTTCAGGGGTTATTTTAGAGCCAGTGAGAGAGTGTTGTTAAATGCTATCTATCTAGGGCCTGGAATGGGTACCACACATTCTGTCAGCTGGTAAATTAAAACTAGAATTAATCCAAGATTTAAGATCTGACATCGCATTAAAAACATTTACTTCCTTTTTTTCTAACCGCTCAACGCTTGTATGACCCCAAGATAATAAAGCGCATTGGGCACCAATTGCATTTGCAACTTCCAGATCATGCTCTGTGTCTCCAATAAATAAAGTATGTTTTGGATCAATTCCCGATTTGTTTATCCACGCTTTACCTGTCTCAATTTTTCCGTATGCATAATGATTATCCTGCCCCAATACAGCTATGAAATAATGGCCAATACTATGGTACTCAACTAATTTATCTAAGATCTCTTGGCTACTTGCTGATAGAATTGAATGTGAAACATCATTTTTGTTTAGTCCAGCGATCAAATCAATTATTCCATCATGTAACTGTGGTTCATAAGATCGGGCGTTGTATTCATTGATAAACTCTGTCCCCGATACAGAGAATGGTTCCTTTTCAAAGTCAAATCCCAAACGTCGATAATATTCTATTACTGGAAACGTGAAAAATTTCAAGTATTGATCTTCTGTTAATATATCCATATTCCGTCTAGCTAATACACTATTCATAGCGGCAATTGTCAGCCAACGATCGTCAAGTATTGTACCGTTCCAATCCCAAATGATATGTTTTAATGCTATCATTAAATTCCAAACATGGGGTATAAAAAAATAAAAAGCGATAACTTTTAACGATGGATTTTCAACGTTTTATTACACAACTAAAAATCACGATCAATAATGATCTCCCTGGTGAAGAGTCACACCAAAAAATGCGAGTGATTTATGACCAGTCTATAGATTTACCTTTTTCAGAAATTAATTCTACACCAGCAGCAGTACTGATATTATTATACCTAGCAGATAATGAAATATATTTTTTCTTAACCAAACGAACCGATGAGCTGAAACATCATAAAGGGCAAATATCTTTCCCTGGTGGTACGCAAGAAGGGAATGAAAAATTAATAGATACAGCTCTGAGGGAAACACAGGAAGAAATCGGTATAAATAAAACTTCCATATCGATTATCGGTACAATTACTCCTCTATTCGTTCCAGTTACAGGATTTATGATATACCCATTTATTGGATATTCTCTTAATAAGCTAAACCCCAAACCGGACCCTGTAGAAGTTGCAACAATTTTCTCAGTTAATATATCAGATCTTCTCAATAAAGAGAATCGAACCACCGAGATACGGAATATCCGTGGATATGATGTACAGGTCCCGTATTTCAAACTCAATGACTATCAAGTTTGGGGTGCTACATCCATGATCCTTTCCGAGTTTAGAGATCTTATAAAATTCATAAACGAGAACTAAAATGAACCGGATTGGTATTGATCTTGGTGGCACAAAAATTGAAGCCATATTATTATCTTCGACAAATAAAGTAGTAGAGCGAACTCGGATACCTACAAACCAACAGGATGGTTACGAAGCTATCATTGAAAGGATAATCAATCTAACCAAAAAAGTTAGATCTAAAGCAAAGCAGGAATGCAGTATTGGTATTTGTACTCCCGGTGCTTTGGATATGGAAACAGGTATCTTAAAGAATAGTAATACTGTTTGCTTAATTGGTAAGCCAATAAAAACTGATCTTGAAAATGCATTGAATTGTTCAGTGACGATTGATAATGATGCAAACTGTTTTGCCATGGCAGAGGCATTATTGGGAGCAGGAAAAAACTATGCGATTGTGTTTGGTGTAATAATTGGGACTGGGGTCGGTGGCGGGTTAATATTAAATCGCCGTATACACCATGGTCGGCTATTTATTGCTGGAGAATGGGGGCATCAAATACTATACCCTAATGGCCGAAAGTGTTATTGCGGGAAAATGGGTTGTGTGGAAACCTATTTAAGCGGTCCTTCGTTGGAAAAATATTGGGTCGAACTAGGCGGAAAACCGCTTTCTCTTGAAGAAATAATTGAATCATTTGAACATAACCCAAATGTGGAATATTTAAAATGGAGAAAAGAGTACTTAGCTAATTTTGGCATGGCACTATCCAATGTTATCAATATTCTAGACCCTGACGCAGTAATACTAGGCGGCGGTGTATCAAATATATCTTTTCTTTATGATGAAGGAATTGCCGCAGTAAGAGAAAACATATTCAGCAATAAGGACGCTACACCAATTCTGCCAAATAAATTAGGTGATTCTTCCGGTGTTTTTGGTGCTGCTTTATTGGGCCAAGATTGATGGAATTTGGACAATGGCTGAACTCCCTCACTTGGCTTGACCATGTTGTTATACTATTAATTTTTGTGGTTGCCAGTTATCTTGCTCAATTATCAATTACAGGGTTCAAGCATATTATACAATCCGCTCAAAAAAAGAATCCTTACCTAGATCAATTACGAACTACGCCAGTTCTTTTTTTTGGTTTTGCAATTCCATATACAATACTGTTATACAAAATATTGGGTAATATTATTACCCAATATTTAAAAACTACTTTTTAGAACGCTTACGCAGCTTTTGCATTGTTTTCCATAACGCTTTTGGTAATCTATCAAGCTCATTGAATTGTCCGGCACCTTTTAACCATTCGCCGCCATCAATGGTTACTACTTCTCCATTGATATAACCGGCTTGATCGCTAATTAAATAAGAAGCAAGGTTAGCTAATTCTATGTGCTCACCAAACCGTTTCAATGGAACGCGTTTTTTCATTTTCTTTTCAATATTTAAGCCTGGGGGGACTAATCGTTTCCATGCTCCTTCTGTTGGGAATGGCCCAGGCGCAATAGCATTGGAACGAATATTGTATTTTGCCCACTCTACGGCCAGAGAACGTGTCATTGCCAGCACTCCTGCTTTTGCAGATGCAGAGGGAATAACATAACCCGAGCCTGTCCAGGCATAGGTAGTAACTATATTTAATATATTTCCATTATTTTGTTTAATCATTTCTTTACCAACTGCAAGTGTACAGTTAAATGTGCCGACAAGTACAATATCTACAATTGCCTTGAATCCACCCGCTGATAGCATCTCTGTTGGAGATATAAAATTGCCAGCTGCATTATTTAATAGTATGTCAATTCGCCCAAATTTATCTAGGGCAGCACTGACCATCTCATTTACTTGGTCCATTTGGCGAACATCACATTTTACGCCCAATACTTCAGCCCCGGTTTGCTCTAATTCTTGCGCCGCTTTTGCGATAACATTTGCTCTTCTACTGCCAATAACCAAATTAGCGCCTAGTTCGCCAAAGCGAGTTGCCATAGATTTTCCAAGGCCAGTACCTCCGCCGGTAACAAGGATAACTTTGTTTTTTAGTAGATCTTCTTTAAACATGAACAATCTGTTGCAAAATCAAGATTTCAATCATTTTAATAATTTTATCAAACTTTTCAACCTTTAATAAATGCCTAACCTCATCCATAATACCGAATGTAGTATTTGGCAACGTATCCGCCAAAACCTTTACATTCTATTTCAATTAATTATAATGTATATGTATCAAAATATTCTTCTATTTAACAGAGTTTTTCAGGGATACATATCCCAGTCTATTCTTAAAACTTAAGATTTATGGTTTGTTTATAGTGTGACCGTTAAATCAAGTTCAAGTAAATTACTGTATTATTAATCATGATAATTTATCCATTCGTTTGTTTTTACCTGTACGATTAACATAATAATGCCCAAAAAAACCCTCGCTAAGCTCTTTGTCCTAGATACCAATGTAATTCTGCATGACTCCAGTTGTATAACTCATTTCGAAGAAAATGATATTGCCATACCCATTACAGTTCTGGAAGAACTAGATAATTTCAAGCGCGGTAACGAACAAATTCATTTCAACGCCCGCGATTTCCTCAGGATCCTAGACGATTTAACTGGAGATCAATTGTTTGAAGACGGCGTATCAATTGGAAAAAACAAGGGGAAAATCCGCGTAATAGTTGGTAAAGATTGGCATCCTGGGCTAGGTGCCCTGTCAACTGAAGATACGCCTGATCACCGTATTCTGAATGTTGCGATGTGGTTAAAAGAAGATAATAAAGGCACAGAATTAATCATCGTATCAAAAGACACCAATCTGCGAATGAAGGCAAAATCCCTTGGTATACCTGCGCAAGATTACACCACAGATAAAGTTGAAAGTGTAGAAAATATATATACTGGAGTACGAATGATAGAAGGTATGGAAACAGAATTCATAGACGCCTTGTATAATTCAAACAATGGTGTTGCGTTGGGTGATGCTATTGATATCAATGACGCAACTCCAAATGAAAATTTTATTTTAAGGAATAACCACAAATCTGCGCTGGCTACTTATGATGGCAATAATAATCAACTATTGCGTGTCAGCAAGCAGCAAGTATTTGGGATAATGCCAAGAAACGCAGAACAGTCCTTTGCGGTAAATGCATTAATTAACCCGAACTTACAATTGATCACACTTTCGGGTAAGGCAGGTACTGGAAAAACACTATTGGCTCTTGCAGCTGCTTTAGAAATAAGAAAGGAATTCAGACAGATTTATTTAGCTAGGCCCATAGTGCCCTTAAGCAATCGTGACATTGGATACTTGCCAGGCGACATAAAATCAAAACTTGATCCATATATGCAGCCATTATTTGATAATCTTTCAGTAATTCGGCACCAATTTTCAGAAAAAGATGGTCGAACTCGTATGTTAACAAAGATGCTGGAAAAAGAAAAATTAGTTATTACTCCATTAGCTTATATAAGGGGACGTAGTTTTCAAAAAGTGTTTTTCATTATTGATGAGGCACAAAATCTCACTCCCCATGAGGTGAAGACTATCATTACTCGTGCTGGAGAAGGTACCAAAATTATCTTTACAGGTGATATTCACCAGATAGATCATCCTTATCTAGATACACTTTCCAATGGCTTGAGCTTTTTGATAAACCGCATGGTTGGGCAATCAATGTACGCTCATATTACCTTGAAAAAAGGTGAACGATCCGCTCTTGCAGAACTGGCAAGCGACCTATTATAATTCCTTACTAAATAAACAAATTTTCCATTGCTGAAAAAATTATTTAATATAAATCCTGGTGAGGGTTTACCAACTCTCATTCTGTTCATCTATTTTTTTGCATTTGTAGCAATTAGTATCACAGGAAGCGCTGCTCGAGATGCGTATTTCCTTAATATGGTTAACCGGGATTACCTGCCGCTCATGTTTTTGGCTGTGGCTATTGTACTTACACTGGTTATTGAAATCTATAGCCGCTTGTCAAAAAACAGAGATCTAATACAGACAACCACTATATCCGGTCTAGTCTTTGCTTTTTCTCTCGTATTTATACAAAACCAACTTGAAGGATGGGTTATACCTTTTCTGTACGTATGGATGGAAGTCATAACGGTGATTACCATAACACAATTCTGGATACTAGCAGCCGATATATTTAATCCACGTCAGGCAAAGCGGTTGTTCGGTTTACTGGGATCCGGTGGTGCGCTGGCAGCTATAATTATAGGTTCCAGTATTAAATATTATGTATCCTTTTTCGGATCAGGAAATCTACTGTTTATTACAATTGGGTTTCTAGGCGTAGTTATTCTAATGGCAAACTTAATCCGTCCCTATCGAAACACAAATGAGCCAAAATATGACTCTACGAAAAAGGCTAAAAAACAACAATCGGGTAAACTGTTTACACCATATTTGAAGTCACTTGCAATTATAATTGGTTTAGCAGCGATTGTTTCGGTTATTATTGATTATCAATTTAAAATGACAGCTGTAGCCGCATTTCCCATCCAAGATGACCTCGTTAATTTTTTTGGGCAATATTATGCTGTAACAGGAATTGCAACAATAGTCATTCAGTTATTCGTTACAAGTAAACTTTTATCAAGATTTGGTATATTAGTTGTAATATTGATTTTGCCGGTTTTTCTAATGCTTGGATCTTTTGGATTTTTTATCACACCAATATTAGCTACTATTTATATATCCAAATTTTCTGACCAGGTCTTCAAATTCTCATTGCACAATGCTGCAATTCAATTATTCTGGATTCCAGTTAAGAACACTATAAAAATTAAATTAAAGCCAATTATTGAAGGTTCCATCCGTACTGGCTTACAAGGTTTATCTGGAGTGTTGATATTTATTGCTGTCACCATTTTTAATATCCCAATTCATTATCTGAGTTTATCGATCGTTCTAATTATTATTTTCTGGATAATTAAATCTTTTCCATTGAAAAGACTTTATGTCGACGCATTACAATCTGCCATTGAAAAACGACAATTAAATTTTGAAGAGTTAACTCTGGATATTCAGGATCAAACAATAGTAAACACCATTGAAAAAGCATTAAATAATGCCGATGAGAGTCAACAGATTTTTGCGCTGGATATCATAAAGGATATACCACTTACACCCTGGAAGCAATCATTAAACAGGTTATTGGACAAGGGGCATGTCACAGTAAAAAAAGAGATCCTTAATATATCCTCCAACGATGATATTATAGATGACCAGCGGATAATAAATTTAATTGAGACTGACAAAGACTTGACTGTTGATGCCATTGAGATAGCAGGAAAAAGAAAATTAAGCAATGCAGTGCCAGTTATAATTAAATACTTGGAAGATCCTGAAATAGAAAAGCGGATCATTGCAGCTGCAGCGTTAAATACTATAGATCCAGATTCATCAAATGTTGCAAAACAGCTATTAATTGATGCGCTCCAATCAACAGATGAAAAATTAATCTCAGTGGCAATCAATCAATTGAGTTCTGACAACGAAATCCTGCCAGATGATTTACTAATACATTATTTGAATGATTCATCATTCGTGGTTCGTAACGCTGCTTTATTGGTGGCAGAAACCCGACGGGCACCAGAATTTTTACCAGAAATAATATATAGCCTTGCCGATCCTCGCTCAGCGAATTTTGCGCGTACAGCATTGACAGCTTATAACGAACAGGATGTTATTAATATCCTAATTCAATATGCACAGGATAGCAATGCACAAAAATCATTAGTGATTGGTATTATACGTACTTTAAAAAACTATCCATCTAAACAATCTATTAGTATCATATTATCAAAAGTCGATCCAAAAACTCCACCAATTCAAGCAGAAGCAGTTGATGCATTGATTCACCTTGCTAGAGAAATACCTTTAGAAAAGGAAGATATTATTATCACCAAGGATGAATTAATTAAAACTGCAAGATATGCTTATGAAAAAATAATTACTTTATCCCAAATAGAGGACTCAAAAGATAATCAACTGCTACGACATTTTTTACAGAACGAAATCAAGAAATTGATCCCTGTAATCATGAAACTTGGCATTTTAGATAAGCCAGAAACGCCAATTGAAACCTACATACAATATGTGCTAAACAACGAATCTGATAAACTGCCTTACGTATTGGAGTTTTTTGAAAATATTTTTTCTAAAGAAGAACGCGAAATTGTTAATTCGTTGATTGATACTATATCAATTGATGAGAAATGCGAAACTGCGAGAAACCATTTTGATCGACTTACTACAAATTTAAATCAATTCCTCGGATACTATATAGGTTCAATCCAAGGGTTAAAAGTAGCCTTAACCATGGATTACGCTTTCCGGACAAATAACCAGGAAATTCTTAATAAAGTTAACTGGGAAAGCTTACCTGAAAATTTCGTTATTAAAGACATAATCACACGGCATGCACAAAAACATTCCGATTCTTTGAAAACATTGCCAATAAATCAATATTTACTAGATTCAAAGCAGTTATCCATGTATTCTACACTTGAAAAAGCTTTGATTCTTAATAGCATTGATCTTTTTGAATCTATCCCCAGCGAGGAATTGATTAGAGTTGCCCAAATTGCTGAGGAAGAACAATTTGAAACAGATACCCCTTTATTTGAAGAAGGTGATTTTGGTGATTCAATGTATATTGTTGCTAATGGAAAAGTACGAGTTCACAAGGGTAAACGAATAATTGTCGAACTTGAAAAAGGTGCGTGTGTCGGCGAAATGGCGCTATTGGATCAAGAGCCACGATCAGCCGATGTAACGGTTAATGCCGGAACTACATTGCTAAAAATAACTCAGGATGGATTTTACGACCTAATGAGTAGTAATATGGAAATTATGCATGGAATTGTAAAACTGATTACCACCCGCTTGAGAAAAGCAACCAACTAAGGTTCCTTTAATAAATTATCAACCGCCTGATCCTTCTTTTTCTCAATAGTTTTCTCTAAGGATTCTTTCCCTTCATTGATCATTTCAGCTGCTTTCTTTTTAGCTGCATTTATTTGATCAGGATCAAATTCCCTTCCTGTATATACCAAAAAGGCAATGTAAACTATAAACACTGCTATAATTACTAGCCCTAGCTTCAGTAATTTTTTAACAAAACTAAAAAGAATAATGAAAGCAAGCACCAGAGCTGCTGCGAGATGTACGGGATTTGCCGAAAAATATTCAATGATCTGTTCCATGCAAAGCCTTTAGTTTCTTCCGATTAATCAAACCAGATGTATCTTCGTAATATTTTATAAGCTCCATCACTCTATCATGATCAGGCATCTCTTGAGTCATAGACACAGTGGAAATTAATCGTTCATCTACTTTCTTATATTTACTAAGTTTTAATTCAATTACTCCTACGTAATAACCTTCTCTACCCGCCTGGCTGATCAGAATATTATTTACGACTATTGGTTCTTCCGGTACTGTCTGACTGTGAGAACCAACTATAACATCCACACCCTTAAGCTTTTGGGCCATTCGCTGATCTTCATCAAAGCCCTGATGTGTAAGCAATACTATCAGGTCGGTTCGCGAACTTATTTTATCCAATACATCATTAATAGCGGTGATTGGATCCGTGACGATAATTGAATCACGGATTTCCTGCGGATAATATTTCATTGAATTATCACCTACGACACCAAGAATACCTATATTCAATCCACCGCGCTTGACAATCTTATATTTACGTATACGAAGTAAGGACGGGCTTTCCAAATTTGTGATCACAATAGATGCCTGAGTTTTTGGTAGCACATTATTTAGAAATTCTGGATTGCGGGTTAATTCCTGATCTCCCAAAAGAAGAGCATCATATGGAATTGTCGCATAGGCTTCACAAACCAAACTATCTTTAAGAAATTTTTTGGACATTGTAAAAAAGTCGCCTGCATCCACCACTAGAGTGCGAGGATGAGATTTGATAAAATCTTGCACATATAACGCCCTTTTTTCAATTGATCCCAGTGGATGGTCCGGGCAATAACAATTTTCCAGTGCTCCATTAGTGTTATTTGAATGCAGTATGTATAAGCTACGACCTTGACTATACACAACCGTTACAATGATTGATAAAAATAAACAAATAAATCTGCCTAACATGATAAATGTAAATTGACTGTATTGAGATTAGAATTCAAGTTAATTTTATTTATTGCGGTTAGCATTGTGTTGATCCACACGTAAGGAAATGTAATAATCATGTCAAAGTTATTATTGCACATTATTCTAATCACTAGTTTAGGGTATGCGCAGAAAAATTATCCTGCAGATACTGTATTAGCATCGCCCCAAGTTAGTATTATTGAAAAGTCAGCTATTCTGCCCATTTCCGCTTGGCAACGTATATCTTATAATTCGGAATTATTAGCTTGTCAATTCTATCCGAGCTGTAGCAATTATGGTGCCTTAGCTGTTAGAGATTATGGTCCGATTATTGGCCTAGCTATAACAGCAGATCGTATCGTGCGTTGTAATCCATTTGCATTAAACTACCACTATGAAATGCATGGTGAATTCCACTACCCTGATTACCGCTTAGTAGATTCAGTACACGTTAACCGGCCGAGATATACCTCAAATAAATCTCCCCTGTTAGCTGCAGGATTATCAACTATTATACCAGGTACAGGTCGAATTTATGCGGGTAGATTTCTCGATGGTTTAATGGGTTTATGGATGGTCCTGCTGCCCGGAACAGCTGCCTATGGTTCCTTTCAAGATAGTCAATCCATGAAAGGAAACTTTTTTGCGGGAATAACACTTATTTTCTGGCTAGGTGAAATATATGGTGCTTACAGAACAGCAAAATATTACCAGAGGCCAAAAAAAGATGGGTAAAATCAATAGGGATTTGAATTGAACGGAACAGAGTTGTATTTTTGACCAAAGTGTTATTGCCACCGTAGCTCAGCTGGTAGAGCAGCTCATTCGTAATGAGCGGGTCGGAGGTTCGAGTCCTCTCGGTGGCTCTATTCTACTTCCAATAATTCTACTTTAAAAATGAGCGTAGAATTTGGGGGAATCACACCCTTATCCTGAGAACCATAACCCAGTTCAGGAGGAATTTTTAACTTCCGTTGACCGCCAACTTTCATCCCGATTACACCTTGGTCCCAACCATCGATTACCTGACCAACCCCCAAAGTGAATCGCAATGGTTCTTGACCAATTCTTTGAGATGAATCAAAAACTGTCCCATCCTGCAGCTTACCCGTATAGTGCACAGTTACGATACTGTATTTTTCAGCTGTTGTGCCAACACCTATAATAAGATCCTCGATGATTAATCCATTATCCATGATTATTTCCTTATTTTCGCATCCTATTACCACAAAAACAAAAACTGCTAATAGAGCTAACCTTGTTTTACTCATTTTATTACTATTAGAAAGATGAGATTTTATCGAATATCAAACGACCATACACAATGAATTCGAGTCCATGGGAAAACTTTGTTAAAATCCATTTGCCTGGATAAATTGGCATTAATGGGAAAAACAGCATCATTATTCAACACAAATCTTCCGCCACTGGCAGATCGTGTCCGGCCGATAACCTTGACCGGATTCATTGGTCAAAACCATCTTGTTGGTAAAAATAGAATTATTTATAAAATGGTGTCACAGAGTAAACCGTTTTCCATGATACTCTGGGGACCGCCAGGATCAGGAAAGACTACGCTGGCCAGGATCATTGCCAAATCTACTGATGCAAAAATGGCTGAGATCTCTGCTGTATCAAGTGGTGTAAAGGATATTCGTAACATAATAGATCAGGGAAAAGCAAATTATGATACTGGTATTAACACTATTCTTTTTATTGATGAAATACATCGTTTCAGTAAATCTCAACAAGATGCTTTATTACATGCCGTAGAAGAAGGTCTTATTACTTTAATTGGCGCTACAACTGAGAATCCTTCCTTTGAAGTGATCAGTCCTCTCCTCTCCCGCTGCCGTACTCTTATACTTAATCCGTTATCTGAAGATGCTCTGAATGCAATACTGGAGCAAAGTTTTAAAACAGATGTGTTGTTATCAGATAACAACATTAGACTGGATGAATCTATTCGTAAAAAACTAGTTTATTCTGCTGGTGGAGATGCAAGAAAAATGCTTAATACGTTTGAAATTGCGCTAGGATTGATAGATAACAATGGGTCAATCACAAATGAAATCCTGGAAGAAGCATTACAAACTAAAACCCAGTTATATGATAAAAGTGGTGATTACCATTATGACACGATTAGTGCATTCATAAAATCTGTACGCGGCAGTGATCCCGACGCAGCTATTTATTGGATGGCCGTTATGCTGGAAGGTGGTGAACAACCAGAATTTATTGCCCGAAGACTGGTAATCATTGCAGCAGAAGATGTTGGCAACGCAGATCCGCAAGCTTTACCACTGGCTGTGGCCGGTTTCCAGGCTGTTCATATGATTGGCATGCCAGAAGCGGCAATCATTCTTTCTCAGGTAACCACGTATCTGGCCAGTGCTCCCAAATCAAATGCATCGTATATGGCAGTTAAAAAAGCTCAAGACCACGTAAGAAAAGATGGAACTCCAGGGGTACCGCTTCATTTACGTAATGCACCAACACAACTCATGAAGGAAGAGAATTATGGTAAGGGCTATGACTATCCACATAATCATCCGGAACATTTTACAATAGCGAAATACTTCCCCAAGGGTATGCAAAAAACATTTTATCAACCTACAAATTTGGGCTATGAGAACTTCATTCGTGAAAGATTAGTCAAATACTGGCCGGATCGGTATAAGGAATAATGCATTACATCATATTACTACTAAGTATACCACTAGCAATATTTGCTGATGACCGACTACGATTAAAAAGAGCTGATATCCTTGAAAATGTTGTCATTGATGGGCAAGCAGTCCAATACCTTACTGGGAATGTGGTTTTTGAAAAAGGGGCCATGATCATTAATTGTGCCAAAGCAATAAATATTGAAAAAACTGGACAAGGATCGATGATTGGGAATGTAAAAGTAGTTGATGATAATCGATCACTAACCTGCGATTCGCTGCATTATGATTCACCAAACGATATTTTGAATGGCTTTGGGAACGCACGTGTTTGGGATAATGACTATGATCTTTTAGCAGATACACTTGTGTATTATTCCAAGCTGGACAGCGGAATTGCTCGGGGAAACGCAAAACTCACACAGAAAAGTCAGATCATCACCTCTCATTCAATCTATTACGCTAAACACACAGGCGAAGATGCAGTTTCATATACAGCAGAAGGTGATGTTACGATTCTAGAGGATGAACGCAAGGCAACATGTGGCCTGGCTATCTATAACCGCGAGAACCAAACTACTTGGCTAAAGCTAAATCCACACGTCACTGAAAAAGACCAGACAATGGCCGGAAGTGAAATAATTTTACGTTACAAAGATGAGATCATGGAACATCTCTATATACCTGAGAAAGCACATGTAACTACTCTTACAAAAGGATTGCAGGAAATAAAAATCAACCTTAATGATACTACTACTACAACCCGATCAGAAGTGCAATTCGTAGATGACCTAACAGGCAGTAGTCTGCAAGGATTCTTTGATGAGGGACAAATGGATTCACTCCAAGTAGAAGGCATGGCTACATCGCTATATCATATTTTTGAAGATTCTATATACCAGGGGAAAAATATTTCTTCTGGGGATACAATTATTATGAGTTTTGAGGAAAACAACCTGGATCATATAGTTGTATCTGGCGGCTCTCGAGGAGAATACACGCCGGACTCTGTAACCGCCAATATTGATGGTCAAATAATTTATTCATCAGAAATCATCGATTATAAGGTCTATCAAGAACAAACGGATCTACATGGGAACGCAAAGATACATTACACAAATATGGATTTGGATGCGGGTTTTATAAACGTTGATTGGCAATCCAATATGGTAAATGCCACACCACAGAGTAATCTTGATTCAAATTTCACCTTTCTAAAACCTACTATTCTAGAACAGGGCCGTGATCCCATGACTGGGGATGAAATGACATACAATCTAACATCAAAGAAGGGGCATGTAACAAAGGGAAGAACCAGCGCAGATGATGGTTTTTATACCGGTAGTCAGATAAGAAATCAGGATAAAGAAACTTTTTATATAGATAATAGTACTTACACAACCTGTGACCTAGAGGTACCCCATTTTCATTTTGCGAGCGACGAAATGAAAATGATCAACGACGATAAGGTGATCGCGCGACCTATTGTGTTATATATAACTAATATCCCTATTATCGGATTACCATTTGGTATTTTTCCGCATAAGGCCGGGCAACGACAATCAGGCTGGATCATGCCTGGTTATGGTGAAAGCAGTTATCGCGGACAATTTTTGGATGGCTTTGGTTATTATTGGGCACCGAATGAATTCTGGGATTCAAAACTAACCACCAGCCTGGCTGACAGACAGGGTTTAACGCTTCGGTTAACAAATAATTATCGTAAGCGCTATGGCTTCTCGGGTGGACTACATTTGGAGACTAGACAGCATTTTTCATCCTCAGTAGCAAAACAAGATCGAGATTTATTGAAATTGGGTGAAAATGTAAAAAGCGACTATGTTGTACGCTGGAATCACAACCAAGTAATGCGCAACAACCAAACATTTCGAGTCAACGCACAATATTACAGCAGCGGCGATTACAATCAACGAACCGGGCTGGATGTCGAACGCCGCTTGAACCAACAAGCTATTTCCAACGCTACCTATAGTAAACATTGGAAAAAATCAAATAACTCGATCAGCATAAATCTATCTTCGAAAAGAGACTTGATGGTCGACAATAAGGTAGATTCAAATAGTGTGTTTTACCAATCACCTTCAACAGTAGGCAAACAACTCGCTATCACAACAAATACGCTACCAAAAATGTCGTTTCGCCATGGTCAGAGTAAATTGTTTAAGACAAATGCTATTAAAAAAAATTGGTACCATAATATATCCTGGAATTACTCCGCTAACCTGAATAATAAACTACAGAATTACTATGAATCAATTGAGGATACCTCATTCGAATACATCTGGGATAATTCGGTTCAGACAACAACTAAATCAGCAGTCACTCATAGTATGTCTATTGCCGCTCCGCAAAAAATATTGAAGTACATATCATTAAATCCTAGCATACAGCTGAAATCCGACTGGGTT
>Ga0257111_1000464_pt1 | contig 16894 bp, 14 predicted proteins | sample LP_taG_6_FD_191567 | JGI IMG/M metagenome (GOLD analysis project Ga0257111, IMG submission 191567) | Marine microbial communities from Northeast Subartic Pacific Ocean, Canada - LP_J_2015_P26_500m | ecosystem: Environmental > Aquatic > Marine > Oceanic | place: Canada: Northeast Subartic Pacific...
TGGAGGATAGCCCTGAGAATACTCGACTGCGCATCATGCTGGCTGACCACTGCGCAGGAGGGGGAGTGGTCATCGTAGTCACTCAGACCATCCACGGCCCCATCCACATGGACGTCTACGACAAGGGTCGTGACCAGCAAGAGATGGGAATCATCGGCCACGGCTCGCTGTGCCCGCCGTCATCAGCTCTAGTCAAGCTGCACCACTTGCTCTCTCGTGACGAGGGCAGGGATGCTGTGGCAGAGGGTTGGGACAGCGATCTAGTGGGAGAGAACCCACCGGACGCGTTCTCCTGAGCCTTGAAAGCAAGTAGGCATAGGTGGGAGCAATGGTTGCACCCGACGAGCCGTTCAAGTTCTCTCGAACGGGTTCCGTATCGAAGAACAGAGCAGTTTTGGCGGCTATGACCAACAAGCAGAGCAATGACGACGGAACTCTATCTGACGATGAGATTGGCTGGCTACTGCATCGTGCTGACGGTGAGTTCGGAATCGTGACTACCGCTGCTTCGCACGTCACGGCTAGCGGCCAGGGTTGGGAGGGTGAGATGGGAGTCTGGGGAGATCACCACATTGACGGCCTCACTAGACTCGCAGACGAGATTCGAAAGCGCGATGCATTGAGTCTCGTGCAAATATTCCACGGAGGCATGCGCGCACCAGAGACAATTACTGGCGTCCAACCTATATCTGCCAGTGAGAATCCGTGCTCTGAGGCGGAGTGCGGTCACTCTAGAGAAGCAACTCAAGAGGAGATTGAAGATATCATCTCTTCTTTCGGCGACGCAGCAGCAAGGTGCGCTCAAGCGGGATTCGATGGAGTCGAACTGCATGGTGCTCACGGATATCTGATTTGCCAGTTCCTCGGGGAATTGACCAACAGGAGGAAGGACGAATGGGGTGGCGGGATAGAGTCACGTTCCCACTTCCTACTGAGGATACTCGCAGATGTCAAATCCAAGGTTCCCGAGGATTTCTTGATTGGAGTCAGGATTTCTCCCGAGTACACAAAGATAGGAGTCAGAATTGATGACAGCCTCGCCCTCTCAGAGTTGCTGGCGGAATCAGGGATTGACTTCCTGCACATCTCCTGCTGGGACTGCTTCAGACCTTCTTCTGAGTTCCCTGAGGACCCACGAATGCTGACTGAATGGTTCTCACAGAGAATCGGCGGAGCGATTCCGATTATCTCGACTGGTGCAATCTGGTCAACATCTGACGCCCAGGCCGTAATGGGCCACGGTGCCGATCTAGTTGGAGTGGCCAGAGCCGCGGTCGGTCATGCCGATTGGGCTTCCCACATTCATGAACCGGAGTACGAGCCCGAAAGACCCCCATTCACTCCCCAGCACCTTCGCGAACAGGGACTCAGCAACACATTTGTCGAGTACATGAGGAACTGGAAAGGATTCGTCGAATAGCCCTCTTGCTGATGAACCGACTCGCACTTGGCCGAGCCATGCCGGACTCGCGCAGTGACGAACTCGACGCCATGCGGCAGGTCGCTAACAGCCCGGGCGATAGGACCAGTCTCAGGGAGCTGCGTGAATCTGGACGCCAGTCTGCCCGTGAACGCATCAACTCCCTGCTGGACCCGGATTCCTTCGTCGAAGTCGACGCCTTCGTGCAGCACCGTGCCGGCGAGCACAACATGCACCTGCACCGCCCTCTCGGAGACGGGGTGGTCGCAGGTCACGGCATGCTCGACGGCAGGAGGGTGGTGTGCTTCGCCCAGGACTACTCGGTGTTCGCGGGCACGATGGGCGAGATGCATGCTCGGAAGATAGCCAAGGTTGCCGAGTTCGCCGAGAAGTCCCAACTGCCAATGATATGCATCTGGGACGGTGATGGCCAACGCGTAGAGGAGGGAGTAACCTCGCTGGGCGCCACCGGCCAACTGCTCGACATATTGGTTGCCTGCTCAGGTAGAATCCCAGTCATCTCGGTCATACTCGGCACGGTTTCGGGTGTCAGCGCGCTTGCAGCAGGACTCTCTGACTTCGTTATTCTAGGCGCGGAGCACGGACAGATGTTCATGCGCAGTCCATACATGATTCCCGAGATAGTAGAGGGTGAGCTCGATGAAGCCAGTCTCGGTGGGGCCGAGCAGCACGCCAGCCGTAGTGGAGTCGCCTGCCTCATCGCAGAGGACGAATCCGACGCCATCGACATCGCCGCTGAGATCCTCTCCTACTTGCCCGACCACACCCTTGCAGAGCCCGACAAAATTCCCGGCGAAGATAAGTGGAACAGAGAGTGCAAGGGCCTGAGTAAGATTGTCCCTTCAGACTCAAACCGCCCTTACGATATGCGCAGGGTAATCGAAGAGGTGGTAGACGAGGGCAGATTCCTCGAACTGTTCCCGGGTTACGCCGAGAACATCGTCATTGGCTTCGCCCGCCTCGACGGTCAGTCAGTCGGTATAGTAGCCAATCAGCCCAAGGTGTTGGCTGGATGCCTCGACATTGATGCCTCGGTCAAGGCTGCACGCTTCATCCGCACCTGCGACATCTTCAATGTTCCAGTTGTCACCTTCGTCGACGTTCCCGGATTCCTTCCTGGAACCGTGCAAGAGTGGGGCGGCATCATCCGCCACGGGGCCAAGTTGCTGTTCGCCTATGCCGAGGCCACCGTGCCAAAACTCGCAGTGGTCACCCGCAAGGCATACGGCGGGGCCTATCTCGCGATGAGTTGCAAACACCTCGGCTCGGACTACAATGTCGCATGGCCCGGAGGGGAGTTGGCAGTGATGGGGGCTGACGGAGCGGTCAATATCATCCACAGGAAGGAGCTATCTGAGGCTGAGGACAGAGAATCAGTGCACCGTGAGCTGATGGAGGAGTACCAGAGCAAGTTCGGCGATCCCTATGCAGCCGCCCGCAATGGCTGGCTGGACGACGTCATCGAGCCGTCCGAAACGCGCAAGAAGTTGATTCAGGCATTGCGTCCACTAATGAGCAAGCGAGAATGGGTCCCTCCCAAGAAGCATGGAAACATTCCTCTCTGAGGAATGCAGGGCAAAGCCTCAAGCCACACCTTGTAATCGTAATCCTATGAGCGAGAGACTTCTGTCTGCTTCGATATGCCTGCTACTGCTGACTTCCATGGCCCCCACTGTCGCCGCAGTGGGACCTTCTGACTCTGTGATTTGGGGAATTTCATACGACTGGGGAAACTATGAGAACGACATTGAGGAAATGACCGGAATCGACACGAACGCGGTTAATGAGGATCTTGAGGATGCCGCCGATTACGCCGGATTCTTGCTGGAGAGTGATCAGGTCGTGAGCGGAATGACCCAGTTTTTCATCGAGTCATGGGATGACGATGAAATCGTAGATTTAACCGATGCCAATGGCGGCACCCACGAGGTTACCAAGAGGATGACAGAACTGACAATCCGTCATGGAAATCTCGGAGACTCGGGATTCACTGCCGCTTGGACCGACGAGAACGAGAGTATCGATATCTGGATGAGCGCATCCGTCGAGCAACTCTTCGTAATCGATGCGGTGTACACCGAGTATGTCGATGATGAACTGATGGTCTATGGCGGAGACTTGGATATGAGTGGCGAGTTCTCTCTTGAGAGCAACATGGAGTTCAACCTACAGGTGATTGCTGCCAACGAGGTGGTGGCTCCTGAGCTCGGAATGGGATTCTCAGTGTCATTCGAAATCCCCTCCATCAATTCTGAGTGGAGAGCAGACGAACCACTCGACTACCTGCATCACCTCAGCGAAGAGCCGACTGAAGAATCCAACAATGGATCGGAAGGAAACAATGGATCGGGAGGAGGAGAGTACCAAAGTGGATTGGTTGAAGGAGACTTCTCTACCATCACAGGCTACTCTATGATGCTGTCAATCGAGGGAATTCCAGCAGAGGAATTCGACATTAACTTGGATGTGTTCAACATTCAACTTTCTGACAGTATACCCGGACAAGGTACCTTCTCCGAGGACATGACCGTATTCTCCGGAGCCATATGGGACTGGGAATGTCCCCCTGTCGGTGGTGTTGAGAATGTTGACATTGATCCGTCCTCGAACGAGACAGTTTCCGCACAGTGCGGTGTGGCCCCACCCATTTCGATGGGAATGGCATCGATGATGGGAATTTCGATGATGATGGCCTTCGACAGTGGCGTGCAGGAACTGTTCTCAGCAATTGAAGAGCAGGTCGGTGCATGGTTGGAGGAGATTGCTCCCGAAGAAGACACCTTCGTTTGTGACAACGGTGAGGAGATACCAGCCGAGTGGGAGAACGACGGCGAGATAGACTGCGACGACGGCTCCGACGAGAACGAGTCGGGAGGAGACGGAACTTACACCTGTGACAACGGACAGGTCATTCCCGCATCATGGGTCAATGATGGAGAGGAGGACTGCGAGGATGGTTCTGACGAGGATGGCTCCGAAGACGTCTTCCAGAAGTACATCGACATGTTTGAGGCCCTAAACAATTCCAACCTACAGAAGACTATGGAGGCCTTCGGAGAGAAACTGGAGGAGCTGATAGAAGACAACGATCCCAGTGATCCGCTTGCCAATCTGGATGATATGTGCCCGATTATGTTCTGGGATACCAGTAACTCCAGAGTTCTTGGAATGGCTCTAATGGCGACCGATGGAGGCGAAGATTACGAAGTGCTCCTAGGTCCTGAGATTTTGGGTGTCAAGCAACACTCATACGAATTAAGTGTCCAATACTTGACTGGTCAGGATGCCAGAGACGCGAAACTGGACACCCTAGGGCTCATCGAGTTGAGGGAACTAGCACCAGATTCTAAGCACGACGTTGAGGAACTGTACGACATACTTGGTGAGGACTTCTTGCCCGATTTGGATCAGACTGACACTGATGGGGATGGAGTCATCGACTACTTTGACCAGGACGATGATGGCGACGGCATGTTTGACTGGGAAGACCCAGATCCATTATCTCCGCCCGAGCCAGTTGAGGGCGAAACTACCGGCAACAGTGTTCCGGGACTAGGCATCATAGCCACAATCTCACTTTTGGGGGCGGCAATGCTAGTTCCTCGAAGGGAAGAGTAGCGAACACTGTGGTCAAATGCGAAAGTCCGAGTTCGCAACCCTCCTCCTCGCTGCCACCTTCTTGCTGATGGCGTGGGCAGGATCTTGGTTCGAGATTGTCGCGGAGGGGACCTACACTGAGGGACTGGATAGGGAGCCCACTATCCGTACCCAGTATCTGATTGACAGCAGTCAAGAATCATTCGAGATGTCAATCGAGAACTCTACTCCGCTTCTGCTGTACTGGCTAGAGAGAGAGGACGTCTCTCCCGCGCCAACTAATCAGAATGAAAACTCCAGTGAACCACCGACAGATGTCCCATCCGGAGACGGTGGCAGTGATCCTTGCTCAGGCTCATGCCTCGATAGGGCTAGGAGTTGGGTGGGATTGACCATGTTCACCTTATTCGCCACACTGTACTTGTCTTCAGCGCGCCCAAGCACTCTAACTAGGGCTACTGTTGCCTTGGTGTGGTTGCTCGGAACTGTCGTGATTCTGACTGCCGTTCCACTGGCAGCAGCAGCTGACTTCGGAATCTCAGGGGGCGAAGGGAGTGGGAGAGAGTCTTCTACTGGGGGTTTCGATACAAACACACAGGAGGCCGTCGAAGTTGACCAGTTTGCCCACTTCGAGCAGTACGAAGACATGGGATTGTCTTTCGACGGAATTTCATTCACATATGACTCAGTTGGCTTTGATCTCGGACTGCTTGCAGAGGGGGACAGGCAGGCTGTCATAGACAGCGCCCCAGTAGAGGGCGAACCGGGCTATGAATCGCTGATTGGGTTCCACGGCGAGATGACTGTTGGACCGGGCTCAATTCTCACTTGGTGGCTACTCACGACACCGCTTATCATCGTCAATTTATGGAGTCCCAGAGATTCTTTCGAGGAGGAGTGACAGTGAGGGTAACTCGGCTGCTCGCTCGGGAGCAAAGATTCCCTTCCAGGCTTCGAGGTGCTGGGCCGCTACCATGATGACCGCGAACTCGTCTGTGCTAGCTCCATCTCCGTAGGAAATGGATACCTGCATTTCTGCGTCTAGAGTCACACTCTTGCCTCCTGAAGGGGCCGCATCCAAATCGATTCCGATTGCTGCTTTGCCGGCCTCGATGACAGCCGAGTCCCACGGCCCGCGCACAAGAGGACGCCGACCTTCCTCTGGGATGATTAGACCGCCCTCGGCCGCCCATGCGGCAGCGATGGCCCGGGCAGCCGAGCCACCACCCCGCATCCTCAGCACCGTCCCGGATGGCTCGACACCGATGTGTCTGCAGGCGGCGACGAAGCCCAACCCGTCTGTACTGGTCCCGGACCACTCGCCGGCGACCCTCTTCAGCTGGTTGATCGCGTTCACCCCTTCGGGCCCTCTGACTCCCAACCTGTCCTGTGGAGCGTGCTTGAGGGGGGCCGTGCAAGACAGCCAGATGTCGCCCTCTAGTCCAGCGACCCTACTCTCAAACTCGTCAATGCCATCAGCTTCGAGAAACACCTGCTGCGCACTGTTCATTCCTAGGTGTTCGCCGACCGCAGCAAACAGCCTTGGTGTGAGTGAATGCGAGATGGGGTAACCCGTGATACCCCAGTAGTCCGGCATGGAATCCCTATGGGCCGCTCCGAATCCTACGAAATGAAGGTTTCAAAGGAGGTGGGTCCTCGCCGCGAGTGATGGACAGTGACCTCGATATCGCCCGAAGCGCCACGATGCGCCCCATAGAGGAAGTGGCTGAACAACTAGGACTGGCTCGCAGTGACCTGATTTTGCACGGCCCTCACATCGCCAAAATCAACTGGGAGACAATCAAAGCCAAGCGCAATGGCAAGTCAGGATACCTGATTCTCGTCACTAGCGTAAGTCCGACCGCCTTTGGCGAGGGAAAGACGGTGACTACCATTGGCCTCAATCAGGGTCTCAACGCGCGCGGGCACAACGCGTGCTGTGTGATTCGTGAACCCTCGATGGGACCGGTCTTCGGAATCAAGGGTGGCGCTGCCGGCGGTGGCTACTCACAGGTTCTACCGATGGAACAGATTAACCTCCACTTCACCGGTGATTTGCACGCGGTCACCTCAGCTCACAACCTGTGCTCCGCCATTATCGACAACCACCTGCACCGAGGTAACGAGCTCGATATTGACCTCAACCGTATTTACTGGCCTCGCTCCATCGACATGAACGATCGCAGCCTAAGGCAAGTCACCATAGGTTTGGGCGGGGCATTCAACGGTGTCGTCCGCACCGATCGATTCGACATCACTGCAGCAAGTGAGGTGATGGCCATACTTGCACTCTCAAAGGACTACTCCGACCTGCGCGAACGCCTTGGTTGCATAGTAATCGCCAAGTCTAACTCGGGCGAGCCGATTACCACTGAGCAACTCGGAGCCGCCGGTTCGATGTCCCTCCTACTGAGGGACGCACTGATGCCTAACCTTGTGCAGACCCTTGAGGGCAACCCCACCTTCATCCACTGCGGCCCATTCGCGAACATCGCCCACGGAAACTCATCGATTATCGCTGATGAGATTGCACTTTCGTGCGCGGACTACGTAGTCACTGAGGCCGGCTTCGGAGCCGAGATGGGCGCCGAGAAGGCCCTTCACATCAAAGCGCCAGCAGCCGGCAGGGCACCCGACTGCCTGATTCTCAATGCCACCGTGCGAGCCATGAAGATGCACGGTGGAGGATTCGCCTCCGGAGGCGGTAGAAGACCCACAACCGAGGAGCTAGAGACAGAGAATGTTGGAGCAACGAGGGCTGGTGCAGCCAGCAACCTGCGCCGCCACGTCCGAAACCTAGCAGAGACAAACATCCCAGTCATTGTCTCAATCAACCGCTTCGAGCACGATACTGAGGCTGAGATTGAGGCAATCAGGGATGAGGCAATCAAGGCCGGAGCCAAACAGGTCGTTCTCAACGAGGCCTTCGCCAAGGGAGGAGAGGGAGCGGCCGAACTGGCAGACGCGGTGGTCGCGGCCTGCACCGCTCACGACGAGGCGGGACGGCCATATGTGCCGATAGTAGAGCAAGGCATGCCCATTGATGAGACCATTTTGAGGGTGGCCACAAATATGTACGGGGCCCATACCGTGGACTTCAGCGACAAGGCCCAAGCGTCACTCAAGACTCTCAATAAGTGGGGCATGGGATCTCTACCTGTCTGCATGGCCAAGACCCAATACTCATTCAGCCACGAACCAAAGGTTCTCGGCGCCCCCACTGGATTTACTCTCCCAATTCGGGAGATTCGTGTCAATGCCGGTGCCGGCTTCGTCGTCGCTGTTTGCGGCTCGATGATGACGATGCCTGGGCTACCTACAAGACCGGCCGCTCTCGACATGGACATGGACGACGAAGGCAGACTGACAGGCGCCTTCAGATGAGGTTGTGATAGTGTGCGCCAAATAAAGCGCCTCGACGAAGGAGTCCGACTGCGCCTTGAGGATGAGGACGACCTGTGGACAGCGGCGCAACTGTGCAGCGCTGGCGCGCGAGTGGGCATGCTGTCGCACCGTAGAGACTCGACGACAGGGACGCAGACGGACAGCAGGGCGAAGAGCGCTGAGCGCAAGCCGATGTGGATAGTCCTCGAAGTTCAGGAGACCGCATTTCAATCATTCACTGACAACCTCCGCATCCACGGCATCATCACCGAGGCTAAGATCGACATAGGCAGTCATCACACTCACCTCATCAATCCCGGATCTGAGATTGAGCTGACCCGTGTGGGTGGGCTCCCGCGGGCCGACATATCACTGCTAAGGGAGGCGCTGTCCGCCGGGCATCGCGCCAAGTGCGGTCTAGTGGTCGTGGAGTCCGATGAGATACTCATCTTCGAGGTCGCAGCGCACGGTATCCGCGACATCTCACAGTTTACCATGCGTGGCGGTGGCAAGAAGGCAGACGATTCGACGAGTGTCCGCCGAGGCTTCTTTGAGCGCGTTGCCAAGGAGACGCGACTCATATTCAAGGATCAGATGCCGCTGGTACTGTGCGGGCCGGGAATGGCACGTGAGCAGTTCGAAACTCACCTCAGGGGGCAGGGAGCGCAGAACCAGATTCTCAATGCAGCGACCTCCATAGGAGGCCGTCCCGCGGCCAACGAGGTTCTAGCGGAGGGCCTTGCAGACTCGGTCCTAGGGGAGTATGCCCTAATCCAGCAGGTCCGCGCCATCGAAGATGGCCTGAAACGCATCTCCACCGGCGGCGCAGTTTCTTACGGTCCGACCGAGATAGCAGAGGCAGCCAAGCAGGGAGCCGTCGAGACACTCGTCATTGAAGCCTCGATGCTGCGCAGCACCGATAGCGAGGCCCGTGAGCGCTGGGCCGAGATAGCCGCGACCGTAGAGTCCTCGGGTGGCACTCTCATTCAGGCATCGGTTGACCATGATTCGGGGCAGCATCTACTCGGCTTCGGCGGAGCCATTGCCTTGCTGCGCTGGAAGACAGAGTAGGCAAGGCTCATCACCGCCGAGCATCAGCGAGGCGTATGTCAGGCAGCGACGTAAGCATCGTCGCCTTCGGCAGACCAGAGTGTGATGACGCCCAATCCCACGTGCTCTCAACCGCCGCTGCCCTCGGGGCCGCCACTAGGCTCGTCACTAGCTCCGAGGACGAGGACTTCTCCAGTATGGACCACGGCTCCATCGACTGGAGAGACTCCCTCGATGGGGCGCACTGGTTCGTGACTTCCGCCTCGACCGCCATTGAAGGAGAGGCAGCCCGCTTCGCTTGGGGAGCGGGCATGACCTTTGGCGAACTTGAGGGCGTCCGCACTGTGATGATCGCCGACCTACCCGAGGATCATTCTCGACTGGCAGAGTGCTGGGGGGCAGTTATCGAACGCATTAGGCAGATCCACGTTCTGTTCATCGACCCGGCGGCGCTCGGCCCCATCTCTCAGTTGGAAGGGGTCAACCAATCTGATTTGCTGCACGAGATCCGTCTGCGAGGACTCGTACCTCACGTCTGCACCTTAGACGGCCAACGAGAAGCGCTCATAGAGCACGCTCTGGGTTCAGTGAGAGTGCCAGCGAGGGCCCCGGCCAACCCATACAGGTGGCTGGCCGCGTTCATCTGCGAACTCCCCGGTTCGGGCCTAGGACAGGCAGGCGTCGAACGTGCAGCCCGGGCCGCCGGAAACGTAGATTCACCCTCAGTTTGACACTGTTACCGGAGACCCCTTTTGAAGGGGGACTAGTTCGGCCCGACCCGCAGGGGATGCGAGCATGCCATTGAGACTAGGTCCAGCCGGAGTTCCATTGTCCTGCAAGGGGCGCACCATAGTCGAGGGAATGGACGATATCACCTCTCTCGGGCTAGATGCTATGGAGATCCAGACTGTCCGAACCGTGCAGCCGAAGAACTTCGACCAGTACTGGCAGGCTGGCATCCTATCTTGGAACTCCGATCTAGAAATGAACCTCCACGGACCGTACTACGCAGAGCTACTCGGCTCACGCAGGGAGCGTAATCGCACCTTGACTAAGATGGAAGCCAGCATGCAGGCTGGTAAGATAGTCAACGCTAGACACCTAGTGTATCACGTCGGTCCCTATGGCGAGTACGAACCAGGGGTCGAGGCCAACGAACAAGTCGCAAACATCTTCGCTGGCGTAGTCGAAAGGGTTCATCAAATCTGGGGCGACGAATCTGACGAGGAGGACTACGCCGCCTTCCCCTGGGTGCACAAGGCGAAACCATCTCTGGTCGGTATCGAGACTTCCGGCCGGCAGGACCTGTGGGGGACGGTGGAAGAGGTCATTGAGGTCTGTAACCACGTAGAAGGTACGGTACCGGTGCTCAACATGGCGCACATCCACGCGCGTGGACACGGCAGGATGAGGACCAGCGAGGACTACTCCGAGTTGTTCGAGCAGGTTCGCAAGCAGTACGGTGGCAAGAAGTTCTACTGCCACTTCGCCGGAATCGAACACAGGATGGGCAACGCCCTCCATTACACTCAAATCAAGAAGTCCGACCTCAAGTTCGAGCCGTTCGCCGAGTTCCTTGCCGAGGAGGGTGACTGGCTCGACATCACTATCATCTCCGACTCACCGCTGTTGGAGCACGATGCGATGTACATGCTCCAGCACTACGACAAGGCTAGACAGAGGCTGCTGGAGATTCAGGCCCGTGACGAGATGAGAGTCAAGCTAGCCATTGAGGAGGGCATGTCGCCAGAGGAACTTGAGTTGGCCGAAAAGGAGGCTGCAGAGTCTCGCAAGGGCGACGGGGCCGAGGAACCCGCCGACAAGAAGAAGAAACCAACTGCCAAGGCGGCAGCGAAGAAGAAACCCGGCAAGATGATGTCCTTCGACAAGAAAGCCGACGATGACGATGTCTTCTAGTTGAATCCGGCTCGGAAGGCTTGAAGTCGCACCCACAGTGGCGAGGACGCTACGGGACTGTAGCTCAGCTGGGAGAGCGCCGCACTGAAGATGCGGAGGCCGCTGGTTCAAGTCCGGCCAGTCCCACCATCAACTCGCATCGGAGAGTATGCTGGTCTGGAAGGTGTGCAACTCGGAAATTCCCACTGTCGCTGCATCGATCATCGCATCGAGCTCCTCACGAGTGTAAGTCGCCTCCTCTCCGGTCCCTTGAACCTCGACGAAGCCCCCGTCACTAGTCATCACGACGTTCATGTCGACATCGGCATTGCTGTCTAACACGTAATCAAGATCGGTTCTGACCTCTCCTGCGACCATTCCTACACTCAGGGCCCCGACGTCGTTAGGCATCACCGCCATCTCGTGAGCCGACCTCTCAGCCTCGTTCAGTTCAGGCGCCTTGACTCCCTTCTTGATTTCCTCTCTGCTCAGGCGCTTTTCCTTCGGCAGGCAGTCACCGGAGGCAATCAGGCGTCGGACGGCAAGTCTCAGGGCCAGCGAAGCAGCTGTAATCGAGGCGCACCGTGTGCCCCCGTCAGCGTTCAGTATGTCGCAATCGACAGTCAGGGCAATAGGCCCGAGTTCTTCGAGGTCCACCGCACCGCGCAGAGAGCGCGCTACCAGTCTCTCAATCTCCTGGGTCCTGCCCTTGGCACCGTTGCGCTCACGGCGGAATCTGGTGTTGGTGGAGCCCGGGAGTAGGGAATACTCGGCGTGAACCCAGCCACGTTCGGCGTCACGGGGGAACCAGCGCGGCAACCTGTCTGCTTTGGTCACGCAGGCCAGCACCACGGTGTCGCCCTGCCGGTACATCAGTGAGGCAAGGGCGTTAGGAGTGAAGTCTAGGGCGACTTCGATTTCCCTCATCTCATCAACGCCTCGATTACTGCCCGCATCGCCAGATTTCAGTTTCGCCATGGTCCGGCGAGTGGCGAATCCCGCATGAATCATTCGCGTCGGGCGTGTGGCGGTCGGAAGGCTTCCACAACCGACGAATCGGTAGTTATGTAGGGGCCTCCGATGAGGTCAACGCAGTAAGGGACAGCGGCGAATACCTCGTCGAGTATCTCTCGTATCGAGCGCGGAGAGCCTGGCAGGTTGAGAATCAAACAGGAGCCACGAACTCCCGCGTTTTGCCTCGACAGCACGGCTGTAGGGACATGGCGCAGTGATATTGCCCTCATCTGCTCACCGAACCCCGGAAGCATGCGCTCGCAAACCGCTTCAGTAGCCTCGGGGGTGACGTCACGAGGGGCCGGGCCAGTCCCTCCAGTAGTAACCACTACCGAGCAGCCCTCGTTGTCAACGAGTTCCTCGAGTGACGACTCGATCAGGCCCTGTTCGTCAGGGACGAGGCAACGCACCACTTCCCAAGGAGATGTCACCGCTTCGCTGAGGAACTGCTCTATGGCCGGCCCGCTGAGGTCCTCGTAATCACCCGCGCTGGCTCTGTCGGATGCGGTAAGCACCCCGAATCTACACACCTTCCCAGCCGACATCATCCCGCGACAAGAGGTTCTGTGAATAAACGCCGCCGCCGCTCGAAGGTCACTAGCAATGCACATCTTCAAAGACCGCCTCCTCAAACGCGAGGCCCCAGAGGCGATGAAGTGCTGAGTCTACCCCAACACGCACAAACAAACGTTGCCCCAGCATCGCTGCCCGAAGCTTCCCCGGAAGCTGCCGCATCAGTGGTTTATGTAGGCTCAGACCTCATGCACTGATGTAGGTGAGCAAATGACGGAAGACGGAAGATATGCAGCACAGGCGAAGATAGTCAAACAGGAGTGTCCCGACGCGGACGACAGCGAGATAGCCGAGGAGTTTCGACGCTACGAGGAGGAGTTTCTGATTCCTCCTGAGGACGCTCTGCGCTCGGTGGTCAGGAAGTTTCAGACTGCAGCTGGGATGGAAGTTACCAAGATCACAGCTCCTGCTAAGGTCGAAAAGAAAGTCAACCGCTTCTCCGAGTTAGGTGCCGAGGACCGTAACGTCACCATCGAAGTTGCGGTTATCACCTACACGCCACGTATTCAGATGATCCGTGGCGAGGAACGGCAGGTGGCCTTCGGATGGATCGAGGACAATCCCTGGGAGGGCAGCGACAATCGCGAACGCTGGGACTTCAAGGACTGGGGCGAGCAGGGCGAGAACCTGGCGCCCGGCTCAGTGGTACGCCTAGAGGGCGCATCGGTCAACGAGTGGAATGACAAGCGCTCGCTCAATATTAACCGAACAACTCGTGTCACCGTCCTCAGGGAGGGCGGCACCCCTGTGATGCAGGCCAGCAGTGAACCTGTCGACATCGCCACTGCTTCGGCGAACGAGGGCTACGTCAACCTCGTAGCGCGATTGATATCGGCCAAGCCGGATGTCATAGTCAAGCGCGATGGGAGCGGCGAACTCGAGGTCGTCCGCGGCAGACTCGGCGATGCCAGTGGCAGCATTGGATTCTTGTCTTGGGTCCCCCTAGGGCATGAGCCCGGAACTCTGCTCAAGATTGACGGTGCATCGATTAGGAAGTTCCGCGAGACCCCCGAGGTCAATATCGGGGATCGCACTATGATTGAGGTCTACCACGATTCGGCATTCACCAGTATGGAAGACCTGTCTAAGGCCAACAAGGTCGCTATCTCGGATCTACGCAGTGGCATGCGCGACATCGAGGTCACTGTGCAGGTCGAATCTTGGATTCAACGCTCCTTCACCTCTAAGGACGGTACCGAGCGAGTCGTCCGCAGCGGTGATGTCATGGATCCAAGCGGCCGCTCTCGTCTGACCGCGTGGTGTGAGGTCGACCTCGAGCCGGGGGACTTCCTGCATTTGACCGGGGCGAGGGTGCAATCTTGGCAGGGTTCACCCGATCTGGTCATCGATGACGCTGCACAGGTTTCGAATCTGTCCGATGCTCCATGGGAGCCGATAGACCCAGAGAAGCATTGGGTCGACATAGACCTCACTTCCATGGTGAGTGGCGGTTCTCGCCGAGGCATCCGGACCAGCGGGACGATTGTCGCAGTGCGTCCCGATTCAGGCATAATCGAGCGCTGTCCCGAGTGCAGACGCGTCCTCAGGGACGACGCCTGTGCAGAGCACGGCCCACAGCGTGGAGAGGAGGATCTGAGACTCAGGTTCGTCATCGACGACGGGGTATCTAACGCCTCTCTTCTGATGTCGAAGGATGTATCCGAAGCGTTCCTCGGAGTTAATCAGGAAGCCGTGAAGGAGCAAATTTCCAAGGAGGGTCGTGATGGTTTCGTAGCCTCACTGCGCCAGCGCGTACTGGCGCAGCGCCTCAGTATCAAGGGACGCTCGATAGTGGACGAACAGGGGGCGATGCTGCTTGCCGACGAGGCAGAGCAGAACCAGATATCTCCCGCTGAGGCGGCCGATCAGGTGATGCAGCGCTGGGGGGTGGTCCTGTGATTCAGGAGTCAACGAGACGCATTGCGCGTCAGAGCGCCGTGAGACTGTTCGCGCAGGAGTACCGGGACGCCTCGTTGACCGAGGAAGGCTCCGGAGAGTATGACCCGTCGTTCGTCATCACAAAGATAGGCGCCAAGATCAGCCGTGTCCTAGTCTGCGGGGTCATTGACCGCATGGAGCGCCGCGAGGGCGACAGTGGTCCGAACTACTCCGGTCACGTCAGGGACCCAACTGGAAGTCATCTGTTCAACGTGGCTTCATTCCAGCCAGAGCTGCATCCCGATTTTGAGGAGTTGATGGCGCGCTTCGAGAGTGGCGATCGTTTCCTGATGGCACTCGTCGGCAAGGCAAGGTGGTTCGAGACAGAAGACGGTGGCATGTTCACCTCGTTGCGCGCGGAGGAATTTACAATCATAGACAGGGAGTGCTACACCAATTGGCTGGTTGAGGCAGCCGAGGCCACTCTGCGACGCATCGACGCTCACTCCACCTCTCTAGGGGCGGACCCGAATCCCACTGCCCTCGAGGCAGCCGGAGTGCCACACGATCTCGTGGATGGGTTAATACTCGCGCGCGGCCACTACGGCGACTTCGACCCCGAAGGCTACCGCGTCGGTGTCTTGCAAGCCCTCTCTATGGCGACCGGCAGGACCAGTCTGATGGAGGCGCCACCGCAACCTGCCTTGGAGACTCTCGACGAGGCCACATTGCAGGCATCGAAAAGTAACGAGCCTTCCGTTGAGCCCGGCGACGCTATCGAACTCATCGTCGAGACAATTCGCTCGCGTGATACCGGCGAGGGTGTCGAGTACAACGATCTGGTGACTGCCCTCGTTCACGGCGGCCACTCGCGAGAGTCAGCTGAGGACGCGATAGACCAGGCTCGCGACCAGGGCGAGGTGATGGAGCCACGTTTCGGCTTCTTCCAACTGGTGCCGGAGTGATTACTCCTCATTGGGTTCGGAGATAAGCGTCTCTGCGTATCGCATTCTCTCCCTAACCCGCTCTAGCGTCGACGCCGAGTCAATCCTTTGTCTGGGCCCATTGCCTATCTCAGCGCCCTTGATCTCAGCAATGTTGGTGGCTACGCCAATCACTCTTCTACGCACCTCACCTTGCTCCAATGGCCAGCCTCTGCGCTCTGCGAGTCTGATGAGGAGCACTTCCTCATCGTCCCCCCATCTCCCTCCGTGACCTCTGAGGATTGTTCCGACCATCCTCTCGAGGTCTGCCACTCTAGCTCGGATGGTCAGCAGGGCGCCTTGTATCGAAGGCTCGACCTTGTCAAGCTCGAGGACCAATGCGTCACCGGCGTCCTCAAGAACCGCATTAGGTGAAGGTGCTTCAAACTCCGACTCCTCGTTGACCACCTCCGACTCCTCAAGTTTGACAACCTCCTCTTCAGGCTCAACGGACTCCGCTTCAATCATCTCAACATCAGATGCATCGGGTATCCCCGTTCGCCATAGGCTGCGTTTGATCCTGCCCCATCCGTTGGCCTGACTGGTCAGGACTCCAGCCACATGACCCATCAGCACAGTACGATTCCCTGTTAGCGTTAGTTCCAGTCTCTGACAAAGCCCGTGAAGCTCGTCCCGCTCCATCTCGGCCAGACGTTCTACAGTGAGTCTGCGCGAGTCGAAGTTCAGATGCAGCCATAGCCTCTGACGTCTCTCTTTGTGAGAGCCGGATGACTTGATTCCGAATAGTTTCAGCATACCACCTATCTCCTTATGCGACATTGATTGGATACCTTCCCAAGACAAATCGGACTCACTGAGGATTTGGTTGCGAATCAGCCTAGCACGCAGTACTTCGACCGACCCACTCTTGCTCAGACCTGCTTCTTCAGCCCTTTCTCGCAGCTCGATAAGACGCCCCCTGTACAGGGCGTCTAGCAGCACTCTGTCAATCTCCAAAGCAGCACCCTCTTTGGCCCCTCGAGCATCCAATGGTCATATCGCTTACGCAGCACCACAGGTGCTGGGAAGGCGGTTTAGGGTGAAATGCCTCTGGCCACTACTCGACTAGGTCAATGTA
>Ga0257111_1000468_pt1 | contig 16719 bp, 19 predicted proteins | sample LP_taG_6_FD_191567 | JGI IMG/M metagenome (GOLD analysis project Ga0257111, IMG submission 191567) | Marine microbial communities from Northeast Subartic Pacific Ocean, Canada - LP_J_2015_P26_500m | ecosystem: Environmental > Aquatic > Marine > Oceanic | place: Canada: Northeast Subartic Pacific...
AACTTATGTTGAGTCAGCTGCTGGAGTAAAAGCTGGAGGTCGAACAGGAATGACTTCGCTTGTAATAGGTGTTCTATTCTTAGCATGTTTATTCTTTAGTCCACTTGCTACATCTCTTCCAAAAGAAGTTGATGCAGCTGCATTAATTTATATAGCAACTCTATTTGTGCGTAACATAACAGATATTGAGTGGGAAGACGCTGCTGAAGCGGGTCCTGCTGTACTTGCAATGATTGCAATGCCTTTTACCTATTCTATCTCGAATGGTATAGCGCTAGCATTCATTTCTTATGCTGCTATTAAAATTTGTACTGGAAAAATCGATTCTACTAGCCCAGCTATTTGGGTTATAGCAATTCTGAGTTTGGTAAGTTTTGCAGTAGCTTAATAAATTAAATATATCAAAAAAAAGGGGCGGTCTTTGACTGCCCTTTTTTATTTTTGGTTTTTTTTTATTAAATCTTCTATTCTTATTTCTTCGTAAACTTCGAAAGGTTGCACTATCCAAGGGTTTGCATCTAATTTAACTGCACAAAAATTTGGATCAAAAGTTGATTTTTGCTTTTTCCATAATGTAGCTGTTTTTATTTCCTCAATATTGTTTTTTATTGGTTCATATTTTTTTAACCAATCAATACTTTTATTAAATGTAATTCCTGTATCAGACAAATCATCACACAAAAGAATTTTTCCTCCCATATTTGGAGCAATCGAACTCATCTCTCTTGAAAAAACTATATTGCCTTGCTCGTCTTCAACTCCTTTACCGCTATATGATTCTACTGCAAGATAGGCGCATTTTAATTTAAATATTCTACTTAACACATCAATCATTGGAGCGGCTCCACGCATAATGCCAATTAGTATTGTAGGTTTGTATCCGCTTTCATAAATTTGAATCGCTAGTTTTTCAACAGTCTTATTGTACTCATCCCAACTAACAATTAATTTTTCTGGCATGTGAATTTATAATATTATTATTTAAATAATAAAATTAAAACTGCAAGAACAATAAAAGCCAAGATTGAACCAATTAATATATACAACCTATGAATGTTTCTTCCTCTTAAATTAAAGTAATGTCTTGCAATTCCTGAAACCAAACCTACTAAACACAAAATTAACCAATTGTATTTGTGATAAACAATAAAGCTGTAATGTCCTGACAACATTATAAATAACACTAAAAAAGTTGAATAGTTATTATGTATTGACCTTTGTTTAGCTGCTAAAGATAAGCTGGTGTCAAATTGTTCATTTTTCTTACTACTATTAATAATATTCATTTGATTAGGAATAATTACTGTAAAAACATTTCCAAACATATTTGTTCCAATAATTAAACCAACACTTAAAAATGCAAATTTAGGACCAAATAATTTTGTTAAACCAAAAGAAATTAAAACTAATAATATTAGAATTGTAAAAATAAAAAGAATGTTATTTTTTATTAAACTTGACTTGCATAACAAGTCATAAATAAACCAAGAAATAATTAGAGATAAAAGCGAGATTCCAATAGCATAATTCGGGGGAATTAGTAAAACTTTTTTATCTACCATTAAAACGCCAGAATTATAGTAATAAACAACAGCTAGTAACAATATACCCGTTACAAAAGTTAAATAACTCTGCCACTTAAAAATTACCAATCTGTTTAAATAATCCAAAGGTGGAGATTTTTTTAATCTTGTTAACTTATAGTAAAAGCCTGAATGCATTAAATATCCTTCGCCATCAATGTCATTGCTAGATATATTTTTATTTAGTTTATTATCCAAATAATTAAACAAAAAACTATTTCCTACCCATAAAATTGCAAATAATACATGCCCCCATCTTAGGATGAGTTCTAACCATTTCATTGCGTAAGGCAAAAATTCCATTTTAGTATTTAATTTTATCTACTTTTTCATTCCAGATTTTAAATGCTTTTAAAGCTTCATCTCTTAACATTTGTTTCATTTGTATTTTTCTTTCGTCTATTTTTTTCATAATCTCCGAATAAATGAAAGAGTCATCAAAGCCTATATTTTTAGCATCATCTCTGGTGTTGGCATAAAATATTTTATCAATATGAGACCAATAAATTGCCGATAAACACATTGGGCATGGCTCGCATGTTGTATAAAGTTCACAACCAGCAAGGTTGAAAGTATTCAATTTATTGCTTGCATCTCTTATTGCTACTATTTCTGCATGAGCGGTTGGGTCATTTGTAGAAGTAACTTTATTAGACCCTTCTGAAATTATTTTATTATCTTTTACAATTATGCACCCAAATGGACCTCCTATTGTTTCTGCACTTTTAATTGAAAGCTCAATTGCTCTAAGCATAAATTTATTTTTATCTTCCATATAATCTATTTAATTTTATTTTTTATTTTATTTATGCTCATCAATATTTTTTCGGGCGTTGCTGGCGCATCAATTTCTGGTATAATATTATAATTTCCAACTGAAGCGATTGCGTCTTTAATTGAATAAAAAACACTCATCGCTAACATTAACGGAGGTTCCCCGGTTGTTTTTGCTTTATTAACTACATTTTCTTTATTTATGCCTTCTTTAAAAATTTCAACATTAAAATTCTTTGGAATATCACTTACTGCTGGAATTTTATAAGTTGAAGGAGAAAAAGTAGTAATTTGACCATTAGATTTCCAATTTAATTCTTCAATTGTCAACCATCCTTGTCCTTGAATAAACCCTCCTTCTATTTGCCCTAATTCAAGAGCAGGATTAATTGCTTTTCCAGCATCGTGAATAATATCAACTCTTTCTATTACATTTTCTCCAGTCAGTGTATCTACGCTAACTTCAGAAACAGCGGCCCCATAACAAAAATACAAAAAAGGCTTTCCTTTAAATTTTTTTTTATCAAAATTAATTTTAGGAGTTGAATAAAAACCTGTAGAAGAAAGGGAAACTCTATTTAAGTAAGCTTCTTTTATAACTTTTTTAAATTCAAAATTTTTATTACCAAATTTAATATATTGATCTTTATAAATAGGATTTTTATTATAAATTTTATATTTTGATTTAATAAAATTTTCTAAATTTAATTTAATCTTATATACCGCATTAAGGGCTGCAGCTCCATTCAAATCAGTTGTTGAAGATGCTGCGCTCGCTGAAGTGTTTGGAACTTTAGATGTATTTGTAGAAGAAATATGCACTTGGTCATAAGGTAAACCTAACGAATTGGCTACAAGTTGAGCTATTTTAGTGTGAGTTCCTTGCCCCATTTCTATACCGCCATGATTTAAATGCACACTTCCATCGGTATAAATATGCACCAAAGCTCCTGCTTGATTAAGATGAATTGTTGTAAAAGAAATTCCAAATTTTAAAGGAGTAATTGCGATTCCTTTTTTTTTATATTTGTTTTTTTTATTAAACTTTTTTATTTGTAAATATCTTTTTTTATAATTAGATTTTTTTTCTAATTTATTAAAAATTTCATTAATGACATTATCGTTAATTTTCATACCGTAATGCGTTATATTTTTTGATTTTTTTTGGTAAAAATTATTCTTTCTTATAGCGCTAGGATCTTTTTTTAAACTTCTTGAAATATTATCTATAATATTTTCAATTGCCATCATGCCTTGGTTTCCGCCAAATCCTCTAAATGCGGTTGATGAAGGTATGTTTGTTTTGCAAAGATAATTGGAAACTTCCAGGTCAGATATAAAATAAGCATTATCAATATGAAGTAAGGCTCTTTCATTAATTGCCAATGATAAATCCGGAGACATTCCACAATTGGAGGCTAATTTCAATTTTAAACCTTGAATAATACCATTGTCATTAAAACCCACTTCATATTCAGAATAAAATTCATGTCTTTTTCCAGTTATAATTATGTCTTCATCTCTATCTAGTCTTAACTTAACAGGTTTTCCAGTTTTTCGAGCAAGCAAAGCACAGATACATGATGTCATAAAATTAGTTTCCTTACCTCCAAACCCTCCTCCAATTCTTCTTACTAAAACATTTATTGAATTACTTTTTTGATTAAGTGTTTTTGCTATTAATTGTTGAGTCTCCGACGGATGTTGGGTTGAGCTGTAAACTAAAAAATTATTATCTTCTTTAGGAATTACAAAAGCCGCTTGACCTTCTAAATAAAAATGTTCCTGACTTCCGGTTGTAAAATTTCCTTTTAAAAAATTTTTTGAATTGTTTATTTTTTTTGAGGCATTCCCTCTTTTTATTTTTTTAACTTTAAATAATAAATTATTTTTGTCTAAAGCATCTTTTATTGTAACTATTGGTTTTAAATCTTTATAAATTATTTTTGCCTTTAGAGCAGCTTTTCTAGCAAGCTCTATTGATGTAGCTGCAACTGCAAACAAAGGTTGTCCGTAAAACTCTACTTTTTTTTCAGGAAATATTGGATCTCCATCAAACACCGGTCCAACGTCATTTCTTCCTGGAATATCTTGATAAGTAATAACAGATATTACGCCTTTGCTTGATTTTACTTTATTTAAATCAATTTTTCTTATAATTGCATGGGCTTTTTTACTTAATCCAATTGCACCATACAAAGTATCTTTTGGTTCTTTAATATCATCAGTATAGTCAGCAAATCCACTAACATGTTTATATGCGCTGTCATGTGGCCTAGCTTTATTTATAAAAGTTTCTTTGCTCATTTTTAGTTTATTCTTAATAATTTTTTTGATTTAATTTCGTGAAAACATTTAATTAATAAATTTTTGGCTACTTCCAATCTATAATCTTTGCTGGCTCTCATATCATCTATTGGGTTAAAATCTTTTTCTAGATAATTTCTAGCTTTTAAAAAAACATCTATAGATAAATGTTTGTTTTTAAGTACTTTTTCACAAATTTTTGCTCTTTTAGGGATTTCAGCCATTCCTCCAAAAGCTATAAATACATTTTTTATTTTATTATTTTTAATCTCCATATTAAAAGATGCACAAAGTGATGAAATATCATCATCAAATCTCTTTGATATCTTATATGCTTTAAAAATATTATTTTTATATAAAGGAATTCTTATAGAATAGATGAATTCTCCTTTTTTTAACTTTGTTTTTCTATAACTAATAAAAAACTCATTAATTGATAAAATTTTTCTATTTTTTAAAGTTTCAATAACTAATTGAGCATTTAAAGATAATAATATTGGAAGAGTATCCCCTATAGGCGATGCCGTTGCAATATTTCCTCCTATAGTTCCTACATTTCTTATCTGTATAGATCCATATCTTTTTAAAACTGAATAAAAATCTGAGTAATATTTTTTAATAAACTTTTCAAATTTAATCAAAGGTGTTGTTGCACCAACTTCTATAAAATTTTTCCTTTTTTTAACAAAATCTAATTCTTTTATATCCTTAAGATTAATAATATTTTGAATATCTTTTCTTTCTTTAGTAACCTTCAAAGATAAATCAGTACCCCCAGATAGAAAACTAGAAGTTGGATTTTTTTTAATAATCTTTTTTAAATCTTTTATTGTTTTGGGAGAAAAGTATTTTTTATCTTCATTAGTAATAAAAATATTCCTTGAATTTATTTTTTTTAAGAGCTTAATAGTTTTTGTTTTATTTTTACTAAATTGATCGATTTTACTAATTCTATTTAAACTTTTTCCAGCATCAATAATGGACCTATATCCAGTACAACGACATAAATTTCCTGAAATAGAGTCTTTAATTAATTCATTATTGTAATTGCCATGATTTTTGTACATAGAAAATAATGACATGACAAAACCAGGTGTACAAAATCCACATTGTGAGCCATGATATTTGACCATTGCTTCTTGCACTGGATGTAATTTTCCTTCTTTTGAAATTAAATTTTCAACAACCAATAGTTGTTTTCCATTTAAAAATGGTAAAAAAGAAATACAAGCATTAACAGCCTTATATTCTATATCGTTCTTATATAATTCACCCACGACCACGGTGCATGCACCACAACCACCCTCGGCACAGCCTTCTTTGGTTCCAGTTTTTTTTAATTCTGTTCTGATAAAATTAAGAATTGTTTGATTTGGATCAGGATTATTTAACTCCAAAATTTTATCATTAAATAAAAACTTAACTATGCCCGAATCCACTTAACTACCTCTGTATGTAGAATAGCTCCAAGGCGATACAAGTAGAGGAACATGATAATGTTCCTTGGGATTTGAAATACCAAATTTTATTACAACATCGTCTAGAAAAGGAATTTTGCCAGTATTAGTTATATCTTTAAAATAACCTCCAACATAAAATATAAGTTCGTACTTTCCTTCTAAAAAATTCTCTCCTTCAACCAATGGTTTGTCAGATCTTCCATCGCTATTTAATTTTACTGAATTTATTTTTTTTCTCTCACTATTATTTATATAAAATAAATCAACCGCTATACCACTACCTGGTTTGCCTGAGTAGATATCTAATACATGTGTTGTTAACTTTGTCATAAACTCTAAGATATATTATACAAATATTGTATAATTTATATATAAAACTAAAATATTAATATTAAAATGAAGTCAATAAATAATATCAATCAATTAAACAAATCAGATTTTTTATTAGTTTTTGGCAACATTTTTGAAAAAACAGAATGGATTGCAAAAAAAGTTTTCGATTTAAAACCATTTGAAAATATTGACGATCTGTTTTCAAAAATAATTAGTCAGTATGAAAGTTGTAATAAAGAACAAATTCTTCTAATTTTAAATTCCCACCCAGAATTAGCTGTTGAAAAAAAATTAACTAAAGACTCAAGCAATGAACAATCGGGAGCAAGTTTAAATGAATGTACTTTTGATGAATTCGAAGAATTTAAAAAATTAAATATTGAATATAGAATCAAATTTAGATTTCCATTTATAATTGCAGTAAAGGGTAAAAATAAAAATGATATTTTAAATGATTTTAGAAAAAGAATTCAAAATGATTTAAACTCTGAGTTTGATGAGGCAAAAAAGCAGGTAAAGAAAATTGCATCTTTTCGCTTTAAAGATGTTGCATCAATTTAAATTATATTATTTTAAAAAATTATTAGTTTTTATTAATCGGTAGCTGTGTAAACATAATAAGCAACTGAATTAATTTCATCTGTGGTTAATATTCCTTCAAAAGAAGGCATCACACCTATTCCATTCGTAACAGCAATTATTACTCTATTAAGATCTGGTCTTATTTCATTCAAATTTGGTCCGATGTTTCCTTGAGATCCTGCATCATTAAGAGTATGACAAGAAGCACAAGTTCCTTTTTCTAAAAAAATTTCTCTACCTTTTTCAAAAATCTCATCTCCTAACAATTTTTGAGTATTTGGTGATAAAATAATTAAAAAAATTATATTTATATAAAAAGTTAATATTAATTTTTTCTTCATAAAATTTGGTATCATAATTAAAAAAAATTAAAAAGGAGAATTTATAATGAAAGGTTATTGGGTAAGTTTATATACTAAAATAGAAAGTCAAGAAAATTTAAAAAAATACGCGGAAATTGTAACTCCTATTATTAAAAGTTTTGGAGGAGTGCCTTTGATAAGAGACGGAAAAAACAAAACGTATGAAGGAGAAAATTTTTTACGTACGGTGATATGGGAATTTCCTAGTTTCGATAAAGCAATAGAATGTCATGACTCAAGTGAATATCAATCAGGATGGGACCTTGCTAAAGAAACAACGGTAAGACACATGCAAGTTATTGAAGGATTTAGTACTGAATAGGCTCATTATCAATTGATCTCCACAAATACCAAGTTGCTACTGAACAATATGGTGAAAATCTCTTACTAAGTTTATTTACATAATTTATTGGAGGTAAATATTTCTGTTTATAGTTTTTTGAAATTGCTCTTAATAAACCTATGTCTTGTACTGGCCAAATATTTGGCCTGTTATAAGTAAATAATAAAATCATTTCTGCCGACCATTTTCCAATTTGTCTTAATTCAGATAAATACTTTATCGCCTCTTCGTCAGTCATTTTATTTATTAATTTAGGATTAAATTTTTTGTTCAAATATTTTTTTGCTAATTCTTTTATTCCTTTCACTTTCTGTCTGCTTAGACCACATTTTTTTAATTTTAAAGTTGAGATTGAGTTTACTGCTTTTGGATTTATTTTACCTTTACATGTCAAATTAAACTTTGAAAAAACTGAACTTGCCGCAGCTACACTTATTTGTTGACCAATTATACTTTTGCAAATAGAGAAAAAAACGTCTTTTCTAGTACTTAAATTATTATCTGAATAATTTTTAATTAATTTTTTCATAACTTTATCTTTTTTAACAAGATATCGTTTAGCTCTATTCCAATAGTATGGCGTTTTACTCATGGCGAGAAATTGAAACTGTTCTTTTCAAATAAATTTCTCTTCTAAAAATAATAATTGAAGAAATAATAACTAATCCAGCACCAATTAATGTTTTTATAGTTGGTGCCTCATCCCATATTAGATAACCAAAAATTATTCCAAAAACTAATGCTAAATATTTAAGAGGAGTAACTAAACTAACCTCTGAAAACTTATATGACTGAGTAAGCCACAAATTTGCAAGGCCGCCAAGAATACCTACCATGGATAATAGGAATAAGTCCTTTAAATTAGGTAATATCCACTCATGTGTTATTAGACTAAAAAAACTCATAATCATAATTGAAAATGAAAAGTAAAGCCCTATAAGCCAAACTGGCTCAGTTGATGATAACTGTCTTATTGCTATTGCAACATAAGAAAGTCCTAAACAAAAAATTATTGGATATATATAATATAAATTAAGAGAACTATAACCGGGTTCTGAAATTATAATAATACCAATAAATCCAACTAGAACAGCCATCCATCTATAAAATCCTACTTTTTCATTTAAAAAAAAAATTGAAAGAATAGTTGTAAATATTGGTGCAGCAAATGTAATACTAACTACAGTTGCTAATGGAAGTTCTCTTAAAGCAATAAATATTGCAACTATTGCAATTAATCCTGCAAAGCATCTTTTAAAATGAAGAATTGACCTATTTGTTTTATAAAAATCAAGATATCGTTCTTTTGGAATTAAAAAAAATATTGGCATCATCCCAAATAAGCCTCTAAAGAACAAAACTTGCCCAACAGGATAATCATCGGACCATTTAACAATTAAATCCATGATAGAAAATGCACAAATAGAGATAAACATGTACAAAAAGCCTAATTGATTTTTCGAAAGCATGATAATAACTTTAAATTAATTAATACATTATTCAATGGAAATAGCAGTTTTAGCTTTAGGATGTTTCTGGGGACCAGAAATAAAGTTTGGTAAAGTTAATGGAATTATAAGAACCGAAGTAGGATACTGTGGAGGAAATAACCCGCAAACTACATACAAAGAAGTTTGTGTCGGTAATACAAATCATGCGGAAGTGGTCAAATTAGAATTTGATCCTAAAATAATTTCTTATGACGAAATATTAGAAAATTTTTTTAAAATTCATGACCCAACTACATTAAATTCACAAGGACCAGATATTGGATCACAATATAGAAGTGAAATTTTTTATTTAAATGAAGAACAAAAAAATACTGCGGAAAAAATAATTGAAAAAGAAAATAAAAAACTATCGGGAAAAGTAGTTACAAAATTATCAATAGTAAAAAATTACTGTACTGCAGAAGAATATCACCAAAAATATCTTGAAAAGAGATAATTATGTCTTTGGTAACCTCAGATTGGCTAGAAAATAATTTAGGTAAAGTTAAATTAATAGATTGTTCCTGGCACATGCCCAACGTTAAAAGAAATGCCTGCGAAGAATATCTTAAAGAACATATTCCAGGTACTATTTTTTTTGATCTAGATAAATACTCTGATACGAATACAGATCTTCCTCACATGTTGCCCAATCCAATTACTTGGGAAAAAATTTTATCCAATCTAGGAATATCTAATAATGACAGAATAATAATTTACGACAATTCTGACGTATTAAGCTCATGCAGATGTTGGTATAATTTTATTTATTTTGGACATAATCCAAATCTTGTTAGTGTTTTAGATGGAGGTTTAAAAAAATGGATTTTAGAAAATAAAGCAATAAATAATAATAAAACCAAAATACAAAAATCAAAATATAAATCACAAGAAAATAAAAAATTACTTAAAGATAAAAATCAAATTAATTCAAACATTAGTATAAAAGAGTTTGTCGTAATAGATGCGAGAAGCAAAGAAAGATTTGAGGGTAAGGTTCCAGACCCAAGAAAAAATGTTAGAAGCGGTTCAATTCCTAATTCACTTTGTTTGCCCTTTAAAGAAATAATTAATAAAGACAATACATTCAAAAATACAGATGAAATTTCAAAAAAATTTATGCAAATAATTGATCTTAAATACAATAATATAGTGTTTTCTTGTGGTTCTGGAGTTACCGCGTGTGTTTTAGCTCTTGCATATTCTCTAGTAAATAATAAATATTCTCCTACTATTTATGATGGTTCTTGGGCCGAATATGGAAAAATATAAATTATGAAAAGATCTACAAAAGTTACATCCTTAATAATTATATTCTTTTTAATAATCACTGCTGTAATTGTTGGAAGAACTATGATTGGAAACCATTTTAAAAAAAAATTTAGCAAAAGACCTCCTCCGGACATAATAGTAAAAACTGTAGAGCGGAGAGAATTTCAAAATAAAATTGAAACTTTTGGAACTGCTGTTCCAGTAAGAGTTCAATCATATAATATTGAAAAATATGAAATAGTAGAACCAATAAAATTTAATCAAAAAATAAAAGCTGGCGACATAGTTGTAAAATTAAAAAATAGAAACATTGTTGCACCATTTGACGGCGTTATTGGAAAAAGAAATTTTTCTGATGATATAAAAGTAGCTGAAAGTTCTCTTGTAATTAACCTGGAAGATGCATCTACATTATTTGTTGATGTGGATATACCAGAAGTATTTGCGTCTCAAGTAAAAGAAGGTTTAAATGTTGATATAAAATTTTCTGGTAATAAAGAAAAAACATACGAAGGAAATTTAAATTCATTGGCAAGTAGAATAAATACTAATAAAAGATCTTTAGCCGCAAGAATTAAATTAAATAATTCAAATCTTGAGATATTGCCTGGATCTCTTCTTGAGGTTGCTATAAAATATAATGAAAGAAATTCTTTAAGTATCCCAGATACCAGCGTTATATTGGAAGGTAACAAAGTATATATCTATAAAGTAGACAATCAAAATATCACAAAAAAAACAGAAATTCTAATTGGTAATCGAAGTGAGGGATACCTTGAGATTAAATCTGGATTAAAAGAAGGTGATACAATTGTAGCCGAAGGTTTAAAAAAAGTTAGACCAAATGGTAAAATTAAACCTATTAAAAAATAATGTATTTAACAGATGTTAGCATAAGAAGACCGGCATTTTCTTGGGTATTATCTCTTATATTAATTGTATTTGGAACATTTGTCTTTTGGAAATTGCCTGTAAGAGAGCTTCCATCAGGTTTACAACCTCCTGTAGTCCAGGTCCAAGTTGAATATGCATCTGCTTCAGCTCCAATTGTTGATGAAGAGGTTACTCAAGTTCTTGAAGATGTGATTGGAGGAGCAGAAGGAATTAAAAATATAGATTCAAAATCGGAAAATGGAAAAAGTACTATTAAAATTGAATTTGACACAGAAATTGACTTAGATGATGCAGCAAATGATATTAGAGAAAGAGTAGCCAGAGTAGTAAATCGTCTCCCTTCTGAATCCGATCCTCCAAAAATTCTTAAACAATCAGCAGGATTTACAACAACAATGTGGGTAGCCTTGACATCTTCTACTTGGAGCAACTTGGAACTTGGAGATTATGCCGAAAGGTTTTTGGTTGATCAATTTTCTAGTGTTAAAAATGTCGGTCAAATAAGAACTGGGGGATTAAGAGAACTAAGTATTAGAGTTTGGATCGATCCTATAAAATTAGCTGCAAACGATTTAACTATTCAAGAAGTAGAAAGAGCTTTAAGAAATGAAAATATCAGACTTCCGGCCGGCACGCTTGAAGCTAACAATATAGATTTAACTATAAATATTGACAAATCATATAATGATTTAGAAAAACTTAAACAGTTACCTATAAAAAAAGGTAAAGATAATTTGGTAAGACTTTCAGATGTGGCAAATTTAGAATTTGGTCCAGTATCTGAAAAAGCTTTATTTAGAGCCCAAAGTAAAAAAGCTTTAAATATTAAAACAGTAGGTATAGGAATTTATGCTAGAAGCGGGGCGTCAACTGTTGAACTTTCAAAAGACATTAAAAAGAAAATTATAGAAATTAAAAAAAATCTTCCGGATGATTTAAATTTAGAAATTGCTTTTAATAGAGCGACATATATCGGAGAAGCAATAAATGAAGTATATAAAACTTTAATTATTGCATTTATTTTAGTTGTCATAATCATTTATTTATTTTTGGGAAATCTCAAAGCTGTTATTGTTCCAGCAATAGCTTTACCTGTAAGTCTAATTGCAACTTTCTTAGGAATTTATATTTTTGACCTTTCCATTAACATATTTGTACTTTTAAGTTTTATTTTAGCCATTGGAATTATAACAGATGACTCAGTCATTATGACGGATGCCATATATAGACGTATAGAAAATGGAGAAACCCCTTTAGTAGCTGCATATAAAGGATCAAAACAAATTACTTTTGCAATAATAGCAACAACCCTAATTCTGGTAGCAGTATTTTTACCACTTATATTTATAGAAGGGATAGCAGGAACATTGTTTAAAGAAACGGCCATAGCGCTTTCATTTGCAATTGTTGTTTCGTCTTTCGTGGCATTAACATTGTCACCAATGTTAGCTAGTAAATTTTTAGAAAAGAAAAAAAAATCAAATTTTCTTGTAATTTGGTTTGATAAATTTTTTAAAGGTTTCTCAAATTTTTATAATGAAACATTAAGTTTTTGGTTGAATAAAAAAAAAACTATCATTACTTTTATAATTTTGATGATAATTGGTTCTGGAGCTTTATATAATTATTCAAAAAAAGAACTTCTTCCGCCTGAAGATAGAGGAGTATATTTAGTTATTGGATTTACTGACGAAGGTAGTTCTTTCCAATATACTCAAAATAGAGCTAAAGATGTTGAGAAAAGACTAATACCATTGCTAAAATCAGAAGAAAGTCCGTATGATAAATTGTTAATGATAGTTCCAGGATTTGGTTCCGATAACAGTTTTTTAATTATAGCTCTATTGGATAACTGGAAAAATAGAGAACAAAACTCTCAAACTATAATGAGACAAGCTATTGGAAAAATAGTTACAGTTCCTCAAACCTTGGCTTTTCCTATTTCTCCTCAATCAATAAGAGTTTCGAGCTACAATAAACCAGTGCAAATGGTTATTTATGGAAACACCTATGAAGAACTAGAAGATATTCAATCTAAAGTTATTGGAATGTTAAGAAAAAATGAAAATCTATCTAGAATTGAGTCCGACTACAGTAGAAATAAACCTGAAGTAAAATTAGAAATTAATAAAAATAAAGCTAAAGATTTGGGCATATCTGCTCAAGCTATTGGTCAAACTTTAGAAACGCTTTATGGTGGTAAAACAGTTACAAAATTTAATAAACTTGGAAAAGAATACCCAATTATTCTTCAACAATATTTACAAAATAGAAAAAATAAAGAAAGTTTAAGTAAAATTTTTGTAAGATCAGAAAATTCTGGAAGTTTAATTTCACTTTCAAACTTAGTTGATTTTAAAGAAGAAGGCTCTGCAAGCAAACTATCAAGGTATAACAGACAAAGAGCAGTAACAATTTCAGCAAATATAAGTGAAAATTACACTTTAACGGAGGCAATTAAATTTTTAGAAAATACCATGTCGCAAGTGGCACCTGATAAACAAATTGCTTGGAAAGGAAAATCTGAAGAATTAAAAGAAACTAGTAATGAATTGTATATAATTTTTGCTCTAGCATTATTGACTGCTTACCTTGTTATGTCAGCAACATTTAATTCATTTATTCATCCATTTATAATAATATTAACTGTTCCGCTTGCTGTATTTGGTGGACTTGTATTTATACTATTACTAAACACTTCAATAAATATTTTCTCTCAAATTGCACTAGTAATACTAATTGGAATATCTACAAAAAATAGCATTTTAATTGTAGATTATGCTAACCAATTAAGGACGACTAGTAATAATATAGAACTAGCAGTTAAAGAAGCATGTGAGTTGAGATTTAGACCAATCATAATGACTTCTATTAGTACTATGATAGCAATGATACCTTTGGTAGTTGGAAATATTGGACCTGGAGCCGGAGAAGGATCTAGACTTGCCGTAGGTGCAACCATACTGGGAGGTATGATTATATCTACATTTTTTACGTTATATGTGACACCAACAATGTATTTAACTTTAGCAAAAAATACAAAAAGAATTGATGCAGTAGATATTGAATTAAAAAAACAATTAAATTAAAAAATAATATACTTTCTCGTAGTTAATGACTTGCTACATTTAGCAAGTTGCTCTTTATAATTATTAGATTGATTTTCAACTTTTTTTGCAAGCAATATAATTTTTTGATTTTGTTTATAATTTTTATAATTTCCCCACCCTTCGTGATAAGCAATATATTGTCTAAAAGCATCCTTTTTAGAAATTTTTAATATTTTTTCTGTTTTATTTGTGTACCATCCTATAAAATCAACACTATCTTTAAATCTTGTCCTTGTAGCTAATTTATTTCCAGTTTCTTCTTTATATTGTTTCCAAGTACCTTTAACTGCTTGCGAGTATCCAAAAGAACTAGAAGGTCTTTTATAAGGTATAACTTTAAAAATTTTTTGTCTTTTAGGTTTTGCAAGCCAATCAAAATCAGACTCCATTTTAATAATAGCTAACTGCAGATAAATTGGCGTTCCCCATTTTTTTTCAGTTTTTTTTGCATGTTTGTACCAAAGATATCTTTCAGAAAATATTGAACAACCATCTGCGGTATTTTTAGGAATAGATGAACATGCAGAAACTGCAAAAAATAAAAATAAAAATAAAAATTTATTATTTCGAATCACAATTATAAATATAAATTATTTATTTTTTTTTCTCCATAGCCATGGGTACTCGAATTTCATTTTCCATATTCCTAATTTATTTTTTTGTGCATATTCTTGGTATTTGGCATATTTTTTTTTTGAGTATCTGGCATAGTCAAAAGCATAGCCATTTTTAACCATATTTGATGATATGCTTTCATCTTTAATAAAACATTCAGCAATTATTCTGCCGTATCTACCTTTATTTTTTTCCCTGATGCAGTTAACTATGTTTTCTGCAATTATTTCCTTGAGTTTTTCTGTTGAAATTTTACCACAAAAAACTTTATTGCTATTTAAATAACATATTTGTTTTGTTTCTGGTGCATCAATACCGCCAAAACGAATTTTCTCATCATTTATTATTATTGTATCGCCATCTATAATTGTAGCTTTTCCAGAAATAGATTTTAAATCTTCACTATTTAAAATAGAAAAATTTATAAAAAAAAAAATTATTAGAAAATTAGCTAAAATCAGATTTTGCTTTTTCATTAAGCTCATCCATTTTTTTTCTTATCTCTTCGTCTGAAATATTATTATCTTTTAGGTCTGCTTTTATTTTTCTAAACACATCGCCATCTCCTGCTTCGGCAAAATCTGCTTTGATTACAGATAGAATATACTCTTTTTCTTGTTCTGAATTATGTCTTAAAATTTGTGAAGCCCATTGACCTATGTATTTATTTCTACGAGCACTTATTTTAAATTGTATTTCCTCATCATGGGCAAATTTTTTTTCAAAACCTTTTTCCCTCTCATCAAAAGAACTCATTTTAACCTCCTAAAAATAAATAATTTAAATAAAATTAATGATAATACTATACCTAATAAATTTCCAAGTAAATCTGCAACTTCAAAACCCCTGTTAGGAATAATTATATGCAAAATTTCTAAAACTATAGATAATAAAATCAAATAATAAATTATTTTTTTTAACTTTTTTGAAAAAGATAAATATCCTAAAAATGAAAAAATAAAAAAAACATAAACATGATTTGAAGAAACAAAAAAATCTCTTGTTATCTGTGGTTGAGTATAACAATCGTTATATAAAAAGCAGCCAAAGATACTTCCGGGATATAAATAGAAAATAATTAAAATAATGTTCACAAAATAAAATGAATTCTTTAATATTTTCATAATTATTCTATATTCAATTTTTATATATGAGTCATCTTATACTTGTAAGACATGGACAAAGTGAATGGAATTTAGAAAATAGATTTACTGGATGGGTAGATGTGAACCTGGCCCCCAAGGGAAAACTCGAAGCTTGCAAAGCTGGAGAGTTATTAAAGAAACTTGATATAAATATTAATCATTTTTTTTCTTCTTATCAAAAAAGAGCTATTGATACATTAAAACTTATCTTAAATACAATGAGAATTAAGGACGACAAGATTATTAAGGCATGGGAGTTAAATGAAAGACATTATGGATCTTTAACTGGCCTAAATAAAGATGAAGTAAAAAAAAAATTAGGTGAAGATAAGGTTCATATTTTTAGAAGATCTTGGGATAATCCTCCTGAACCTTTAAGTAAAAATAATCCATATCACCCATTAAATATTGCAATTTATAATGATGTACCAAAAAAAAAAATACCAGAC
>Ga0257111_1000471_pt1 | contig 16676 bp, 7 predicted proteins | sample LP_taG_6_FD_191567 | JGI IMG/M metagenome (GOLD analysis project Ga0257111, IMG submission 191567) | Marine microbial communities from Northeast Subartic Pacific Ocean, Canada - LP_J_2015_P26_500m | ecosystem: Environmental > Aquatic > Marine > Oceanic | place: Canada: Northeast Subartic Pacific...
AATTTTAAACTTACCCTGCTAATACGATCAACCTCTTCGATTGACATTTGTAATGAATAATGCGCTTTAATATCCACATCCTCCAGGGCAACCTGTAACGACCAACCTCCCATGGTAAAATCTACTAACGGTGAAAACTGATGCAGCGGTATAAAATGAATTTTATTGGAACTCATTTCGTACCAGCGGGATTCAGGTGTATCAAGAATAATTGCCATGACGATACCATCTTTATCAAAGAACCGAATTACTGGTACCGACCGATAATTTCCCAGGGATATATTTTTCGTCAATTCCGGTGAAAAATTGAAATTTTCCCGATCAAAATGAACGATCGTCAACGATCCATCCTGCGTCAGCCCCGTGTATGGCAATGAGGTCAGCATATCATTAATAATATCACCTTTTATACCGTAATCGACGCGCATATTTACAGTGATCATTTTATCATCTTCATCTTCATCATATACATAGGTCGGCTTGTAAATAAAAACATCATACGGTTTGTCCATTAAATTGGCCAGTACCTGATCCAGTAGAGCGGTATTGTTCACATTTTCTGGTGAAGGTTCATTGAAGGGCCGATTATTGATATCAACTACCCATTCGTCTTCCGCGACAGGTTCCTTGGCCGGCGCTTCTTTCGGTTTACCACGGGCACCAATCACAAAATCCATGGATCGTTCCAGGTCGGCAATGGCATCATCGATGGATGATGTAATGACCGCTCCCCTATCGCCAAATGTTTTTGGAATGGCTGTTGCCTGCGGCGTGGTGAAATCGGGATATATTTTTTTGGTAGTTTTTTTCTGGGGCAGGTATGGAATACACACAGTTTTTACTACTTCGGCCAGTACATTATTCAATTGTGGTATATTATTGTAGCTACCGATTACCTCCCGCCGGTCCAATTCTTCCCAATTGGCTATATCGATAAACTGTATGTCAACGGATATTTCATCTACCTTGCGGGAAAATTTACCCAGTGCTAGGATATTCCGTGAGTCCCGCGGCTGTTTTAATAGTAGTGCCCGATTATTCATAATATTTTCCAGATCATCACGATTGCGTAAAAATAGACCATCCAAGGGCGTCATTTCCTTGGTTAACATATCCGTAAATCCCGAACCGAGCCAGGCAATGGCCTGTTCGTTATTAATATTATCAAAAGGCAGTAAATACAGGTATAATTTTGGTGCTGCTGCAAGGAAATTGACCGAGATGACCATCATACAGAGATTGTACAATGGTCTTTTCGCGAGGTTCATGGTATGTAAATTAGTTGCAAATGAATTAGTATATCCAGCGCAAAATTGTTGATCGGTTTACTATTTTTTTCCAATCTTGGCCCAGGAATCCCTTAGTGGTACCGTTCTATTGAAGACCAGACTATCGTTTGTAGTATCTGGATCCGCGCAGAAATAGCCCAGTCTTTCGAATTGTACTGTTGTACCCACAGGTACATCTGCCAACGAGCGTTCCAACATACAATCGGATAAAACTTTCAGGGAAAGCGGATTCATGGTTTCGAGAAAATTATCTTCCGAATCTGGATTAGGCACAGAAAAAAGACGATCATATAAATGCACTTTGGCCTGTACCGCGTCCTGGGCATGGACCCAATGCAAAGTGGCTTTTACCTTTCTACCATCTGGTGCGTTACCACCTTTCGTCTCTGGATCGTACGTACAGTGGATTTCCACAGGATTGCCCTGATCATCTTTGAGTACTTCCTCGCAGGTTATAAAATACGCATAACGCAGGCGCACTTCCCTGCCCGGCGCCAGGCGAAAGAATTTTTTAGGAGGGTCCTCCATAAAATCATTTTGCTCAATATAAAGTTCCCGTCCAAAGCTGATTTCCCTCATACCGGCAGCGGCATCTTCCGGATTATTGATAGCTGCTAATGTTTCCGTGGCCTCTTCCGGGTAATTTGTAATCACAACTTTCAAGGGCTGTAGGACGGCCATACGCCGCTGAGTGTGTTGATTAAGATCCTGCCGCAGGTGGTATTCCAGCTTGGCCAATTCCATGATATTATCTCGTTTTGCCACCCCTACTTCGGCCATGAAATCGCGGATCGCAACAGCGGTATATCCGCGGCGACGCATGCCTGATATTGTCGGCATTCGCGGATCATCCCAGCCAGATACATGTTCTTCATCAACCAGCTGTTTTAGTTTTCTCTTTGACATAACCGTGTAGTCAAGATTTAACCGGGCAAATTCAATTTGTTGGGGGTGATAAACACCCAATTTTTCCAAGCACCAGTCATATAAGGGGCGGTGATCCTCGAACTCGATCGAACAGAGAGAATGGGTTACACCCTCTATCGAATCTTCCAGACCATGGGCCCAGTCATAGGTTGGATATACACACCACTTATCTCCTGTTCGATGATGGTTGGCATGGATAATGCGGTATATGACCGGATCACGCATATTCAAATTTGGATGGGCCATATCAATCTTCGCCCGCAATGTCCTTTCCCCATTGGAAAATTCGCCAGCAGTCATACGGGAAAACAAGTCCAGGTTCTCTGCCATACTGCGTTTTCGGTAGGGACTATCCTTGCCCGGCTCGATCAAGGTTCCCTTTGTCGCTCTGATTTCATCACTAGTCAGATCGCAGACAAATGCGTCTCCCTGTTCGACCAACTGGATGGCTAACCCATGCATTTCTTCAAAATAGTCGGAAGCAAAGCATAACCTTTCTTCCCAATCGTACCCAAGCCAGGCTACGTCGTCTTGGATGGCATTGACATATTCTTCTTCCTCAGCCACAGGATTGGTATCATCAAATCGCAAGTTGCACTTGCCACCATATTCGTTCGCAATATTGAAGTTCAAACAAATAGCCTTAGCATGGCCAATATGTAAATAACCATTTGGTTCTGGGGGAAAACGCGTATGGACACGCTGGTCAAATTTGCCGGTGATATTATCCTCTTCAATAATGCGTTGAATGAAGTTGCGCTGTTTTTCAGTCATTGGTCAGCGGAAATATAGTTAATGCTTTACGTAGCCGGCGAATACAAGTCATTTTACCCAGTAATTCCAGCAATTCGAACAAACCCGGTCCCTCTGATTGACCAGATACTGCCAAACGTACTGGATGGATCAGTTTAGCCGCGGATACAGCCATGTCTTCTGCCGTGGCGCGCAATGATGTTTCCAGGTCAGCAGCAGACCAATTAGCGATATTTTCAAGGCGCTGGATGTACTTTTCGATCAATTTATTCAATGACTTGTCCTTCCAGCGCTTGGCGGCTGCTTCCTTATCAAATGTTACCGGGTCAGAAAAGAAATAGCCGGTCATATCTTTGAGTTCATTAAATGTCTTGGCCCGAATCTTCATCAGTTTCAGTATATGGTGTATATATTCATCTTTGGCACGGCGCTGCCAGTTCGGCTCTTCGCTACGAATTGACTGTAATATTTCATCTTCAGAAACTCTGGCTAAATGCTGCCCCGCGATCCAGTGCAACTTTTTTTCATCATATACAGCACCTTTTTTCTGCACTTTTTGAATGGTAAACTGGGCCACCATTTCCTCTCGGGTGAATAACTCCTGTTCTGTTCCTGGATTCCAGCCCAGCATCACCAGATAATTCAATAATGTATTTGCAGCATATCCTGCGTCCCGAAACTCCTGTATTCCTGCCGCACCATGGCGCTTGCTCAAGCGTTTTTTATCTGGACCAAGGATCATTGGCAAATGTGCAAATTCAGGGACAGGATAACCTAGTGCTCCATAGATCAGTAATTGTTTTGGTGTGTTGGATATATGATCCTCTCCGCGGATCACATGGCTGATTCCCATAGTGTGGTCATCTACTACCACCGTAAAATTATATGTTGGAGTACCATCAGAACGAGCAATGATAAAATCATCAATTTCTTTATTGTTCACAGTGATAGATCCATAAATATGATCCTTGAAAAGAGTCTTCCCAGGTGGAATTTTCAACCGGAGAGTAAAGGTTTGGCCTGCGTTTAACAGCCGCTTTTGATCCTGTAATGGCATGTCCCGGTATGTTTTAGGAACACGAAAATCGCCCCCTTTGGCCTGGGCTTCCTTACGGGCTTGATCCAGTTCTTCTCTGGTAAGAAAACAACGATAGGCTGCCCCATTATCCAGCAATTTCTGGATAGCGTTTTTGTAGGCACCAGTCCGTTCCGATTGGAATAATAATGGCTCAGACCACTGCAGGCCCAACCAGTTTAAGGAATCAATTATCTGACCGGTGTATTCTTCTTTGGATCGATCCCGATCAGTATCCTCAATGCGCAGAAAAAATTCACCTCCATGATGTTGGGCGTATAACCAGTTAAATAGTGCCGTACGGGCACCACCTAAATGTAATTGTCCAGTTGGGCTGGGTGCGAAACGTACACGGATAGGCGGCTTGTTCATCAGGTCAATTTACAAAATAGGAAATTGCGGAGGGGGAGGGATTTGAACCCCCGGACCTTCGCAGGTCAACGGTTTTCAAGACCGCCGCATTAAGCCGCTCTGCCACCCCTCCGAAAATCAAGGCCTGCGGAGAGAGAGGGATTCGAACCCTCGATACGGAAAAACCGCATACACGCTTTCCAAGCGTGCTCCTTCAGCCACTCGGACACCTCTCCAACTATTCTTGCTTTTGAATTTACAGTAAAGTGTGATATAAATTAAGCGGACTCGTCGGCTTTGGCTGACGTGTCTTTTCCTAATGCATCTGCATCTTCAGCCTGTTTCTCAGTGACTGATCCAACGTCCTCTGTGGCTGGTTCTACTGTTTCATCTGCATCATTTTCTTTTTCAACAGTAGCTTCTTCACCCTCTGTAGCGCCACTTTCTTGATCATCTTCCGTAGTCGCTGTATCATCCGTTTCAGGTTCAGGTTCTGCTTCTACCTGCTTGGCAGCAGCAGGTTCATTCACTTCTGTCACCGACTCTTCCGCAACAACATCTGCCAATTTTTCCTGACCATTATCATCCGCTGTCTCTTCATGGTCCTTCGGCTCATCAAATCCATCTTGTTCTACAGTATCCACATCCGTTGCAGATTCAATAACCGGAATTTCCATATTAAATACCTGAGCTACTTCATCCATCCGCTTAAGTGCACCATCAAGATTTTCACCTTCCTTGACCTCTATCATTTGTTCATTAAAGCGCCAGTACCCTGTCTTCTCTGATTTGACACTCTTGATGTACTTGACATAAGTGCTTAGATTTTTTTTCTTCTTTTTCGCAGCTTTATCAGCAAAAGATTGTTGTTTAGCCATAAGTAAATTTATCCAGTATCAGTTTATATAAATTTTGCCGGCGAATTTAGTGCGCATCTGTTGGAAGTCCAACGCCAATCCAGCAGTGTTATTTACGGTGTGTACTTATACTGCATGATTTGGCCATCTTCCCAACTCTCCGGTTTTGTCTCACCCGTGATCACGTTCAAGGTTTCATTATCACCAAATTCAAAAAGACTGATGCGTCGGATTCCAGAGCGGTCCAAAGACCAGCTCAGGGTCCAGGGTTTGGACGAATAATCAAGGGTAAAGCTTCCTTTCTCCCGGTTGCTCACCTTTTTCCCCATCTGGATCCATTGTTCAAATTCACCTGTTGTACCATCAATCCCTGCAGTGGTTGTGAAGTTCCATATAACAGTAATTACTGCACCCTCAAAGATCCATTGTCCATCAATGGGTCGTACATAATCCACATTATTCGCCAGGGCTGGATCATTTTCATTACCTGCCGGGTCTGTGCCTCGCAGTGTGACTGTATACGTGGTACTGGACATTTGTTCAGTGCTATTCTGCAATACAATTGCATCATGATCCCCGGTCTCTTTTTCACTTTCTGTCATTTGTATAGTATGGGGTGCATTGTCATCACTATTGCCACCGCTGCGGACCCAGGTCAAAGACCCTTCTTCCAGGTCTTCAGAAATACTGTAACTTATTTTTTGTCCAATAATTACCTTATCCGACGCTGGGATTAGCATAGTAATGATCGGCTTGGTAATATCATATAAAATTGATTCCCTTACATCCACATTACCAATGTTGCCCGCCAGATCATTACCAGAAAATTCTATTTTATACGTGGCACCATCAATTAAAAATGGGGCCGGCGATAAGGGGTAACGGTTTACTGTATTCTCCTGTAATTTTTTTGGATCCAGATTCAAGGTATGGGGACTGCCCGGGTCTTCAGGACCGCTCAACCAGGTGTAGGTAAATGTTGCTTCTCGTAAATGCTCAGAAAGTTCATAACCAACATCCGTATTATTGATGGCCGGTCTATCTGGTGGATAAATGATTACAACCGCCGGTGTTTCTGTATCAAAATGCACATTATCCAGCACTGTAGTTACCGACATATTGCCGGCCTTGTCTGCACCATTCAACGTCAGTTGATATATTGTTCCATTTACGAGGTTTGGCGCTGCAATGTTGATGGTCTCCTGCGGACCAGATCCAAAATATTTAGCAGGTATATCCATAGTGTGGGGTGACCCACCATCGGCTTCACCGTCCGTCCGTAACCATGTAACTGATCCTGTCTGCAGTATCTCTGAATTAGTGAACTGCAGCACAGCCGAATTCACATATCCACCAGCAGCAGGTACAACATCCAGAAATACAGGCAGCGTAGTATCATAGGTTACGCTATCAACTAATACAACGGTCAATTCATTTTCAGCGCGATCCGCAGCATCAATAAGTAACCGGTACATTACACCATCTACCAGTGCAGACTGATTGATAAAATTTTTCTTGTTAAAAACACCCAGTGACAGTTCTATATCTTTAAGTACTACGTTATGTGTTGAATCATCTGCCACGGAAACGGGTTCCCAAATGATCGTACACTGACTTAATATTTCGTCTAATTTATACGAGAGAACAGGTGCCTTGAGAGATCCGCCAGTGACCGGTATAGTTACCACAAATTCCGGTACAATGTCATCATAGATCACACCTTTCAAAGTGCGGGATGTTTTATTGCCGCCCAGGTCAGTTGCGATCAAGGTCATCGTATACACGGTATTGTTCACCAACATTGGGGCCTCCGTTAGACGAATATTTTCGTATCGCCCTTGTGGTAAGAACGTCTCAGGCAATAATGCCTTATGCGGCGCATCCGGATCTGCGGTGCCTCCTGTTCTGGTCCAGAAAAGTTCAAATTCGCGCAATGATTCATTGGTAGAGTAAGATAATCCGCGGTAATTGATATAATCACCCGCACTAGGTGCAAGTATCGCGATGACCGGTGGAATGGTATCATAAGTAACATTTTCAATTAATATTGGTTCATTGGGATTACCGGCCCTGTCAAATACAGATATGCCTATATCATAACCTGACCCACTTTTTAACGGTAATGTTTTATCAAGATCCGCAACAGCATCTTCTAGGGTAGTGAGTTGTAAATCCTGTAATTCAATGGTATAGGGACTAGTGCTATCGTAGGTCCCTCGAGTTCGTTCCAGCGTAACTGTACCTGCCCCCAATGGCTCACTAAGATTATACTTTAATACCAAATCAAAATAATACCCATTTTCCACAGGCTCAATTACGGAAAATACGGGTGGTGTGATATCATGGGTAACACCGGAAATCTCAATCGGGTCAGCAACATTATTAGCCATATCCATTGCTACAATGGTTATATCATACATAGCCCCATCCACAAGTGTAGCCTGATCACTGAAATTTACTTCCTGATAGAAGCCCTCAAAGCGAAAGGTTGTTGGTATCTCAACAGTGTGAGGACTATTTGGATCTGCAGGCCCACCTATATGCTGTAGAGTGATGGTTGCTTCCCGGAGTTGTTCATTCGTGGAATAGGTGAATTTTGGAGCATTAAAGAAACCCTGGACTACTGGATATTCTACGATCACTATCGGTGGATTAATATCATAAAGTACGTTACCGATCGAAGTGAATTCGGCTTTGTTGCCGGCCCGGTCATTACCGTCAAATGTGATCACATACCGTGTACCATCAACAAGATTCCCCTCTAATGCCAGCACCCAATCAGTATGCATCCCATCCTTAAGTCCTTCGTCTAATAGAGCAATGCTATGGGGGGATCCGGGATCAGAAGTTCCGCTGCCCCGTGTGAAGATAAAATCACCTCTGTGTAGGTTTTCAGAATTCATAAAACTGATATCAACCGTGTTCAATATTTCAGAATCTATGGGTCTAGTCATTGATACAACAGGGGCTGTATTATCGAATAAAACATTATCTACCACAATTATATTCGACTCATTGGTCGCCAGGTCTACACCTTTGAATTCATAGCGATATATCGCACCATCAGTCAATGCAGGAGTATTGGTGATGATGGCACTATCAACCCGCCCTGCCGCTAGTTCATACATCACTACTTCTACATTGTGGGGAGACAATGTATCTGGTGTACCACCAATATGGGTAATCGTAAGATCAGATTGGAGCATGGTTTCACTGTAGTCATAGGTAATCAACGCTGCATTCAACGCCCCATTTTCTGCTGGTTCAATTAAGTCGATAACCGGTTTTGTAATGTCAAAATGTACGTCGGAAACCGTATATACATCGGCAACATTTCTGGCGCTATCTATCCCATTAAGTGAATAGGTGTAAACTGAACTATCAATTAAGTTAACTGAATTATTTAGTATAGTTTCAAGATAACTACCTGCTTGCATTTCATCCTTCGTCAATTGAATTTCTATAGGTGATCGCGAATCCAGTTTCCCACCCGTATTGACAATGGTTATGGAAGCTTCCCGCAAATCTTCACTCAATGTATAGTTAACCTTTTCAGAATTCGCATAGGGCCATTTAAATGAATCAAATACTGTTTCACTAGCCATTGGTTTTGTGATCACCACAAAAGGATTTATTTCATCAAATCGCACATTTGGTATTATAAATTCAGAAACAAAATTACCGGCGGAATCGCGGCCAGTATAGGTGATGGTGTAAATACCTCCAGAGATGAGGCGTACCATACTGCGCGGTAATCGTCCACCCCCCGGACCAGCCTTTAGTCTGCTGCCGCTGAGACGAACCAGGTATTCCCCATCTGGATCTGGCTCACCACCAATATGGTTAAAAACAATACGACCAAAAATAAGATCTTCGCTGATGGTGTAGGCTAAATCAAGTTTATTGATCCATTCATTTGCGTCAGGTTTCAAATCAGAAAATATTGGGTAGGTAAAATCATATTTTACGCGACGAATCCGGTTAACCTCAGCCTGGTTACCGGCTCTATCTATACCGGCCATAGTCAGATCATACCAGGATCCGTCAGTAATATCAGGTAAAATTGAGAAAAGTGTGGAATCATGAACTCCCGCCGTCATATCATCTGCTGCCAGTTCAATCCGGTGCGGACTCAAGGTATCAATCCCTGTTTTAATTTCCCATGTTACCGCTGCCTGTATCAGCGGCTCACTAACCGTATAACTGACTGCTTTATTATTAATATAACCACCATTCGCAGGTTTATTTATTGTCAATATTGGCAGGGTAACATCATATATAATTCCTTCTGTTATCCTGGTTTGGTTGGCATTACCAGCCAGATCTATAATATTGAGCAACAGGTCATAATGGGTGTTTTCGTCCACGGATATAGCATACATGATCAGGCGGTTTTCACCAACAGCAAGGTCCCTGGTGCGTAGTGCAACCTGTTTCGCATCACCCTGCGGATTGATCCAGAACATTTCAGCGGCTAATAGCGGCTCACTATTACTGATAGTAACCGCATTTGTATTCACAAAAGAACTATCCAGCGGGTCCAGTATTGCGGTAATCGGTGATGTAATATCATAATGGTAATTAGTAATCAGTGTTGTATCGTTCCAGTTGTTTGCAATATCACGACCAGCCAACTGTATTGTATAAACGGCACCATCTACCAGTGGCAATTGATTTCCCAATGTGTCTCGGGGATGGAAGCCCTGTGAAAAATCCACCGAATCCATTTCAAATTCCACTTTTGTACCAGGATTCAACGAACCGGCTTGTTCGGTAAAAGTTACCTTTCCATAGTATAGATCCTCCGACAGGGTAAACTCGAAAAGGGGATTGTTAGAATAGGCATTTGACTGCGGAGATATATCAGAGAATACAGGCAATGTTCGATCAACGTGAAAATTATATAGACCAACTGGATTGGCAAAATTTCCTGCCAGATCCTGAGCTTCAAAACCGATCATATAGGTAGAGCTGTCCCGCAGGTCCGCCTGTGCATAATCATCCGAATTATGTACACCAGCAGTTAACCCTTCAGGAGAAATAGTCACTTCAGCGGTCAAACGTTTTCGCTCTGCACTGGTGCCAACATAAATGATCTTCGCACTGCGCAGGTCTTCCGAGGTTGAATAATTGATGTTTGTACTGGGTGTATAGTGATTATTCCCTGGTGCAATGATGGTTAGAACTGGTCGACTAATATCAAATGTAACCCGATCATTGATCACCATATTGCTCTCATTACTCGCTGGATCTATACCAAAAAATGATACTCGATATACTGTACTGTCCTGCAGGGTCGTTTGCCCGATTAAGATCGTATCGATATAGGTACCTTTTTTTCGTTCATCCTCTGTGAATGTTATCCTGTGCGGTGCGTTAGGATCATCCGCACCAGCTATCGCTTCCCACAGTAAAGTAGCTTCTGCCAATGATTCATTGATTGAGTAACTGATCCTTGTTTCTTTTATAAAACTATCAGGCATAGGTGCATTCAAAGCCAACACCGGTGGATTTGCATCATAAACGACACCTAGTACCACTGCCGATTGAGCAGCATTGCCTGCCAGATCTACACCGCTGACTGTTAGTGTATATTGAGTGCCTTCCATAAGTTCAGGGGTAAACTCCGGCTCAATGTTGTGGGCTCCAATTTTAAGGTCGTCACCGCTTATGCTAGAAATATGTGGTGAACCCAGATCGTAATCACCACCACTGTATTCATAACGCACCGTTATACTGCCCATATCCTCTGATAAATCATACGCAGTCTGAGTAGAGGTTATAAATACATCAGGACCGGGATTGGTTATAGTGATTACCGGCGGTGTTACGTCATATTTTACATTTTTTGCTGTGGCCAGGTTGGAAGGGTTTCCCGCCCGATCTTTCCCGTATAGTGTTACATCGTAATAGGCGCCATCAACGAGATCCGGTGCATTTGTAAGCATAATAAATTGTTTTTCACCCGGTTCCCGCTCGAACGGTTCCAGCGGATGAATATGCTCATCCATATCTAACACACCGTCTACCCAGGTCCAGGTCGCTGTGGCTTCCAGCAGAAATTCGCTAATAAAATAGGATAGATTCGTGTTGTTCACCGCTGCAAGGGTCGCCGGATACTGTAATTCTATTTCTGGTGGTGTAAAATCATAAGTCACGTTGGAAATTCGTCCGGCGACAGCTTCATTCTTGGCTAGGTCATAGGCATCAAAAATCAAATCATAGCTTGCCCCGTCCTTGAGTTTTACTATTGCGGTAAACATCGTTGTATCATGAAGACCAGCAAGCAGTTCATTCCCTTGCAAGATAACGGTATCTGGGGTTACACCTCTCGTATAAAGCTGTAACCAGGATACCTGACCATAAAGTAAATCTTCTGATAGTTCGTAATTGAGAAACGTTTTTGCCTGATATGTATTGTTTGCAGGATGAGTAAGTGTGATGATCGGCGGTGAAAAATCATAGTGCACAGAAGTAATCTTAGATGGTATACCTTCATTAGTGGCCAGATCTGCACCTTTCATTTCCAGATTATAGGTCACACTATCAATAAGATTGGTCATATTCGCTAACAATACATCCGTATATACCCCTTCGATCATTTCCTCTCTGTTTATCAATATGATCCGCGGTGATTCCGGGTCTTTTACTGGATTTAGCGCTGTCCACGTGATTGTACCTTCCCGAAGTGGTTCCGATATTTCATAGGAAACAGTAAGATAATTCACAAATGCTTCATTGACCGGATCAAGAATTGCAAATACCGGTAGCGTAATATCGTAAGTTATGTCTGGGGTGGTAATGAACCCTGTTTGATTACCAGCCAGGTCCTGACCGATAAATATGAGATCATATATGGTACCGTCCGACAGTTCCGTTTGGTTCTTGAGCATCCAGTTTGTTCGTGTATCACCCTTGCGTTCATTACTTACCAAGGCTATTACGTGTGGCGCCGCTGTATCCTTCAGTCCTTCACGGTAAACCCAGGTAAATTCTCCTACAGCAAGATCTTCACTTACAATGAATGATAGCCGTGGATTATTAACATGGGACCCCATGTTTGGATATATCTGTGTATAGACGGGGGGCGATATATCATAATAAATGGGTTCACGGATGGCCGGATCTGAAATATTGCTAGCAGGATCGATGCCGATGAACTTGAAACTATAGGTAGTTGTATCCATCAATGGCAATGCATCATCTAATAACGCTTTATGCATGCCCAGTTGTAGTTCTTTTTTTGGCAGTTGGTACACATGTGGTGATAATGTGTCTCTAATACCAGAAAGGTCCGTTATAATAATTTGACCGGAAGCCAAGACCTCACTTGCTTCGACCTGAACCTCTAAATGATTCACATAAGTATTACTCAATGGATAGTACATGTAAACCAGCGGCGGAGAAATGTCGTAAAGGATCAGTTCCTCTGCCTGGAAGAAGGAACTATTCCTGGCCCGATCATAGACAGTAAGTTGCAGCGTATATTCCGCACTATCCAGCAGCGGTGTCTGATTATCCAGTGTAATAAACTGTTTGGTCCCGAGCTTTAACTCAGCGTTGGTCATGGCAATACGGTGTATCGAATCCTGGTGTGAGGATGATGGAAAGGGTATCCATTCGACATACCCTGTAGATAATGGTTCATCTGTTGTAAAAAAGAATTCTGGTTTATTTATGGCTGGCTTCGTACCAATGGAAATGGTTGGAGGTGTAATATCATACATTACGTGCCGGATAACTACCTTAATGATCTCAAATTCGAAGGCACTCTCCCCTGCGAATTCGATATCGTAGATCCCTCCGTCCGTGAGATAATTGTCCAGTTGTAGATCATACTCGTAATATGTGCGTCGTTCAAACAAACTGTCTGGCATCTTAAAAACATGCACACTATCCACATCTGGCACACCTGCGACCCAGCGCCAGGTAATAAAACCGTAATTAATACTATCCTGCAACTCAACGGATATCATGGTATGATTCACAAAACCGCTGTCTACTGGTATAATGGGATTATAAACAGCTTCCAGTGAATCCTGGTTTAATCTGATGTCCATTACCAAGGTTTTCGAGGAATCATATTCCAGAATCCTGGTCAATTCTGTTTGCGGATCAAAATCATAAGTCCATAATCGTATTTGCTTACCATCAGGCAGTCGTTTCCATACTTGTCTGGTCAGCCATCCTTGATCATTATATTCCAGCGTTGCATTGGCATACCCAACCGCATTCACATCCAAGAAATGGAAGAAATAGGGTTTTTCATATTCATTATAATCGATGATAGTAAAGATATCATCCTTCCAGGTCTCTAGCGAATCGACTCCATAAACATAGGAAATATACTTCGGCGCCTTTCCCCGTAATCCGAATAATGTCTTGCGCACCAAGCGATCTTCCCCCTCATAATCCTGTTTCTGAATAGGGTCATTTGTATTGGTCTCATAAGTATATGATACTTTGGTAACGACAATACTTTTGCGGTTCAAATTCGTCTTAGATATCAAACGGTTCAGCGCATCATATTCGGCGCGAATATGCGGTTTGTATCGAATTTCTGATTGGGGTGTGGGGTGTCCGCTTATAAAATCAAATTCGTTTACATAATAAAGTGTTTTTAAACCTGGCTGCTGGGCGTAGGTGAAAAAAGAAATAAAGGAAACAATTGTGATCCAGCGGCGCATCGTTCAGTTCATGGTTTGAGTACGCTGGTTCTTTTCGGTCCGCTGGTTATTTTTCCTGGCTTTTCCAGCGCTTTTTCCGCCAATTATCCAGAGCAAGTTTTCGCATATCCACCACGGAATCGGTCTCATCAACAATCTCAATACCTAGCAGTGTTTCAATTGCATCTTCAAGCGTGATCAATCCGGCAACCTGGCCAAATTGATCCTTGACCATGAAAAGGTGTTCGCGGCGTTTCACAAATTCATCCAGAACATCACCGACAGAATCATTTTCTTCCACAGCATGAATCGGTTTGGCCAATTCACCCATGGTGACATCAAACTGATCTTCAGCTTTGCTTTTTAACAGAACATGGCGACGCACGATACCAATGATATTATCCAGTTCCTCTTCATATACGGGAATACGTGAAAATTCAATGTCATTGTACTTATCCAACACTTCTCTCACACTACTGGTGTTCTCCAGCGCAAAAATCACAGATCGGGGTGTAAGTACTTCCTCTACTGGGATATCATCAAGCTTGAGCACATTTTCAATCACCGTACTCTCACTCTCTTCAATCGTACCTTCATCTTCACCCAATTCTGCCATTGCGATAACTTCTTCCCGAGAAACTTTATCTTCATTGCCATCCTTAGCCAACCACTTGGAAAGCAATTCCAACATGACCACCAATGGATAGGTCATAATGATAAGCACTTGTACCGCAAAAGTAGCAGGAACAAGTATTCTTCTCCAGTATAGTGCACCGATTGTTTTTGGTATGATCTCAGAGAAGATTAATATAGATAAGGTTAAAATACCAGACATGATCGCCACCCAATTGCTGCCAAATTCAGTTAAGGCAATAGCACCGACACTAGCTGCGCCTACCGTATTGGCTATGGTATTTAAACTTAGGATGGCTGATAAAGGTCGATTAATATTTTCCTTAAAGTAGGATAACTTTTCCCCTAGCGCAGGCCGATCCTTTGACACCAAACTTATATGGGCGTGTGTTACCGAAAGAATAAAGGATTCTAGTAGGGAGCATAAAAATGATATACTTAATACAGCAAAAAAATAGAGAAATAATCTGCTCATTTTGAATTGAATTTAATGATGTATTTATCGGACTGCAAATTGCACCCTTTTTCTTCGCAGGATGATCATGGGAATGTAAAACAAACCCAACACAAGAATGCCAAACATCTCAAACCCAATGAAATAAAGCGGCCATACACCAATGACAAAAGGACTTTCAACACCAGGTTTTTGACAAATAAACCAGTAATTACCATCCAAAATGCTGTTCACAAACGATATGATAAAAACACCTGCATTGGTAATCAGGATCATATCTAAAAATGATCCTTTGCGGCAGAGCATATTTTCATTGACAATGAGCCATTGTACATTCAAAATGAATATTGAAGCACGGGTGCAGACAATACCTCTTTGATTTGGTAAATGGTTTTACCCATTATCAGGATCATCTACATCTGGCTCATCATTTTGAACAACTGGTTCTAGTATTCTAACAGAATGTAGTGGCAAAGTCCATTCGACACCATTTTCATCAGTTGCTACGACACGGGTAGGAAAATGGGCTACGGATACGATCGTGAGTTGTGCTTGGGCAGCTAGATCTCTATTTACTTCATGATGATCAATAGTCGTTTCTACTTTGGCACCAGCAGCAAACCCAGCGTGTTCATCTGATCTTTCATCATATATATTTGCCATACTATAGTATTCCCTTCCTGCGTATAATATTTAAAATTGTTCAGTTAGTATAAGGTTTGATTCAATTTCTGACCGTGAACGCCATATTTGTCGTAATTTTTTCTGTGAATAAAATTTGGCCTGGTCGGTTCGGTGTGGTGAATTTTCTTGAGAAGCATTTCCATAGCCAATACTGGCCATCGCTTGCAGCGGATCACCGAATTCAATAATAGCTTGGAAAGAATCACCCCCAACCGCCACATAACGATTATTCTCAATTGGGCGATATCCTGTCACTCGAAATAAGCCATAAGGATCGCCGGGGCCGCCATTTGCTGGCAGATCCACATCATCACGAATAATACGGAATACAGCGCCCCAGGCAATATCCAGTTTACCGTGGTTATCAATAACCTTTTTTCCAGCAGTATGAAGTGCCGCTAATCCGGCAGATATATCCGCAATTCCAATAGGTGTATTCATCGGATCTTCTTCAAGCCAAGGTGAATGAAACAGATCGGGATTATCTATATGAAAGCCAATCGCATCCACCCATTCCTTGAATAACACAGCACCACGACTTTCATTGTCTGCACAGCGATCCCATTTTTTCAATACAGTTGCTGCTTCGTGCAAAAATTTATCATCTGAACTTTCAGCTGCTTCGACTAAATCATCCACTAATCGATCCGCCAGTTCCATGCGGGTATCCATCTTATAGGCTAATAGTTCACGGAAGGTAATTTTATCATCCTCATAAGCCATTCTAGCCGATCTCTGGGCACGAAAATGCATAAAGTTCCGGGACATATAATCTGGATAATCATGACGATCCAATTCCCGCGGTAGTGTAGTAGTCCACGGTGGATCATTGGCATTTTGTAGCCAGCCTGATTTTGCATCAATTACCTTTGGCAATTCGGCATACGTATGTGTATCCTGCCACAGCGTTTGCGGTGTATCACCGGGAACAGTACCCAACCAATCCCAATCTCCAGCAGGTCTAACCGGTGTCCTGCCTCCGAAAAG
>Ga0257111_1000473_pt1 | contig 16599 bp, 15 predicted proteins | sample LP_taG_6_FD_191567 | JGI IMG/M metagenome (GOLD analysis project Ga0257111, IMG submission 191567) | Marine microbial communities from Northeast Subartic Pacific Ocean, Canada - LP_J_2015_P26_500m | ecosystem: Environmental > Aquatic > Marine > Oceanic | place: Canada: Northeast Subartic Pacific...
CTTTGGAAAGCTCAAACCAAAGATTAGACCTACTGATTTTATTTGGCTGGAGAATGAAAAAGATAATAGGGTGAAAAGGGCGTTTATTAATATCTTAAAATACAGTGTGGGCGATCCTGAAGTCAGTGGTTTTTTGCAGAATATCATCAGATCAGATACAAGTTACTATGCTATCGCAGATGCATTCAGGGTACTATCTACAATCGATTCATCCAGCGCAAAAAAATACGTTGAGGGGCTATTAAACACTGAGTCACATAATGATGTAATTAGGAAATCAGCACTTTTTTATTTTCGGAAAGTAAGAAGCAGGTATAACTATAATCGCTTGAAAGAGCTTGCACAGTATGGTGTGTTTAGTTGGCAATCTAGGCCAACAGTATTTGCTGAGCTTGGAAAATATCAAAAGTATAGAACTAATACCTTAGACTTTATGTTACCTTTTATTAAAGACAATGATCGTTTTGTACGTATGGCGGTTATTGGCCAAATAGGTCTACATGGTTCAACATCACATTTTGGTTTGCTTGATAGCGTTGTTGGTTTAGATCCAGTATTGTCAATTAATGTTCGCAGGGCAAAAGAAAAGATAATACGCAGACATAATAAAAAGATTAAAAAATCTGATCAGAATTCTATAGAGCAATTGAATAAAAAAATAAATGAAATAAAAAGTATTATAGACAACTGATGGGCGTTTATTCAATCTGGCTCATGCTTGAGAAAGATAGTCGATCTAGTTATCGGGATCTTATAATAAAATTATCCAAAAAATTAAAAACTCCATCATTTGATCCTCATTGTACACTCTATGGCAGACTAGATTTAGATATTGATCAGATTAGACCTATGGTGATTGACCTTGTAAAAACAAAAAATCAATTTTCTACAAACGTTAAGAGGCTTAAAAATGGAAAAACAAAATGGAAGTCTCTATATCTAGCATTAGATAATAACGAGGATCTTATGTATTTATATGGTGCTTGTAAAAAACAATTTGGTTCTTTAAGAAAATATGCTTTTGATCCACACCTTAGTATAGCCTATGGAATTTTTGATCCAGAGTCCATTCACTATGCTACAAAAAATATTAACATACCTGAGTATTTAGCTTTTTCAGCTATTGCTATAGTAAAAACAGGAGAAAATATTGTAGATTGGGAGATTGTTTTTCAAAGACAATTTGAAAACGGTTAAATCAACACCAAGTTAGATTGCCAATATTAGATTTTGATTGCAATAACATATTATGGTTGGTTAGGTTCAAATTCTGAAATATAAAATAAGTATAAGCATAAGGAGTATATATATGAGTTTTAGGTCTTTTTTATTATCTGTCTTAATCGTTATGATGGGAATAGGCTGCACTGTATCCAATGGTAAAGAAGCAAGCATTGCGCTTCCTACTATGATGTGTGGCATGTGTGAAAAAAATATTAAAAACGCTGTCTCTGATATTGATGGTGTGATGAAGTTAGATGTTGATCTAGAAAAAAAATCTGGGCAGGTTGTTTTTGATGTTAAAAAAATCAGCCTAGCGAAGATTGAAGCAAAAATCGCTGGCGCAGGTTATAAGGCGAATAATACTTCAGCAGAAAAGTCAGCATACGATAATCTACCTCGCTGTTGTAAGGTTGACGGATAAAAAATCTTCTTTTAAATAATGTTTGGTAGTTATACCAATATTTTTCAAATTCCGGTGTAATCCGAAGTTACAACCCATTATGATTAGACAATTAATTCGACTACTGCTATGTATTATCTTAGCAGGAGGGTTTAATATCTCCTCCTCAGGAGAGGTACGTCTAGGTGACTCTTTATTAGCTCAATCAAAGAAAAAGTCATCTAGTAAGAAAAAGAAAAAATCAAAAAAGAAAAAATCAAAAAAGAAAAAATCAAAAAAGAAAAAATCAAAAAAGAAAAAATCAAGTAAGAAGAAAAAAAAATCTACGCCTGCTGCTTCTACAAGTCCTCCAATAATTAACAAAGGGCCAAAGATTAATGTAGCTGCATATGCGGATGAGCTCTACCAGTTAACAGGGCAGTTAGAAGCGTCCAATAAAAAAATGGCAAAGGCTACCAGATATATTTACGCTGAAAAGCCAAAAAAGAAAATTAAAAATATTGAAAGTTTGCCATTTTTAACCACAGGTGATTATGAGGCTGATTCTCGGAACAACCCAAATAATATATACATTCAACGGCAGCTTGGACTTCATTATGAGTCTGTTAGTAATTGGGAAGGTGCTAAGGATATTTATCTAAGACAAATAAAAAAACATCCTACAAATCCTGATGCTCATTTTTACTTGGGATCATTTTATGCTATGCTCGGAGAGTATGAAAAGGCTAGACAATCTTTTGAAGAGGCGCTTGAGCTTAACCCTGACCATAAGGGTACTGTCGATGCCATGGCCATGTATACAAATAATCCTGATCAGAAGGCACTAAGCAATCAGATTTTAGGTATGTCATCTGAGAGGGTACCTGATGGTCCTGCACAGAAGCTAACGATTATTAGGCAGCGTCTAGTAGAGGGCAACTACACCGATGCACTTCGTTTGTCTGAAGAAGGTCATAAGAATTTTCCAACTCACAATGGTTTTTTACAGCTAATTGGTGTAACACAATTGTCAATGGGTAATGTAGAAGATGCTAAGTCTGCATTTCAGCGTTCTATCAAACTAAATGCAAAGGATAAAGAGTCACATGTTTCTTTGGCGAATCTTTATTTTGATATTGGTAAATATGTATATGCTGCACTATCATTCAGCGATGTAATATATCTTGATTCTGAGGACACTGACTCAAGATATATGCAAGGCCTAAGTTATTTTAAGGCTCAAGAGTGGGGAAGAGCAGCTGCATCATGGGAAGACTTATTACACTATAAGCCTGATAATCAAGTTGTCAGGATTTTATTGCCTCAAACATATTATATCCTAGCGATTGAATACAATCGATTGGGAAATCCAGCAATGGGAAGACAATCATTTAAGAATGCTCTTTCTGTAAATCCAAACTCAAGTCTGTGGCTAGCGAGTTCTATGTCTACTCTCGGTGGCTATTATCGTGATAAAAGAATGTATCGAGAATCGCTTGCAGCATACCAGGAGGTCATTGAGCTTAGTCCTAATAATGCACAAGCATACCTAGGCATAGGTCTCACGTACTGGAATATGGATGAAAAGGATTTAGCTCGCAGTTCTTGGAAAAAGAGTATGAGTATCAAGCCAGATAATAATGAGTCACAGGGCTGGTTAATACTCTCGGAACAAGGATCATAATCTGTAATAATTACAACCTATAATACTCGCCTATGATAAGATCAATTACTTGTCTTCTATCTATCATAAGCTTCACTTTTGCTCTAGAAAATGACGGAGACTCCTTGGTAATGGAAGGAGTCAGGGCATTTTATAATTACGAGTTTGAGCTGTCAATTAATACTTTAAATAGGGCACGTAGTCAATATCCAGATCATCCAGGAGTTCATTTTATTTGGTCTTCTGCAAAATATTATGTCAGCCAGGGAATAGATCCCATAGAGTCGACCTATGATACTTTGGACAATAGTCTAGCTAAGATAGAACCTGTATACAATCGTTTTGTAAAAGAGCACCCAGAGAATAATGAATACAGGTTATATCTAGGATCTACTAGAGGTCTGAGGGCACGATCAAGCCTGGGGAATAAAGACTGGCTCTCTGTCCTTATTGAAGCCTATAAAGGTTTCTCAATTATTGAAGAAGTAGCTCAAGAAAATCCTAATTTAATTGATGCACAGCTTCCTATCGGGATTGTTGAATACTATGCTAGTGTGAGTAATATCTTTATTCGTTGGGCAGTAAATCTGTATGGGCTTGAGACCTCAAAGGATCTGGCACTAGAAAAAATAACAAACGCTGCATTAAACAGTAAGTGGGCCTGGATTGAGGCTTCGGGTATCGTATCTTTTATATATTTATGGCTAGAGGATAGGCCTTATGATGCGGTTCCTTTTACTCGTAGACTATCTAAAGAATTTCCCAATAACTTTTATTTTAATATTTTATACCTAGAGTCATTGATAAAGACAAATATGCTAGTCGATGCAAAAAATTTGATTGAAGTATTGGATAAAAGGCATGAGCTATTGACAAAACGTCAAAAAGAATGGTATGGTCCATACTTTGACTATGAGAAAGCGCTACTATTATTTCATGAAAATAAATTTCTAGAAACATTACCGCTTATCGATAATGCAATAGAAAATTATTCTGGAGAGCTTGATATTATTCTCGGTAATTTATTTTTGCTCAAAGCAAAGGTGTTAGACATGCAGGGAGAACGAAGGACAGCGGTAGAGTATTACAAAAATTGCATTGATCTGGATAATTTTTCCTATGCGATTAAACAATCAAAACAATATTTAAGCACACCATATTTAGAGAATGAAAGAAGTAAATAATATTCAGGAATATTGCTCAAATCTAACAAGCTATCAAAGATGGCCTACTCGGGAGGTTATGGTTGGTGATGTATCTGTTGGTGGTAGTAATCCGATTCGTATACAGTCCATGACTACAACAGATACGATGAATACAGATGAAACAATTGAGCAATCAATCCGAATGATAGAGGCAGGTTGTGAGATAGTACGGATAACTGCACCAAGTATTAAAGAAGCAAAAAACTTAGAACTAATTCATCATGGTCTTAGAAAGCGTGGACATAATACTCCCTTGGTTGCAGATATTCACTTTACTCCAAATGCGGCGGAAGTAGCTGCCAGAATAGTTGAAAAAGTTAGAATTAATCCTGGAAATTTTGCGGATCGAAAGAAATTTGAGTTACACGACTATTCAGATAGAGATTATGAAAATGAACTAGAGAGAATAAACAATAGATTCTCACCATTAGTGAAAATTTGCAAAGAGCATGGTACAGCAATACGTATTGGTACCAACCATGGTTCTCTATCTGATCGGATACTTAGCCGTTACGGAGATACCCCATTAGGGATGGTAGAGTCGGCCATGGAATTTATAAGGATATGTGAGTATTGGAATTATTATGATATTATTTTATCAATGAAGGCCAGTAATACCCAGGTTATGGTACAGGCTTATAGACTATTGGTAAAAAAGATGGCAGATGAGAGCATGAACTACCCGTTGCATCTTGGAGTAACAGAGGCTGGTGATGGAGAAGATGGTAGGATTAAATCATCAGTAGGTATCGGCACTCTTTTAGAAGATGGTATAGGTGATACAATTAGAGTCTCTTTAACTGAAGAACCAGAAAACGAGATTCCAGTAGCCAAGATTCTGGCAGCGCGTTATGATAGAGGATTTAGTACTGATTCTTTAGGGCGAATTAATTCGTTGCCCTATGATCCGTATTTTCATTCGAAGAGAAAAACCATGAAGGTCAATAATATTGGCTCTGAAAACGTTCCTCGAGTATTCGCGAACCTATCAAACTTGAATATTATTAAGCCTGAGGATCTATCTTCTTTTGGTTATTTATACTCTAAAGATAAAGATAAGTGGCACCTATCTGACCAGGCAGTAGATTATATTTATGTAGGAGATAATAAAATAGAATTTGAGTTACCAGGGACTCTTTCGATTGTTCAAAATTCGGCAGCATGGGATAACAATATATTTTCCTATCCAGTTTTTGATATTGATAGTTACGAAAAAGCATCGGCTAGGTCAGATATATTAAACTTTATATTTGTAGAGGAAAAAATATATACAGATGAAATAAATAAGCTATTAATTGAAGATAAAACAGTTGTTGTGATACTAATGAATTCTGATGCTCATAGTATCATGGTACAGCGAAAGTTTATTATTGATATGATGAACAGAGGTGTTAGAGTTCCAGTAATAATTAACAGAACCTACAATACTAGTGCAAACTTAGACTTTCAATTAAAAAGCTCAATAGATATTGGCTCATTGCTGATTGATGGTCTTGGAGATGGCGTTTGGTTAGAATTTGGCTCTGACAAAGGTCTTGTAAATCAGACAGTGTTTGGCATTCTACAGGCATCCAGAATGCGCATCTCAAAAACAGAATATATATCATGTCCATCATGCGGTAGAACATTGTTTGACCTCCAGGATACTACAAGTAAGATTAGAGAAGTCACCAATCATCTTAAGGGACTAAAAATTGGTATAATGGGATGTATTGTCAATGGCCCAGGTGAGATGGCTGACGCAGATTATGGTTATGTTGGAACCGGTTCTGGATTTATTTCCCTCTATAAAGGTCAGGATCTAGTGAAGAGAAATATTCCCACTGATAGAGCAGTAGATGCACTTATTGATCTAATAAAAGAACACGGAGACTGGACTGATTCTGTCCCTGTTTAACGTTGTTCCTGATTTTATCTAGATTGTATAATTAGGGTGTTGTTTAAGCATTTTTTAACAAAAGAGGAAGCCATGAAGAAATATCTTCTTATTCTTAGCTTAATAGGAATACTAATAGGGCAACAAGGCCAGAATAATGATTTGGCATTGTCACCTGTTGTTACCTATTGGAAAACATTAACAATTGAGGAAAAAGAGACCTTTCTTTTTTCCTATCTTGTTCAGGTTTATGAGACCCACACAGAGTTAAAAAAAGATATTGGCTATGGTGGAATTACAGAGTGGTACTATGATAACAGAGCTGAATTGGTTTATGGTATTTTTGATCATTTGAATCAGGTTGATATTTATCAAATGGTAAAATGGGTTGATGAATTCTATTCGCATGGAGAGTATGCGAATAAACCGTTTTTTGAGGCGCTTGAGTTTGCATTCCGTTTTCAACAAGCTGCTGGTAGCACACTGTTAGAAAAATTTGAGGATCTACAATTCAAGAAGATCAAACCCAAGAATAATTAATGTCATTTTTTAGACCTCGATTTATGCAATCCTGGCTGGATGCATACCAGCGAGGCGGTATAAAAGAGTTATTATCAGAAAAAGGTTGGAAAATTCTTCTAGCCTTTTTTCTTTTTTATCTAATCAGAGACTCTATATTATATATCATTATACCATGGATAGGATATACTCATCTAAGTACATTTTTTTGAAAATGAGAAAATTATTTTATTTCTTCCTAATAATATGTTCTATAACTATCGCCCAGGTTGAACTCAAGCATGAATGTAGTCGCGAAGGGTCAGCCAATCGATGGCTAAATGTTCAGTCAACTCTAACAGAGAATCAAGATAAGTTAGATATCTCATACTATGGTATTGAGCTTGACATAGACTTTGATTCAGAAATTATTTCTGGATCCGTGATCATTGAAGGTTCTATCGGAATGAACCAGCCCGATTCTTTTGAGTTTGATTTATTAAGTAATATGGTTGTGGACTCAGTAAAATATAACGGGCAAGTATCTACATTTACCCATCAGGATGATTTGATTAATATACCTGCTCCACTTGCTGCAATACCAGAGGGCTATGATTTTTCAGTTACTATTTTTTATCATGGTTCTCCCGAATACTGTGGAGCTAGTGGGTTTAAGTTTGATGAGCACCTAGGAATAGATCATGTGTGGACTCTGTCAGAAGCCTATTGTGCTCGAAGCTGGTGGCCGAGTAAGGATGATCCTAGTGATAAGGCAGATTCGGTGGATATTATTGTAACCGTACCAAGTAATCCAGATTTTATTGTCGCATCCAATGGCAGCCTTCAGAGTATGACCCAAAGTGAGAATAAAAAAATCTATCACTGGAGAGAAATTTATCCTATAACCACGTATTTAGTTTCATTGGCAATATACCCTTACACCGTTTGGTATGATCAATATATATCCTCAGTTTCTAATGATACGATGACTATTGAGAACTATGTTTTTCCAGATCGCTATGAAGGTTCATACTCAAACTATTTGCTTACAAAGGATATGATAGCACTTTTTTCAGAACTGTTTGGAGAATATCCATTTATCAATGAAAAATATGGTCATGCTGATTTCAGATGGGGCGGCGGGATGGAACATCAGACCCTAACCAGCATGGGAGGGTATTCACAAAACTTAATCGCCCATGAACTCGGACACAGCTGGTGGGGTAATATGATAACGTGTAAATCTTTCCATGATATTTGGCTCAATGAGGGCTTCGCTAGATACTGCCAGGCTCTTTGGGTTGAGCATCAGGATGGAGAGGAAGCCTATTTTAATTTTATGAATAATCATTCGTATTATGGAGGAGGAACGGTCTATGTAGAAAATCCGTCTTCTAATTCAATTATATTTAACTCTAGTTTATCTTATAATAAATCATCATGGGTTTTACACATGCTAAGACATATCGTTGGAGACAATATATTTTTTAATATACTTAGATCCTATGCATCAAACGATTCACTTGCATATAATGTTGCATCAACATCTGACTTTCAAAATGTTTGTGAGAGCGTGTCCGGATTAGATTTTGATGACTTTTTTGATCAGTGGATATATGGTGATAGACACCCCCATTATCAGTTATCTTGGTGGCATGAGGGAGAAGGAATTTATAAGGTAAACATTGATCAGTTACAGTCAACCGGTTATTTTTCAATGCCCATAGATATTATATTAAGTGGAAGCCAGGGGCCGTTAGTCCAAGATACTACCATCGTAGTAAATAATTCTGGATTGACCCAGATATACGAATTTTCTGGTTTAGATTTTCTGGTTGAAAGTGTTGTCATTGACCCAGACGGATGGATTCTCAAAGAAGTTAGCTATACAACCGCTGGTATTAATAATATTATCGCAAATAAAATTTCTGTCGGACAGGCCTATCCTAACCCATTTAATTCAGGTATAAGGATGGACTATTATATAGATCCTAAAATTGGTGATATGGATATGACAATAGATATACTAGATATAAATGGTAGGCGTATACAAACATTAATTAATAATAGAGTAACCTCTGGTTTTCATACGGTCTTTTGGAACTCAAATAATAATGCTACTGGTATTTATTTTATACAATTATCAGCAGCTGATTTTATTAGTACTCAAAAAATCGTTCATTTAAAATAAATATCAATGGATAGCATCCGAATAAAAAACTTAAAGATAACTGCTAGGCATGGTGTTTATGAATTTGAAAAAGAAAAGGATGGTACCTTTGAGCTTGATATAGAGCTTTATCTTCCTCTGTTGAAAGCTGGAGAGAGCGATAGGCTTGAGGATACGATTAACTATGAAGATATTATTTCTACTGTAACAAAGGCCTTTACGGATAAACAATATGCACTAGTTGAGGCCGCAGCGCAGTCAGTATGTGATAGATTATTGAATGATTTTAAAATTGATAATATTACGGTAAGAGTTAGAAAACCGCATGCACCAATTGATGCAAATTTTGAGACTGTTGAGGTACAGCTAAACAGAAAAAATGAAGAAAACAAATAAAGTATACCTTTCAATGGGTTCAAATATTGGTGATAGAGAGTCTAATATAGCACAGGCGATATCTGCATTAGAGGTTTCTCAAGATATTGATAATATTACAAATACATCATTCTATTTAACGGAGCCAATGTATAATAAAGAACAAGAGTATTTTATTAATACTGTTGTCGGGCTTGAAACTGTTTTGAAACCATTTGAACTCCTTGACCTTATAAAAAATATTGAGTCTATGCTTGGAAGAAAAAAACAGAGAAAGAAGAATATGCCGAGGATCATAGATATTGATATTTTAGTACATGGTGAATCTGTTATAGAAACTGAAGAACTGATAATTCCACATCCCCATATTATTCACAGAAAATTTGTATTAATTCCGTTTGATGAGATCGCTCCTGATTATAAGATACCACTAATAAATTCATCTGTTCATGAGCTACTTGTGAACTGTAAAGATCAATCATTTGTCCACTTGCATGATATGGAAAACAAAGCGTGAGAAACTTATACTACATTGCTATAGAAGGCCCTATAGGTGTCGGCAAAACAAGTCTGGCTGAACTTTTATCAAAAGAATTAGGAGCAAGATTAGTTCTTGAAGACTTTGAAGACAATCCATTTTTACCTGATTTTTATAATGATCCTGAACGTTTTGGTTTTCAGACACAATTATTTTTTCTATTACAGAGATATCGTCAGCAACAAGATTTAAGGCAGGTAGACATGTTTCAAAAATTATTGATTACTGACTATATGTTTGTTAAAGATCGTTTGTTTGCTTCTCTAAATCTAGGTGATAAGGAAATGCATCTTTATGATACAGTAGCAAGTTTGCTAGAGCGAAATATTATTAAACCCGATTTAGTTATCTATTTACAGGCTGATACGGATGTTTTAATGAAAAATATTGAAAAACGTGGCAGAAATATGGAGAGGAATGTTACCTGGGAGTATATAGACGCCTTGAACCAGGTATATACTGAATATTTCTTCCGGTACCAGGATACACCATTGGTTATAATAAACACTAACAATATTGATTTTGTTGAAAATGAGAGTGATCTGAAAGAGGTGATTGATTATATCCGTCAACCTGTATCTGGAACCAAGTTTTTTAATCCCGTATCCGAGTTCTAGCTAAATGAAGACGATTATTTTATTATCTATTCTAGGATATTTTATCTATAGAATAAGTCAGTTTTTGCTTCCTTTTTTTTTGTTTAGTAAAAAAAAATCTGAAAAAGAAAAAAAAGCACAATTTCATAGAAAAGTTCGTAGTATGGATATACAAGATGCAGAGTATGAAGATAAATGAAATACGATAAACATATATTTATTTGTACAAACGATAGAGGAGATAATAGTACGAGGCAGAGCTGTGGCAGGTGTGGCGGTCTAGATATACGAAAAGAATTTGTAAGACTAGTTAATGAATATGGATTAAAAGGCAAGGTAAGGGCCAATAAGTCTGGCTGTTTAGATATGTGTGAGGATGGCCCAGCGGTTGTGATTTATCCTCAAGGATTCTGGTATTTGGATGTGAAAAAAATAAATCTACATAAGATTTTCCACGAATCGGTTATTGGTGATAAACCAGTAGCTGGCCTCGTTGCAAACAAAAAACAATTAGACAGAACAGAGTAACAAGTTTATGAAATACTTAGTTTTTTTTATCTTATCCTCCAATCTAGTTTTTGGAAACTTTTCAAATAATCGATATGGCGCAGGATTAGATATCGGTTCAAAAGGCTCAGGTTTTTTCTTCAACTATTTGATTGGTAATATAGAAAAAAACCTGGATGTTGTTTTTGAAGTAAGATACTTCGATATTAAAGGAGAAACTGAGATGTATGTCTATGACTATTGGACAAATCAGTATACTACAATTAGCGGACAAAATCTCATTCTTATGCCATTTATGGTGGGAGTTAACTACCATCCATTTGCAGGCAAAATAGCAAATAATTTCTCTCCTTTTATTACTATCCGTGGTGGTACAACTTTTGCTATTGATGGTAAAGAAGGTAGTGGCAGCTACAAACAAAAATGGAGTAAAGCAGAAACGCATTGGTCTCCTGCCGGATTTATTGGTGCAGGAGTTGAATTTAGATGGTATAACCAGACATCAGTAGTCTTGCATATTGGATCTGATATTCTAAAACTTAGTCAACAAGCGGATGACAGAGATGATTATAGCGGCCTATTGATACACATAGCATTTAATCGATTTATCAAATAAATAGTATAGATCAAATTCTTCACATTCTCTTGGTGCTATTTTAGACGAATTTCACTAGATTATACCACCACATACTTAGACAATAAACAGTGTACATCTCCGAATTAAAAATGCATGGCTTTAAATCCTTCGCAAGGAAGGAAACGTTAAAGCTAAGCGAAGGCGTAACGACAGTTGTTGGCCCAAACGGATGTGGCAAAACCAATATAGTAGATGCGATACGCTGGGTTCTTGGAGAACAAAAATCTACAGTTCTTCGTGGTGGTAAGATGGAAGACGTGATTTTTAATGGTGCTGAGAATATGAAACCTTTAAGTGTTTGCGATGTAACGCTTACGGTACACAATAATAAAGGCAAGCTTCCCATAGAGTATAACGATATCGAAATAGGTAGAAGAGTATATCGTAATGGAGAAAGCGAATATAGCTTAAATAAAACCCCGTGTCGCTTAAAAGATATAAATGATTTATTTATTGATACTGGTATGGGATCTGATGCATACAGTGTGATAGAGCTAAAAATGATTGAACAGATCCTTTCAGAAAATGGTGATGAGAGGCGAAGAATGTTTGAAGAAGCATCCGGTATAAATAAATACAGAAAACAACGGAAGTCTACGCTTAGAAAATTTGATGCGACCAGGTTTGATTTAGAAAGAATTAGTGATGTGATCTCAGAGGTTGAGCAAAAAGTTCATGGTCTTGAGCTTCAGCTAAAAAGGTTCAAAAGGCATGAAAAATTAACAGAGCAACTCCGTGAGAAAGATATTGAACTCGCGTTCTTAAAAGTAGACAGGTATCGTGGGATTATGCTTCCGCTTAAGCAAGAAATAAAGGAGTTTAATCATCTTAAAACGTCTAAATCTAATCAATCTTCAATTCATGAAAAAGAGCTTGAAAGCCACAGGTTTATCTATAGGCAGCAAGAGCAGGAGTTGAATGATTTACAATCTGAAATGATTAGCCTTACAGAAGAGCAACAGGAAATAAGGCAAAACATACTAATCTGGGCTGAAAAAGGTCGATCTGCTATTATAACCATAGATAGAGGTAAAAGTGAATATTCGACCAATGATGATAAGATCAAACTTTTAAAAACACAGATAATTGAATATGATAAAGAGGCTGATGCGTTACAAAGTAGTCTTGATAAATCACTGATTGCCTATAAAAAGGAAAAAGAAGATCTGGAAAAAATAGAATCTGATTATCATAAAAAGTTAAAACATCTAGATCAGTTACAAAATGATCGCTGGATGCAGCAAAGAGGGATGGCTAATGATCGTTCAATTTTTGATAGAACATCAAACCTAATTGATGAGAAAAAAAATAGCCGGGATTTAATTAACACAAAAATAATAGATCAAAAAAATGATTCTAAAAATTTTAGTACAATAATTAAAACGCTAGAAAAAAACCAAAAATTATTAGATAAAAATCTAAGTATTGAAAAAAATAAATACTCTAAAGCGGAACTAGAGTTAAAGAAATTATTAGATAAGCAGCATGATCTGATTAATCATTATAATAGTTTATCAGTAAAAAATGATTCTTTGAAAGATCAATCTGAATTTTATCAAGGATTAATTGAGACAAAGGAAGGATTTCCAGAGGGGACACAATATGTTCTTGAAAATCCAAATAGTTTTCCTGGTGTTCTAGGTACTATCGCTGACGTTTTTCAGGTTGATGAAAAGTTTAGGGAGGCTTTAGAGGTTGGTCTAGGTGATTTATCTCACTGTATGATATCAAAAGATAGAGATACTGCGCTCAAAACTTTAGATAAAGCAGTGGCTCAGGGTGCTGGTGATTTAACCATTATTCCATTAAAGGAAGCTATCAACTATAAAACAAATTTGAAGAGCGTGCCAAAAAACCAAAATATTATTGCTAGGGCATCGGAAATAATAAAAACAGATAAGAAGTTAAGGCCACTCGCGGATTATTTATTAGGGGATTTATTAATTGTCAATGACCTTAAAAAGGCTGCCAATGATACCAGACTCAGCGGCTGGGCATTAGTTGACCTTAACGGCTCTTATGCAGGAAGTGATCTGATTATAAAGAGCAGGCAGGTTTCAGAACACGGTAACCTTATTGGTAGAAAGAAAAAGCTCGAAATTATATACAAGGAGTTACAAAAGATTCAAAAAGAAGAACAAAACACGCTTAAGGAACAGGCGCATATTGAAAAAGAAGTAGAGAAGTCAAAAAATTCTTTAGATAGCCATCATAATTCCATAAAAATAATTGAAAATGAAGTATCACAGTTGGAGTCTGACTTGATGAAAAATCATTTAAGTCAGTCCCAGACCTTGGAAAATATTAGTTTTCTAAAGCAAGACCTAATAAAGACTGAAAAAATTATTACTGATTCTGAGAAATCATTACAAAAACTAAAGCCAGTAATTAAGAAAGCTGAAAATGTCTTAGCAAAATTTCAAGAAAAAGTTGATAAGGCAAATGAAAATGTAGCAGAAGCAGGAAAGATTAGAGATTCACAGCAACAGGTTTTACAAGATGCTCGTATAGATATGGTCAATATTGAGTCAAAGAAAGATAATTTGATTTATAAATCATCCTCTGCCAGTGAGCATATTGAAGATATTACATCTTTACAAAATAATATTCTTGATGAAGAAAAATTATTGATCACATCCAAATCTGATTTTGATAAAAAAATAAAAGATGGTGAATATAAGCTAGAAAAAACTAACGCTGAGATTCGAAAACAAAGATCAATTATAGATTTGAAACAATCTGTTTATAGAGAAACATATAACACAATTGATCAGATTCAGACAAAGATTAAACTCGAGCAAAAAGATAGAGAATCCTTATTAGAAAACTTGAAAGTATCAGAGTTTAAGTATAACGAACTACAGCAAAAAATAGAGATTGTAAATGAGCAAATAAAAGAACGTTATGGAACAGATATTCCAGATAGATTAGTTGTTGATGCGTCTGAGGAAGAATTATCCTACAAGGTAGATAAGATTCAAAGAAGCCTCGAAAATATTGGCCCCGTGAACATGGCTGTGCAAGATGAATATAATGAAGACACAGAGCGTCTCGAACATCTTCGTAAACAGTATGATGATCTAATTGAGTCAGAAGAGAATCTCAGAGAGACGATCCAAAAGATTGATCGAATCGCTAGGAAAAAATTTCAGGAAACATTTAAACATATTAGTCAAAACTATGAAAAGCTGTTTAATCTATTTTTTGATGGTGGCTATGGCCATATACGTTTAGCTGGCGACCCCGATCCATTGGAGGCAGATATAGTCATTGAAGCGCAGCCGCCTGGCAAGCGAAATACTTCTTTAAGATTATTATCTAGTGGAGAAAAAGCATTGACAGCTATTTCACTTCTTTTTGCTATTTATCAAGTCAAACCTAGTCCGTATTGTATTCTTGATGAGGTTGATGCGCCCCTTGATGATGTAAATATCCATAAGTTTACAAAAGTATTGAAACAGTTTTCTGATGAAACCCAGTTTATTATTGTAACTCATAATAAACTAACTATGGAAATAGCGAATCATATGTATGGTGTAACCCAAGAAAAGAAAGGAGTATCAAAACTAGTTTCGGTTAGTTTTGATTGATCATTAATTGATGGATTGGTATTATAATAATATAGAAATATTTGCTCCGCCAGCTTTGACCATTGTCTGCGGTATCGTTATTGGTTTTATTTTTAAACGATTTGTCCATTCGAGATTAAAAAGTGCGGCAGAGAGATCAGACTGGAAAGGAGACGATGCGGTCCTTGAAGCTGTCGAACCTCATATTGTTGTATGGTTTTTCCTTGGAGCTTTATCCGTTGCTGTTTCTAATATAGAAGCATTAGAACCCCAAAATACATATTTGATCAATCTTCTTAATGATTATGTACCAAAATTCTTAATTATTGTACTAATAGGTTCTATGACTCTAGCAATAGGTAACCTTGCTGTAAGTCTCTTTGATCTTTGGGCAAAAGACCAGGAAAAGGGGTTTCCATCAACAACAATGTTTACAAACTTTGTACGCATTGCTGTCTATGTTGTTGGCGTAATAATTATACTAGATGCTTTGAATATTTCAATTACCCCAATGATTACAGCCCTTGGTGTAGGTGGTTTGGCTGTCTCGTTAGCTTTGAAAGATACTCTTTCAGATGTATTTGCTGGTCTTCATATACTGCTTAGTAAAAAAGTACAGGTTGGTGACTTCATTCAAATAGAATCAGGCGACATGGGATATGTTCAAAATATTTCCTGGCGGAATACGACTGTTATGGAAAGAACAAATAATATCATACACATTCCCAACACAAGGTTGTCATCAGCGATTATAAAAAATTTCGATAGCGGAGACCCAAGTTTTTCTGTAAAAATTCCTGTTGGTGTTGGATATAGCTCTGACTTGGATGAAGTGGAAAAAGTAACCAAACAGGTTATAGAAGAGATTCAGTCTTCGATGGAAGAGACGAACAATGATTTTGAACCAACAATGCGTTTTCAAAATTTTGGAGAATCTAGTGTTAACCTTATGGTTTATTTTAGGGGCAATCGTTATGGGGATCAAAACCCCATAATCCATCAGTTTATCAAATTACTTCATAAGAGATACTCTGATGCAGGTATTGAAATACCATTTCCTATGCGGACAGTGATACATAAAAATAAGCAGGAATGATGCCATACATTATAATTGGGGCACTATTATCTGCTGTTGGAGTAGCGCTTGGAGCATTTGGATCTCATAGCCTCAAGACAAAGTTAAACCCTGAACAATTAATAGTATATGATATCGCAACGAGGTATCTCATGTATCATGCACTTGGAATACTTGCTATTGGCATACTGGCCTATAATGTACCAGAAAGTGTGGTAAGAATACCTGCTATAATTATGATTATCGGAATATTCTTTTTCTCAGGAAGCCTATACCTTATTTCATTA
>Ga0257111_1000478_pt1 | contig 16575 bp, 18 predicted proteins | sample LP_taG_6_FD_191567 | JGI IMG/M metagenome (GOLD analysis project Ga0257111, IMG submission 191567) | Marine microbial communities from Northeast Subartic Pacific Ocean, Canada - LP_J_2015_P26_500m | ecosystem: Environmental > Aquatic > Marine > Oceanic | place: Canada: Northeast Subartic Pacific...
CTGGCTGGACCAGTTGTGGATCGGCAACTTGATCGCATCAGACGAATCCGCAGCAGCCGCAGCATCGCCGCTGTCGGCTGGCGCCGCAGTCGTAGCGACGACATCATCACTACCCGATGCATCGTCGGAGCCACAAGCGGCCGCGACGAGGACAAGTGCCAGAACTACCGGCAACAGCTTGAGGATTCCCCTTGATCGGTACATTCGGCTAGTTCCCTCCCCGTTGAGTGGGCATTCGGTGGCTTTCAGTTTGTCTACGCCCCTTACACCGCTAGGTGTCCACGCGCGCAAGTTAACACCGAGCATTAACTGTAAGCAATACCTAAGCAGCGTGAAGCGAGTGCTTCTCGATGCCGAGCAGGCCAACGACGCGCGTGTGGGCTTCAGCCTTGGTGTACTCAGCGCTTCACAAGAACTCTTACCGTTGGCTATCGACGGGGTCCTGGCGGAGGCTCAGTAGGCCGTACGCGCCCCAACGGAAGCGCCGGTGACCCGTGTGGAGGAGCTGAAATGCGTTGACACGCCAGAGATAATCTATTGCAGGTGCTAAAGTAAGTATAGTAAAATCCAACTACAACTGACCGATACTACTGCTTGATCATCACGAGAAAGTTGAGCCGACCATGGCCATCACTGGGCTGCACACCCTGCTTTACTCCTCAGAGGTCGACGCCTTTCGCGCGGTGATGCGCGACGTGTTTGAGTTTCCACACGTGGCTTTCGACAATGGCTTCATGATCTTCGATTGTCCTCCAGCGACAATGGAGCCCCACCCTGGTCCGCCGGAGTTTGATGTCCACTCCGGCGATCGGGTGTCCCACGAGGTGGGGTTCGTATGTGAAGAGATCGAAACGACAGTCGCTGAGTTGCGGGCCAAAGGGATCGAGTTTCGGGGCGAACCGAAAGACGAGGGCTGGGGCAAGGTCATCGTGATGGTGCTGCCCGGCGGCGTCGAGATGGTCGTGTACGAACCCAACGACTAGCCCGTCGTCTAAGCACGAACACTGTCCTGCCGAAGCACCGCCTACCGCTTGCTGGATTGGAGCGGGGTGTGTAGTTACGCCCTCAATGCAGTTCAGCCGAGTGGGTATTGTAGGGGTGCTCGCGCAGCCACTCGGTGACGACAAGTCACCTCTGCGAGTTCGAGAACAGTGTCCCGTCGGTACCTCCACCGGTCTATCTGGCGCCAAGCCAGACCACAAAGACGTAGACGGGGCCGGAACCTCAGGTGTCCCGTGGATGATTGTTGGCGTTCCATCTATGACCCTGCTTGGCCTCTCGCAGCGGTGGTTCACGGCGAGTAGGACACTGCGCGTCTAACTCGGGACGTCAGCCGCCTCATGCCACTTGCCGATAACCACCCTCGTGAGCAGCCCAAACAGGGAGAACACGAGATAACCGAGGGCGCCGGCGAGGATGGTGGCGGCGTAGAGGCGGGGGATCGTGGTTGTCCGGGCAGCGTATTGGTCAAGGAGGATGCCGATCCCCTTGTCTCCCTTACGGAAGAAGAAGTCGCCAACGATCGCACCGATAACCGAGAGTCCGGCAGAGATGCGGAATCCCGCGAATATGGCGGGTGAAGCGGCGGGGAGTTGCAGTTTCCGCAGTCGAGTCAACCTCGAGGTGTGGTGAAGCGTGAACAGGTCGTGATGTCCTGCTTCCACTGATTGGATGCCGAAGAGCGTGTTATTGATGATTGGGAAAATCGCCATGATGATGCACACGATCACTCGGGCGTTGAAGCTGTAATTGAACAAGATGCCGAGGAGGGGCACGAGGGCGAGGATCGGGATGCTTTGGAGTGCCACGGCGTAAGGCCACACAGAACGTTCGATCCATCGCGCCTGGCTCATCAGGATCGCGCATGTCGTTCCCAACCCGATCGCGATGCCCAGCCCCCACAGCGCGACTTGGGCCGTGAGCCACAGGGCCTCGAGCATCACCGAGAAGTTCTTCCAGTCGAGAAAGCCGTCCTGGATCACCTCGTGGATTGGAGGTACGAGGAAACGTCGGCGCTCTGCCATGCCGTAGTAGCTCAACCAGTACCAGAAGCCGAGAAACGCGGCGAAGACGAGAGTCGGACCGGCCACATCGATCACCATGATCCGTCGACGTCTGGCCGGCGCCCGGGTCTTGCTCATGTGTGCGCTTCTTTGAGCGCCGCTGACACCGTGCCACTCAGCTCGGCAAACTGGGGGTCGAAGCGGAGGTCGGGTTTTCGCGGATAGTCGAAGGGAATGTCGATTTCGGCTACCAACTGGCCAGGCCGGGCTGACATAACTAGGACCCTCGTCGACATGAACACCGCCTCGCCGATCGAGTGGGTTATGAACAGGCCGGCGAACCCTTCGTTCTTGAAGATCTCCTGAGTCTCCTCATTCAGGCGCATACGGGTGATCTCGTCAACCGCGCCGAAGGGCTCGTCGAAGAGGAAGACGGGTGGCCTAAGAGTCAACGTCCGGGCCAGAGACACGCGCATCTTCATGCCACCCGACAGTGTTTTCGGATAGTGATTTTCGAACCCCTGCAGCCCAACCAGGTTGATGGCGGCCATGGCGAGCGCTTTTCGCTCGCCCTTTGTGTAGCCGTGTAGTTCGGCGAGCAGTTCGACGTTGCCCTGCACCGTCCGCCAGGGCAGGAGAGTCGCGTCTTGGAACACGTAGCCGAGCCGCTGGCGGTCCACCTCGACTGAACCGCCGGTGGGGTCAAGGAGACCAGAGGCGATTCTCAATAGTGTCGATTTGCCGCAGCCAGACGGGCCCACGATTGTGACGAACTCTCCAGGCTCGACTGAGAACGAGACGCCCCGCGTTGCCTCGGTGCCGTCGGGGAACACCATCGACACACGATCGAACTTCAGAGCCGACCCTTCCACGGGCCCAATCCCGTCGGTCATTGCCACATATTACCCATAAATGCATGTTACCAATAGCACGTGTTGTGTATGACTCCTAAACACGTCGCGATTCTCTTAGACGCCCACTACCAACTTCGCTCCTTGTCAAAGGTGGCCGGTCGGAAGCGGATTTTCGATCGTAGATTGTCGAGCATCTGTCTGGCGCACCTCAGCAGACGGCAATTATGGCGACTTCTAAACGCCAAGTCGACTGGGCTAGTTCGGGCACGGTGACAAGCGTAGAAGCGGCGTGGTGATCGCCGAGTGCGGTATCGCGAGCTGCCATGACCGGGCGTAGGTCTTCCCCGGCAACGACGTAGGTCGTGACCGAGACGATGTCGTCGACGGCCATTTCGGCATCGGCCAGGATTGTCTGGAGATTTGCCCACACCGTGGAGGCTTGTTCACCGATGTCGTCGGAAACGCTTCCGTCCGGACCAACGGGGACGACACCTGAGGTGTGGAGCAATCTTGATGGGCTTTCACTGACAACCGCGTGGACGTAGTTTGCGACTGGGGGAGCGATTCCTGAGGGGGACACCGCGAGATTCATGTTGACACTCCTTCGCTAGCTGCGTCCTCCGAAGCCCCAGCTATTGGGATGCTCCGGATATCGTTGATACCAATATCTAGTCGATATGACTTAACGTCTGGATTAGTGTGCCGATGGTCTTGTTCCTACCGATGCTTCTGGCCCATTCATGAGAGACAGCGTTGACGGTAGTCCCGACACCGGCAGCGGGTCCGGCATTTGGTCGAGGGCGTACCGTCCGATAACCGTTGCCAATCTGACCGTTGTCGCGTCGGTCGGCTTTGGTGGACTAGCACTCGTCGCCGGCCTGTCGACAATCGCTGAGGATCTGGGCAATGTGCGCCTGTTGCCCTGGGTGTTTACCGGCTACTACGCGGCATCTGCGATTGCGGTCGTGGTCGCTGGCCCCGTCATCGATGCCGTCGGCGTTCGTCGGACGTTTCGTGTAACCGGGATCTGGCTTCTCATCTTCACGGCCGCAGCAGCGGCCGCACCGTCGATGCTGATTCTCGTCCTTGTGCGTACGCTTCAGGGCTTCGGCGTAGGGCTTGTCTTTGCAGTCTCGACCGCGACAATCGGTCTGGGTTATCCACACCATCTCCGCCCCCGCGCATTTGCGGCGCAGTCAGTGGTGTTCGGGGTAACGGGATTCGGCGGCCCTGCATTAGCCGGCGCCATGTTGGCCGCTGGCGGGTGGAGGGTCATTTTCTTAGCCCAGTTGCCTGTGACGATGATTGCGCTGGTCTCGGGTTGGGTCTCATTGCCCACGACCCGTGATCGTCCGGCCCGGATCCAGACTGATTGGAGGGGAACTTGGCTACTGACCCTCGTTGTCGGTTGTTCGTTGACGGCCGTATCCCAAGCCGGGGTGAGGTGGTGGGTCGCCGGGGTGGCGACAGTTTTGACCGCCGTGGTGATGAGGGTTTACTGGCGCCATAGTGGTCTAGTCGACTCACCGGTACTGGCCCGCGAGCACCTCAACCGTTTTCCGCTGAAGTGGGTACATGCCACTTCCGGTATGGCGATCTTCATTGTGGTTGGGTCGGACAATTTCTTGCCCCTATACGTCCAGACTGCCCGAGGTCGATCGGTGGAGTTTGCGGCCTTTACCCTTGTGTTTGCGGCTGTGGGCTGGACTATGGGGTCTCTCATCTACAGCCGGCTACTTGTCGGCTGGCGCGAATCTGAGGTGATTCGACTCGGCTGTTGGCTCCTTATCCCTTCCCTCGGCCTAGCCGGCACCACTGTCGCCCTCATCGACTGGCCCCTACCGGTGTTGTTCGGGGCCCTTACGGTTATCGGCGTGTCCGTCGGTTTGGTGACCACGGCAGGACTCACACTCCTCCAGGCCAACGGCGAACAGGCAGAGATGGGCCGTTTGTCGGCTGCCCATGAGTTCGTCCGTCAACTCGCCATCATGTACGCCGTGGCCCTAGCGGGTGCCATCCTTCTTCTGGTGGTCGACGTCCGGGTCGGCGACGTAGATGCGGTACGCGACGTCATCGCTGGGAAAGACATCGCCCTTGGTTCTGAGACGAACGATGCGATTCGCTACGGCGTCGCGTGGGCCTATGCCGCAGTTGGGATGTTCGCTATGGGGTGCCTCCTGGCCGGAACGTCTCTTGTTCGTCGGACTCGGCGACTGGCCCCTTAACTCGACGTCCTCGTGTAGCTGGAAAACTTCCCCTACAACTGGGGTGGCGTCATCATGCAGATGAATGTGGCCGGTTTCTTCGCCGGGTTCGCGACCTCTTGGAGTCGGCTGCTCTCAAAGTGGATCGCGTCACCCTCTTCCAACACAAAGCACTCGTCGTCAGTGAGCGTGATCTCGATAACTCCCGTCAACACGTAGTACCACTCCTCGCGGGCCCGCTCGAGACGGACCGCCGGGAGACTCTCACCGGCCGCCATCGTGCGATGGAATGGCAGCATCTGCCAATCCCGATACGGAGTTAGCAACACAGCCTCAACACCGGTATCCATCCATGGGACCGCAGTCCGCTCCCCTGAGCGCACTACCGGATTGCCGGCATGAGTGCTTAAGAGTTGGAATAGAGGAATACGCAGGACCTCCGCGATGCGGCCGAGTGATTTGAGCGAAGGCGACACACGGTCGTTTTCCACCTGTGACAAGAACCCGCTAGTCAACTCGGCCTCGTCGGCGAGTTCTCGCAGCGTCATACCGAGTTCGTTGCGCCGTCGGCGCAATGCGGTCCCCACACTCATGTTTGGGGTCCCCCTTATTGCTTTCCAGTGGTTAGGAGAATTTGCTCATTGTTATGCACAGGATCCGAACGGGATCGTACCGGCCCCCGGACGGTTGTTACCTCGTAGCCGTGTTATCGGCCGAAGTCGAAGGTCTTGATCTCCTCCATAGCTTCGCTCAACGTGGTGACCGATCGCTCGAACAGTTGCCTTCCGTGTTCGGCGGTGGCGCCAGTCGGGTCGCCGATGTACCCGTCGGGGTTGAAATCGTTCGACAGCCAACCGAATGAGACCGTACCGCCGAACTTCACATGGGCATTTTTGTCGAGAGCTTCCGGGACCCGCCGTCCGGCCTTGTCTAGTTGCACTTTGCCGGGTCTGAGGTGCATGAAGACCGATGTTTCATCTAGGCCGCCGTGGATGCCCATCCCTAGTTCATTTTCGGTCGAGGGGCCTCCATAGGTGGGCGGAATCATTGGGTGCATCAGAAACGTCTTGAGACCGAACTCGAGGCGGAGTTCTCGCAGAGCGGTCTCGAGATGTGTGGAATTTCCGCCGTGTCCGTTGAGCAGGACGAGTCGTTCGGCCCCCGTTGTGGTGATCGATCGGCCGATGTCTCGCAGCATCGCAAACAGGGTGTCGGGGGAGAGGTACAGCGTGCCCGGCGACCACGCGTGCTCGTTCGACTTGGAGATCGAGATGGTGGGTAACTGCCAGACGTCAAGTTGGTCTCCGCACTCGTCGACTACGGCGGAGGCGGTCTCGTGGGCAATGACATGGTCGACAGAGAGGGGAAGATGGGGACCGTGTTGTTCGATGGCACCGATCGGCAACAGCAGAATGGAGGAAGAGGAGATCTCGGCGGCGACCTCAGGGCCAGTCAGATCTTCGTAGCGACGGTTCATGAGTCTGACGGTTCCGACATGATCTGGAAGAAGTTGAGTTCGTTGCCGTGGGGGTCGATGACAAACACGCTGCGATGACCCCACGGCATGTCGGCTGGGTCTTGCGGATCAGCGCCTGCGGCCACCAGCCGAGCGTGCTCCGCATCGGCGTCTATGACCTCCATCGCGAGTTGGGCACCGGATTCGACCCAGTCTCCTTCGAAGAACTCGACGAGTGTCCCCGCCCAGGCGAATAGACATCCTCGACAGCCGTCTTCGCCCCACGAGTCGGCTATGTCGAGTCCCAGTACGTCGGAATAGAAGGCCACACTTTCGTCGTAGCGGTCAGTTTGGAAAACGACCCGGAGACTGCCCATCTCGTGACGGTAGCACGAACGCACATGTTTGCTAGTTGCTAACTTTGCTTGCTCAGTACTAGTTTGCTCGGCATGGGAACCATGCCGAATCCGGCCTCAAGAAATGGACAGAGACCCGGTGACTGATGCGGACGTAATCGTCGTCGGCGCAGGTCATAACGGCCTTATTTGCGCGTCCTATCTCGCCCAAGCCGGATTCGACACATTAGTTCTGGAGTCACGGCCCACGGTGGGCGGGTGCACATCCACCGTGTCGGCGCTCGGAGCGAACTTCAACATCGGCGCCTCCGAGCACTCTGTTATCCGGGCGATGGACGTGATCGACGACCTTGACCTCACCGCCCACGGTCTTCGCTACCTCGAGGCCGATGCCAACTCCATCAATGTGTTCTACGACGACACCACACCATGGGTCCACTTCCATGACCCCGAACAGACCATCGAGAGCTTGGCGGCCACGTACCCGAACCAGGTCGATGGTTATCGGCGCTATCTGGCCGATGCCATGCCAGTTGCTGAATTTGCGCTTGAGATCGCCCGCACCCCTCCGTCACTACGCCGGTTCGCCGCCACCGCCGGAAGACGGGGCCGGGCTACAGCCCGCCTCCTGAACTGGGACAAGCGCACCGCCAATGACGTCATGGCCGACTACTTCGACGACTGGCGAGTCTCGATGCCGTCGATCTCCCACGCACCAACCGCCTGGGGTCTTGGGCCCGATATGCCGGGCACCGGGATGGCCGCCCTCAACTTCGCGTCCTCTCACCTAATGCAGCAAGGCCGGCCCCGCGGCGGTAGCGGGGCGCTGGGCAACGCGATTCGAGCTGGTTTCGAAATCGCAGGTGGTCGTGTTCGATGCGACAGTCGAGTCGATCACTTGATCATTCGCGGGGGAAGCATCAAGGGTGTGCGGCTCTCGGATGGGACGGAACTTGCTTCCGATGTGGTGGTGACCTGCTGCGACCCACACCGCGTTTTCGTGGACTGGATCGACAAGCCGCCGCCAGCGGCTCGCCGAATGGTCAGGCGCTGGCATAACCGATACATCAACGAAGGTACAGCGTCGAAACTCGACGCTGTCCTGACTGGGCTGCCACGGTTCAAGGGAGCAGACCAGATTGAGTCTCGCCACCCGGGTCTTGACATTCTTAATCCGGCCATGACGGTCTCTCTTCGGCCCGATGAGTTGGCGACCGCCAACCGTCTTCGCGAGGAGGGACAGGTGTCCGAGAAGCCGACGCTGGCAATTAGTTATCCATCTGTGCTCGATCCGGAGATGAGCCCCGGCGACGGCCGTCACGTCCTAAGCCTAGAGATATTCTTCACTCCGTATTCCGTGCCGGGTGGCTGGCCAGACTCTAAGGAACCGGATCGGTGGCTCGAGCTTTGGGCCGGGCTCATGGAACCCGGCGCTTTGGATCTGGTGGAGTCGTGGCGGGTGATGACGCCGGACCGGTACGAAGAGGAGTTATCCCTGCACCTCGGTTCGACCCCCTCGTATGTCGGTGCACCCTTGGATACGTTCCTCGGCCGACCACGGGAGACGACGCGCTACCGCACCCCGATCCCTGGTCTCTATCTTTCGGGTGCGGCGACGTTCCCGGGATCGGGGGTTATGGGGGCGCCGGGTCGTAATACGGCGGACGTTGTGACACGTGACCTGAGAGGCCCGGTTGGCCGTCGAATCAGATCGCTGAAGCGGCGGCGAGCGCAACTCCAAAATCGGTAGTGAGAGTGATCACCCTTTGCGATCACTCGAGGTAGCCGGGAGGACTGGCAAGTCATGACTTACAACAAGGTCTACGAGTCCCTCGTTGCCACTGGTCTCAAGCGAATCGAGTCGGCGTCGGAAGCGGCTTACCGAGACGCATGGAATGAACGTGTAGTTCCGCTGGACCCAGATCCATTGGCTATGGCCATTGCCGGCGGTCTCATCGCGGACCGAATGGCCTGGGTGTTCGTTGCTGGTTACCAAGCTGCATGCCGACATGTGTTTTCATCAGCGGCACTCCGGTCGTGGGTTTCTTACGCAGCAACGGAGGATCGGGAGGGCGACCCACCGCTTCCTGGCGTCCGTCTTACCGGTGAGCCGTCATCTGGAACTCTTTCCGGGAATAAAGCATGGATTGGCGCGGCTAGGGGCATGGAGCAACTCGTAGTCAGAGTTGGAACAGGTCCGGGGGCAACGTACTTTCTCATCGATCGTGAACGCCGCGGCGTAATTATCGATCTGAAACCGCGGGACTTCTTGGCCGGCCTAAGTCAGGGACGCGCCCGCTTCGAAGAGACGCCGGTGACTGGGGCCGACGTCGTTGATGGTGACGGCATCGAGATGCTTAAGTTCGTGGAGCCCCTGTACGTCTATGCAGCCTTTTGCGGTTTCGCGCTGGGTGGCACGTCCGAGTCCGACGTTGTCTCCCACTGTCACGACTGTCTGGACGCGGTCGACGAGGTTCTTTCCTCTCTCCGAGCCGGCGAGGTTGACGAGGTCCGCCAGGGAGACGTCGATGCCCTAGCTCTGGACCTTCTAGCTCGGCTTGCAGGGAATCGGGCCAATGCTGCGGGTGAGTGGGAGACCGACCAGAAGATCGTGGCTATGTACTCAAGAGACGTCGAAGTCGACATTCCGCACTGACACTGATTCGATTTTTGATCCGGTCGATTAGTCGGCCCGGTGTATCTGGGTCCACTGATCAGCTGACGCAACGAGTTCACCCCGGTGGTAGACGCGGCGCGACATTGGTGCATCGGCGATGGCCTCTCGTGGCGATACGGCGTTGATCACCAACAGATCAGCTGGAGCACCTGGGATGAGTTCGACTCGGGATAGGCCGATGCCCTTGCGGGCATCGTTGCTGACCATGCGGTAGGCGTCGTCGGCGAACTGATGGCCGGCCATCACCAATAAGGCGGCGGTCTCCAATGGATCGCTTCGGCCCACTTGGTTGTAGATGTCCTGAACGTTGTCGGCGCCGGCAGCGACTAGCACCCCGGCGTCTTGGAGGGCGCTGAGGGCAGTGAGGCCGCGGGGGGTAGCTGATGGATGATTGCGACCCTGGAGAAACAGGTTGGTTTGCGGTAGTGGAAAGACAGCGATACCCGCCTCAGCGATCTCCTTGGCCACCTCGGCCTGGATCTCGGGGGTCTGCATTCCGAGGCTCACGCAGTGGCTGGCTGCCACCTGATGTTCGAAACCGCGATTCTGAACCTGGCGAGCGAGTTCACGAACGTCGAGAGATGAGGGGTCGAGTGTTTCGTCTACGTGGAGATCGATCCCGAGGCCAGCATCGGTCGCGGCATCTAAGGCGGTCGATATGAATCTGGAGGGGTCGGTATCGAAATTGGGAGCTCCGCCAATCAGGTCAACGCCAACCTCGATCGCCTCCGCCAACGCGGCCCGATTGCGAGCACCCTCGGGGCCGGTCAGCGGAGTGATCGTGAGCGCAACTAGTTGGATGTCAACCAGTCCCTCGAAGCTCGACCTGGCCTCCTGCATCGCTTCCACATTCCTGGCACCGAACTCGCCACCTACATTCACGTGACTGCGAATAGCGGTGACACCGTGGACTATCAGAAGATCGATGGCATGAATGGCTCTCGCGACCATGCCCTCGTGGGTGAATTTCCCGGCCTGAGCGGCGGCAGTCCACGCCTCGTGACCGCTATCAAGATCACCGTTGGGGTTCGGGACCATCTCCGCGGTTAGAGCTTTGTCGAGGTGGGCGTGGGGTTCGGCGAGCGCAGGCAGGATCAACCAACCTCCCAGGTCGTCGACTGTCGTGTCGTCGTCAGGCGGTGTGGACGAGTCGCTCACCGTACAAATCAAGCCGTTGGCGATTTCGACATCGACGCGCCGACCGTTGGGCAGCCGACCGTTGTGGAGCAGTCGATTCCCCCTCAAGAAAACGTCACGACCGGGCCGTCACCTTCGAAGTCGAATGCCATGAAGAACTGCATGCTGACACGATCAGACTCCCCTGATGTCAGGGGTACCTCGTGATACTGCGTCGGATTGAAAACGTATAAGTCTCCTGCCGCTGCGGCATAGGTAGCGAGCTGCGCCCCTTCTACAACTCGCGGGTCCCAGCCCTTCGCTCCCTTGTTCTTGAACTCGGTATCGTCCTCGGGCCGCCACCTCTGTCGGTACACAATCAGTTCTCCGCCGGCTTCGGGGGGTTGAAGCATCAGTACGGCGGAAAACTGCCCATCCATTTCGGCCACGTTCCACCCTGCGGCATCTACCGATACGACGTCGCGGTGAACAGAGGACCCTGCGCCGCTTCCATGCACGCGGAGGCTTCCCTGTCCGTACTCCTGGCCCTCCGGTCCCGTCGCAGCAACTACGGGTCGCTTCAGGTGCGACGCGAACATGAGGCGGATCCGGTCTCGCACATCGCCCCGGCCACGCTCGAGAAGGGACGCGATGGCTGGCTCGAGTTCAGCGGCTCGGGCAAAGTAGGCATCTGGGTCGTTCACGGCGTCGGGCAGATATACCCCGAGCGTTGAAACGAGAGCGTCGCCAGACTTGAACGTGGTCATTGGTGCCGTCTGGAGGGCCTCGATAACTTCAGAGCACTCCGACTTATCGAGAAAGCCGGGAAAGACCGCGTAGGGGATAACTCCTGTCCAGAGGTCATCGAGAAGCGCTTCGGTCGACGATGAGGATTCGGCCAAGACGACCGGTGGCCAGGCTTCGTCCACTGAGTGACCTCCTCTTAGTTCTTGCAGGCTGGTGCGCCCACTGAGTATGCTAGTATATAACAACTAAAGTTTTCAGTCAGAAAACTAATTGGCCGTCTAGCGCCTTCATCGTCGGGGGAGTCGAAGGGACTACATCATGGTCGAGTACGCAGTCAAGACTCCACCCCACCATGCGACATGGCAGGAGTTCCTCGATGTTTGGCGAGCCACCGACGAGTGTGAGGCTTACGCCCAAGCTTGGAGCTTCGACCACTTTTACTCGCTGGGCGGCGACATGTACCCAGGGAGCGGCGATTCGCGCGGCCCCTGCCTTGAAAGTTGGACGATGCTCGCCGCGCTTGCCCAGGCAACGTCTCGGATCCGAATCGGGAGCATGGTTAACGCCATGCACTTCCGACACCCGGCTGTTACCGCGAAAATGGCCACAACGCTTGACATCATTTCCGATGGCCGTCTTGATCTCGGCTTGGGCGCTGGCTGGAACCTCGAAGAATCGGACGCCTACGGCATCGAGCTTGGCACAGTGACGGAACGCCTCGACCGCTTCGAGGAGGGTGTCGAGGTGATCATCCGCCTCCTGTCGCAGGAAGTCACCGACTTTGAAGGCCGGTACTACAAGATCACCGATGCTCGCTGTGAGCCAAAGGGGATACAGCATCCTCATCCACCCGTACTGATCGGAGGGGGTGGAAGAAAACGAACCCTAGCAATTGTCGCGAAGTGGGCTCAGAAGTGGGACGGGGGGTTCCGGTCGGTCCCCGAGTGGCAGGACACCAACGAGGCTCTCGTCGGGCACTGTGAAGCGATTGGGCGGGACCCATCGGAGATCTTTCGTACCGTTCACATCCCATGGGACCCCGGGGCGGATCCTTCCCAACTCAGGGACGAAGCTGCGGCGTTTGGCGAGGCAGGGGTCGACCAGGTAATTTTCAACATGCAAGGTCCACCCTCGACGGCGCAGGTAGAGAAGCTCGGGGTCGAGCTCAGTGGACGGTGACTAGAGCGATGTCGAGAGTGCTACGCGACGCCCGGCTTGTGGACGGTCGTCGGGTCGATATCGAGATCGCCGACGGGCTGATCAGTGGCGTACACGATTCGGGTACCAGCCCAGGTGACGCTCCGGCCGACGACCTGGCGTGCTGGCTCGTTCTGCCCGCGCTGGCCGAGCCACACGCGCATCTCGATAACGCCCTGATCGCCGAGATGGTGCCGAACCTCCGGGGGGATCTTCAGGGGGCGTTCGAAGCGGGGGATGCGGCGGCAGCGGCCGGAAAGATCACCCACGCTGGCACGGTTGCCAGAGCCATCCAGGCCATCGAGTTACTGTTGATCCATGGCGTTACGGCCGTCCGAAGTCACGTGGCGGTGGGCGGCGACTTCGGCACTCGAAACGTGGTGGCCTTGGAGGAGGCTAAGTCGCACTTCAAGGGATTGATCGACATCCAGCTTGTTGCGCTTGCGATCTCTCCGATGACCGGCCGCGAGGGTGCCGACAATCGAACCGCATTGGCTGCGGCCGTCGAAGCCGGCGTAGACCTGATCGGCGGGTGTCCACACCTCGATCCCGACCCCGCCAGCTTCATAAAGATCGCCTTAGATGTTGCAACTGATGCTGGCCTCGGTATCGACCTCCACGTCGACGAGACACTCGACCCCGGAGTTCTCACGCTGCGTGATTTGGCCCGTCAGGTGCAGGACAGCGGATTCGAGCACCAGGTGGCGGCCAGCCACTGCGTGAGCCTGGGAATGCAGACCCCCGAGGTCCAGGCCGAGGTGGCCAAGGAGGTCGCTGATGCCGGCGTGAGCGTGTTCTGCCTCCCCCAGACCAATCTTTTTCTCCAGGGCCGGCAGCATCCCACGGCCACACCTCGGGGACTGACAGCCGTGCGCGCGCTCCAAGACGCCGGGGTGCTGGTCGCCGCGGGTGCCGACAATGTGCAGGATCCGTTCAATCCTGTCGGTCGCAGTGATCCACTCGAGACGGCGGCGCTGTTGGTTATGGCGGGGCACCAGACTCCCGATGTCGCCTACGCAATGGTCAGCAACGACGTTCGAGAAGGAATCGGCATGCCGCGGCTGAGCATCGAGATTGGGTCACCGGCTGACCTGGTGGTTATTGATGCTGCTTCGCCTCGGGAGGCGATAGCCGATGCGCCGATGTCCCGTCGGGTCTACAGAAGGGGCGTGCTGGTGGCGTCAACCGATCAGCAGACAGCAGTTCATCGTAAGGAGTGAACGAGTTCGGTGGGAGGCTGAGACTTTCATATATACCTACACAATTAAGACTGAATGGAATTTAAGTATGCACACAGGAGTGTTTCTTTTCGGGGGTGTCGAGATGGCGGACGCCGGGTCGGGCCCGCCGGCACCGACTGACCGTCGGTACGACAGTCGGAAGATCTGGGAGACCACCGAACGGATCATCGACATGGGTGTCGTGTCGGAACAACTCGGATTCGACTCGTACTGGCTGACCGAGCATCACTTCCAGTACGAGGGGTATGAGGTGATCCCCAACGGGATACTTATCGGGGCAATCCTCGCTGAGCGCACCAAACGGATCAAGATCGGCATGGCGTTTAACGTCGTCCCGCAGTGGCATCCACTACGGCTGGCGGAGGACTTCGCCACGCTTCACAACATCTCGGGAGGCCGGGGGATTCTGGGAGTGGGACGGGGCACCGTACCGCGCGAGGCAGAGACGCTGGGAGCGAAGATCGGCAGTTTCGACAATCCGGATAAGGCCGCGGCCGATCAGGTGAATCGCGAACAGTTCGAGGAGGCCATGCAGGTCATCAAAATGGCCCTCGATCAGGAGACTTTCTCGTTCCACGGCAGGCACTACGACTGTCCGCCGCCGGGGATCCCCGATCGGGGCGGCGAGGTCGAGGAACTGACCCTGGTACCCCGACCGCTGTATCCGTACGAGACGTGGCAGGCCATCACCTCACCGCCAACGCTCGAGTTGGTTCCCAAGTGGGGTTGGGGTGGTGTCTGGTGGAACATTAATCCCAAGTTCCTGAAGATGTTCTGGGAGCGATATGCGGAGATCTACGAGGAGACCCACGGTCGCACCCTCGAGCGGGGTGAGAACCGGATGCTGGTTCTGAGCACACGGGTTGAGGACACCCACGAGAAGGCCGTCAAGGCGCTTCGGCCAGGCCACGATGAGTTCTGGAAGTTTCTCGGACCCTATGGGTGGAGCAAGGGCTACATGGGGGAGGACGGCAAACCGGCTCCTATGGGGTTGGTACCGACCCTCGAGGAGACACTTGATCAGAAGATCTTCGTGGTCGGCACGGCCGAGGACGTAGCCGAACAGATCGCATGGTACGACGAGCAGATTGGCCTCGAGAACCTCCTGCTGTTTCCAGGAATGCCCGGTGACAGGTACGAAGACATCGAGGAGCAACTCGGTCGTCTCGCGGGTGATGTGTTACCCAAACTTGGCTGAGAGGCGAGCCAGATATGGTCAACATCATCACCACCTGCGCACCGACTAGCTCGATCCACACTCAGGCGATATCGCCCCATCTGCTGTTGGCCCCCAACGAAGCACACCGCCTGCTGGGCCTCAAGGGTCCTGCATGTCGGAGTGCTGGATGAGTCGGTTTCTTTACTTTCTAATCGTGGTGACGGTGTTATTCGCTGGATGCTCGGCCGGTGCCCCGGAGGTTCCTCTTGGCATCGACGGGGAACCAGACCGGGAGTTGACGGTCGGTCGTGATTTGTGGTCGCAACGTTGTGCCAGTTGCCATGGCAAAGACGGCGGCGGCAATAGCGGGCCAACGTTGAGCGGCGGAAAAGTGGGGGAGAAGTTCCCGGATCCTGCTGAGCAGAAACAGATGATTTCCGAAGGTAGGGCTGGCATGCCGGCGTTCGCTGGGGAACTCAGCGATAGTGAAATTGAAGCCGTCGTGCGTTACACGCGCGAGGTGCTGGGATGAGCGGTTATTCCTACTGACTGACTTTTGCACCGCACTTTTCTGGGGCAACAGGTTCCTGCCCAAGGGAGTTGGAATCGTTGACAAGCCACTGATGAGAAATTACAGTGGCTAAAGTAATACTAATCGATATAAAGTATCCCTACACTGCGGCTGATCTGTATTTCCGTTGGGTCATCGCGAGAAAGTCGAGTTGACCATGACCATCACCGGAGCCCACACCCTGTTCTACACCTCCGAGATCGACGCCTTCCGTGCTGTGATGCGCGACGTACTCGAACTCCCAATCGTTGGCGAAGATGGCGACTTTGTGACCTTCAGTCTTCCTCCGACCACGATGGAACCCCACGCTGGTCCGCCGGAGTTGGATATCCACCCCGGTGATCGGCCCACCCACGAGGTGTCGTTTATGTGTGATGACCTCAACGCCACGATTGAGGAATTGCGAGCTAAGGGGGTTGAGTTTCGGGGCGAGCCGATTGACAAGGGGTGGGGCCTTGTCATCGTGATGGTGCTACCAGGCGGGGTTGAGGTGGTCCTCTACGAACCCGGCGACTACTAAGTACAAGCGCCGCAAACACCAACACGCCGACAACGATCTTTGACGTCATGGTCATGAGGAATCGCTAGCCCCGTGCGGCGTCCAGGCATTTCCTTAGCCAGCGGTATGTGTTCCAGAGTCCCTTTATCCCGCCGACGATGAAACCCAGGGCCGCGAACCCGGAACCTGCTGATTAAGGGCCCGGTGATCTGCCAACTGAGCTTGAGTCGCCCCTAGCGCGTTCTGGATTTACCCGGAACGCGTTCCCATCCTTGTCAGGGCCTTGTCAGGGCGACCCCGGGAACCCCTTCGTTGTAGGGGTTTGGGGGTTTCGCTCCACCCTCAGTCTGGCCTGATCCGGCGCGCCGCGGGCGCTCGTGGGGACCGATCAACCAGGTGGATTGCCAGGTTCAGGCGTCGGGCGGCGCGTCCTGCTCGCGCAGGAATGCCTCCAACTCGGCGGCCAGGTCGTCGCCGCGGGCCATGAGGTCCTCG
>Ga0257111_1000481_pt1 | contig 16487 bp, 12 predicted proteins | sample LP_taG_6_FD_191567 | JGI IMG/M metagenome (GOLD analysis project Ga0257111, IMG submission 191567) | Marine microbial communities from Northeast Subartic Pacific Ocean, Canada - LP_J_2015_P26_500m | ecosystem: Environmental > Aquatic > Marine > Oceanic | place: Canada: Northeast Subartic Pacific...
GCGAGAGGCCGGGTGGCACTCCGAGGCACTTCTGAGTTCCGCTGTAGGCCAGGTCGACGCCCCAGGCGTCGATCTCCAGGGGGATGCCGCCGAGGGAGGTGACGCAGTCCACGAGAAGCAGAGCGTCGCCCTTTCCGGCCCCGACGGGAGCAATGTCGTTACGAACGCCGGTCGAGGTCTCGGCATGCACCACGGCGATGACCTTGGGCGACGGGTGGGCGTCGAGCAGGGCCTGGGGGTCGATGGCCGTGCCCCACTCGGCGTCGACCCGGACGACCTCGGCACCGCAGCGCGACGCCACGTCGCACATGCGTTCTCCGAACACGCCGTTGACGCCGATGACGACCACGTCACCGGGGCCCAGCACGTTGACGAAGGTGGCTTCCATGCCCGCCGAGCCGGTGGCCGAAACGGGAAAGGTCAGCGGGTTGGCGGTACGGAAGACTTGCCGGAGGCGGTCGTTGGTCTCGTCCAGAAGAGCGATGAAGTCCGGGTCCAGGTGGCCGAGGACCGGGCGACTGAAGGCCTCCATGACCTCCGGGTACGGGTTCCCGGGGCCGGGGCCCATGAGGATGCGATCTGCGTGCGACATGGCGCGCATTCTAGTTGGTAAATCACTACTGGTGGGAAAGTTCTCTCCCCTGAGTAAAACCTCTCTCGACGCATCCGTCCTCGTGGAACGGTCAGACCTGCGAGGCCACCAGGCCGTCGAGGATGTCAGATTCCGACACTAGGCACTCGTCGAAGCCGAACTGGCGCATCACCTTCACGAGAATCGAGAGGCCACCCACGATGACGTCAGCCCGCGCTTCCTCCATTCCCGGATTGGCCATGCGTTCGTCACGATCCTCGGTGGCCAGGGTGCGGTACACGTCCTCCACCGCCTCCTTGGAGAGCCGGAAATGATGGATTCGGTCCCGGTCGTAGGTGGCCAGGCCGATCTCGACGGCGGCCGCACACGACACGGTGCCGGCCAATCCGACCAGCGTGCGGGCGTCGGCCGCCCCCGGAACCTCGAGCAGCACCTCGTCGAGGTGGGCCTCGGTGACCGACAAGCAGGCCACCAGCTCCTCGGGTCGGGCCGGGTCGTGGTCGATCCACTGTTCGGTGAGGCGGACGCATCCGATATCGCACGACCAGGCCGCCTCGGCGTCGGTGGTGCCGACCACGAACTCCGTCGATCCGCCGCCGATGTCGACGATCAGGAACGGCCCATCATCGGCGTCGAGGTCCGCGGTCGCTCCGGCGAACGAGAGCCGCCCCTCGTCCAGACCGGACAACAACTCGGGCCGGAACCCGACGATGGCTTCGGCCGCGTCGAAGAACTCGTCGCGATTGGCCGCGTCCCGGGCCGCCGAGGTGGCGGTGATCCGGCAACGGGCCACCCCGTGGGCATCCATGGCCTCGCGATACCGACGGAGGACGGCCAGCACCCGGTCGATGGCCTCCGGCGCCAGTCGGCCCGTGGCGTCGACCCCCTCCCCCATCCGGGTGATGTGCATCTGCCGGTCGAGGGTCTCAAATCCCACCGGACCCGAACAAGCGGCGGCCCGCCCGATCAGGAGGCGCGTGGAGTTCGTCCCACAATCAATGGCGGCCACCGCGCCCACCTCCGGCGCCCCGCCAGTGGTGCTCTCGGGGGCGAGTCGGTCGTGGATCCAGCGGCCCACCGGGTCGTCGCCCCCGGCCAGGAACCACGCGTAGTGGGCGTGCAGGCACTTGACCCCCTGGCGGGTGCCACCGACACCGCCTGACGGGCGATGTCCCTCGTGGCCGGTCGGAATGGCCGCATCACGCTCGGCGGCGTACCGGCCATGAGCCTCGGCCAACTCGGCGGGATCACAAGCCGCCTCGGCGTCGCGGACCCCGCCGGTCGACTCCAACGTGCCGATGCGCGACCGGAGGGCATTGCCGACCAGCCAGTACCGGGTGGGCATCGGTCGCCCGTCGTCCAGCAGCGGATGGTTGCGAATGACCACCGGCGTGCCGTCGTCATCGCGGACGACGACCACGAACGCCCCTTCGGGTCGCCGACCCAGGAGTTCTTCTACGACCAACCCCTCGGTCGGACGGTCGTCGTGCCCCTCGGTCGGAGGGCCGTGGCTCATCTCCATCGCCGGAGGTCCTCCATGGTGTCCACGTCAGCGGGATCGCCCGGACAAGGTACTTCCACCACGAGGTCTGACCGCTCGGCCAGAAGCATCCGCGCGCCCTCGTCGCCGGTTTCGGGGATGTCGCCCCAGAGGCTCCGTCCGATCAGCGTCGGCGGACGGCGGCGGCCGCCGAAGGTGGCCACGGCTAAAACGGCGTCGACTGAGGCCACCGCTCGCCACGCCTCGACTGGCACGCCCGGACTGTCGGCCAGACCCACCACCACGGCGTCGTGGCCGGCGACCGCCGCATGGGCCAGGGCTAGATGAAGGGAAGCGGCCTGGCCCTCAGCCCACCGCTCGTTGTGGAGCACCGTCGCCCCATCCGGGATCACCGCGGAAAGGTCAACGGCCCCCGTCACCACGACGAGTTCATCCAAGCCGGCTTCGGCGGCGGCGGCCAATGCGTGGGCGGCCACGGGTCGTCCGTCTAGTTCGGCCAGCAACTTGTGACCGTCACCCTCCCAGCGGGTACCGCCTCCGGCGGCCAGCACCACGGCGGCCCGGGTCGCCCTCTCGCCCATAGACGGCACGGTCCCGTCCTCAGTCGTGGATCGGGCCGTCGGTGGCCGAGAGACCCCGAGCCGAACGTCCGGTCCGCAGGGCGATGATCTCCGACACGATGGAGATGGCCGTCTCCTCGGGTGTCCGGGCACCGATGTCCAGCCCGATGGGTGACCGCAGTCGGGCCAACTCCTCGTCGGTAACGCCGGCTTCCCGGAGTCGCTCCAGGCGGTCGTCATGTGTCCGTCTGGACCCCATGACCCCGATGTAGCCCACCGAGGTGGCCAGCGCCCCGATGATGGCCGGCACATCGAACTTCACGTCGTGGGTCAGCACGCACACCGCATCGCGGCGACGGAGTTCGGGTCCCACCTCGGCCAGGAGCCTGTCGGGCCAGTCCACGACGACCTCATCGGCCAGCGGGAATCGCTGCGTGGTAGCGAACACCTCGCGGGCATCACACACCGTGACCCGGTAGCCGAGCACCTTGGCCACCCGCACGAGCGCCGCGGTGAAGTCCACCGCTCCGAACACCAGCATCCGGGGCGGAGCGGCGAACGACTCCACGAAGACCGAGATGGTCTCCTCGCGGGCCTCGCCGTGCTCGCCGTAGTGGCGGACACCGCTACGGCCAGCCGACAGTTCACCGAGAGCGTCACGGGTGACGACCCGGTCCAGTCCCTCGTCGCCGAGTGACCCCAGAACCTCGACACCATCTCCGGTCGTGCGCCGGACCAGCAGGTGGCGACCCACCGCTGGTCCCCCCGCCGCGGGTACAGCGTTGTCGGCCTCATCGATGACGGTGGCCAACGCCACGGGCACCTCGTCGGCCAACAGTTCGGCCAGTCGGTCGAAGATCTGACCCATCCCGCCAACCTCAACGGTCCGTCCCCCTGTCGATTCAGACACCGGTTACCAGTCCAGGGGTTCGACGAAGAGGTAGACGGTGCCACCACACGTCAACCCGACGGCGAACGCTTCGTCGTCGCTGTACCCGAAGGCGACCATGCGGCGATCACCGGTGGCCAGCACGTCGAGCGCCTCGGACACCACGGCACCCTCAACGCAGCCTCCCGAGACCGATCCGGCGACCTCGCCGCCCTCGGCAACGGCCATCGCCGCGCCTGGCAGACGCGGTCCGGAGCCCTCCACGTCGACGACGCGGGCCAGCGCGACCCGATGGCCCTGACGGCGCCACCGCTGGATGTCGTTGATCAGCTCTCGCACGCCCGCAGGCTATGGCCCATCGTCGTGCCGCCGCCGGCTCCCGGGAGGAACCCCGGTCCGAGACGTCAGAGGAGCTTGGAAATGACGCTTCCGAAGTTCGATGGTCGCTCGACCACCGTCACCCCGTGGTCCTTCATAATCTCGATCTTCTCAGCCGCCGACTCACCGGGACCGGTGACGATGGCTCCGGCATGACCCATGGTCCGACCCTTGGGGGCCGACAGGCCGGCGATGTAGGCCACCACCTTCTTGTGCATGTGTTCCTTGGCGAACGCCGCTGCCTGAGCCTCCTGCGGACCACCGATCTCGCCGATGATGCAGACCACGCTGGTCTCGGGATCCTGCTCGAAAGCCTTGAGGTGGTCGATGAACGAACTCCCGTTGATGGGGTCACCGCCGATGCCCACACTGGTGCTCACCCCGATACCCAGCGACTTGAGCTGCGAGGCGGCCTCGTAACCCAGCGTTCCGGAGCGTCCGATGATGCCCACCGGGCCCTGGGCGTAGATGTGGCCGGGCATGATGCCGAGCAAGGCCTTGCCGGGACTGATCACGCCGGCGCAGTTCGGGCCCATGAGGGTCATTCGCTTCTCGACCCGCTTGGTCCGCATGTAGCGCTTGACCTTCATCATGTCCTGGGCCGGGATCCCGTCGGTGATGCACACACAGTGGACAATGCCGGCGTCGGCAGCCTCCATGATGGCGTCAGCAGCGAAGGGCGGCGGGACGAACACGATGCTCGCCTGGGCGCCCGTTTCGTTGACGGCGTCCTTGACGGTGTCGAACACCGGTAGTCCCAGATGGTCCGACCCGCTCTTGCCGGGCGCGATCCCCCCAACCAGGTTCGTCCCGTACTCGATCATCTCCTCGGCATGGAACGTGCCCATGCGTCCGGTGAACCCCTGGACGATGACGGGGGTCTTCTCGTTCACGATGATGCTCATGACTAGTTCGCCTCCCAGGACACGGCGGCCACGGACTTCTCGCCGGCCTCGGCCAACGTCTCTGCGGTGATCAGATCAACGTCGCTTTCGTCGAGGATGCGACGCCCCTCCTCGACGTTGGTGCCCGACAGCCGTACGACCACCGGGACCTTCACGTCCAGTTCGGTCATGGCCTTCACGACGCCCTCGGCCACCCAGTCGCAGCGGTTGATCCCGGCGAAGATGTTCACGAGGATCGCCTCGACCCGGTCGTCGGACAGGACCAGCTTGAATGCCTTGGCCACCCGGTCGGGCGAGGCCCCACCGCCGATGTCCAGGAAGTTGGCCGGCTCCCCGCCAGCGTGCTTGATCATGTCCATGGTGGCCATGGCCAGACCAGCCCCGTTGATGATGCAGCCGATGTTGCCGTCGAGACCCACGTAGCTGAGACCACGATCCGCGGCGTTCATCTCACGGGGATTCTCCTGTGACTTGTCCCGGAGTTCGGACACGTTCTGGTGACGGAACAGGGCGTTGTCGTCGAAGCTCATCTTTGCGTCCAGCGCCAGCAGGCGACCCTCCTCGGTGACCACCAGCGGATTGATCTCCAGCAGGGTGGCATCAAGGTTCCGGAAGGACCGGTAGGCCCCCAGCAGCAAGGCCTCGGCCTGGGAGATCAGCCCGGCGTCCAGACCACAGGCGAAGGCGGCCTCCCGGGCCTGGAAGCCCTGGAGCCCGACCGCCGGCTCGATGTGGGTGCGGTGGATGGCCCCGGGGTCGGTCTCGGCCAGTTCCTCGATCTCCATACCGCCCGACCCGGACATGACAAGCACGATCCGCTCGGTCTGGCGGTCCAGCACCATAGAGAGGTAGAGCTCGCGCTCGAAGGGCACCACGGGCTCGATGTAGAGGCGATAGACGCCCTTGCCGGCCGGACCGGTCTGGTTGGTCACCAGTCGACGGCCGAGCAGGTCGTCGGCGGCCTCCCAGACCTCGTTCTCGTCAGCGCACATGCGGATGCCGCCGGCCTTGCCTCGCGCCCCGGAATGGATCTGGGCCTTGACGACCCACTTCTCGCCACCGATCTCCTTGGCGCGATAGGCCGCCTGCTCCGGGCTGTAGGCGAGGCCGCCGGTGGCGATCGGCACGCCGTATTCCGAGAGCAGGGCCTTGGCCTGATACTCGTGGATGTCCATGGACTGGTCTCCGTCCCGTTTTCTCGAGCGTGTTTCTGGCGTTGATCTACTGGTTCGGCTACTTGCCGTCGATGGCGGCGGCCTGGGCCACCACGTTCGCGGCCATGCGGGCTGACGCTGCGTCGATCATCCGGCCCTCCAGTTGGGCCGCTCCCCGACCCTCGGCTGCCGCCTCTTCGAGGGCCGCCAGGATCCGGTGCGCCCGGTCGACCTCGTCAGCGGGCGGCGAGAACACCTGGTTGGCCAACTCGATCTGGGAGGGATGGATGGCCCACTTGCCCTCGTAGCCCAGCGCGGCGGCCCGACGGGCACCGTCCAGGTAGCCGTCGGGGTCGTTGAAGTCGCCAAACGGACCATCGATGGGTCGGATGCCGTAGGCCCGACAGGCCACCAGCATCCGCGAGAGAGCCTGGTGCCACTGGTCGCCCGGGTAGTCCGGGTTGAGGCCACCGATGTTGGTGGTGCGGGCTCGACAGCTCGCCGCGTAGTCGGCCACACCAAAGTGCAACGCCTCGAGCCGACGGCTGGAGGTGGCGATCGACTCCACGTTGGCCATGCCGAGCGTGGTCTCGACGAGAGCCTCGATGCCGATCCCGCCATCAGAGACGTCGAGTCCGGTGGCCTCCTCGATCTGGGTGACCATGGCGTCGACCATGTAGACGTCGGCGGCCACGCCCACCTTGGGAATGAGGATGGTGTCGAGGTGCTCGCCGGCCTGCTCGACCACGTCGACGACGTCCCGGTACATGTAATGGGTGTCGATGCCGTTGATCCGGACCGAGATGGTCTTGCCCAGTCCTCGCCAGTCGATGTCCCGGAGGCCCTCGATGACGTTGCGGCGTGCCTGCTCCTTGTCACCGGGAGCGACCGCGTCCTCCAGGTCGAGGAACACGTAGTCCACGTCGCTGGCTGCCGCCTTTTCGAACATCGCCGGATTGGATCCGGGTACGGCGAGCTCGCTCCGTTGGAGTCGCTGGCGGGCGGGGGCGTATCGGGTGTGGCTCATAATGCTCCGGTGGGAAGTGCCCCATACGCGCGAAGGGGCGGAGGAAACTGATACGCATTCTGCACGAATGTTTCCTCGTATTCAAGTAGGTAGAACCACAGGGGTGATTCGGCCCCTCGCAACGACTAGGTTTCCCCCATGTCGCAGTTGACATCGGTCACACCTGAGCGCGGTCCTGAGCCCACCGACGCCGCCCTCCGAGCCGACATCCGACGCCTCGGGACCCAGTTGGGCAACACGCTGGTGCGCCAGCACGGCGAAGATCTGCTGGAGGCCGTGGAGCGGGTCCGCGCCCTAACCCGACACCTCCGAGAGCAGGACACCCGGGAAACCGCACCCGATGGCCAGATCGTCGACGAGCCAGCCGTCGCCAGCTCCTCCACCAAAGGATGGGTGGCCACCGAACTCCACGAGCTGTTCGACGACACCGATGTGGCCCACGCCATCCTCCTGGTCCGGGCCTTCACCGTCTACTTCCACCTGGCCAACGTGGCCGAACAGGTCCACCGCATCGAGGACCTCAACTCGGGATCACCCAACGCCGCCAACCAGTTCGAGGAAACCATCCACTCGTTGGTGGCGACGGGCATCACCCCCAACGAGATTGCCACCCTCATCGGACGGGCCGAGGTTCGACCGGTCTTCACCGCGCACCCGACCGAGGCGTCACGCCGGGCCATCCTCGACAAGTTGGCCACGGTGAGCCAACTGCTCGAGCAGCGGTCCGAGCAGCGTCGTACCGAGGCCGACCAGCGACGGATCGACCGCCGGATCGAAGAGATCATCGACGCCATCTGGCAGACCGACGAACTTCGGCATGTGCGCCCCGAGCCGATGGACGAAGCGCGTTCGGTCCTCTACTACATCGGCCTGACCGTCCGGGAGGCCATCCCCGACCTGTTCGACGAAATGCAGGCCGCCCTGGCCTCCATTGGCCAGTCGCTGCCCGACGATCGGGTTCCCATCCGGTTCGGCTCGTGGGTGGGTGGCGATCGGGACGGCAACCCCAACGTGCTACCGGCCACCACCGACGAGGTGCTCGGCCTGCAGCGCCGCCGGGCGCTCGAGGTCCTCACAGAGGAGATGGGTGATCTGGGCCATGAGCTGAGCATCAGCACGAGGGTCCACGACGTGTCCGATGAACTTGCCGCGGCCACCGAGGCCGACAGGTCGATGCTGTCCGACCTGGGCAACCGGGTCGACCACTCTGAGCCCTACCGAATCCGGTGCGAAGCCATCCGGCGTCGACTCCGGGCCACTGCCGGGTTCGAAACCGCAACCGCCGGGATACGTGGGTACGAGTCGCCGTCCGAACTCCACGCCGACCTTCAGGTCATCGACCGTTCCCTACGGGCCAACGGCGGCACCCTGTTGGCCGACGGAGCCGTGGCCCGGGTACGACGGATCCTCCAGGTGATCGGCTTCCACTTCGCCACTCTCGACGTCCGCGAACACTCCGATCGTCACCACGAGGCCCTGACCACGCTATTCGCGGCCAACGACGTCGACTACGGCACACTCACCCCGGCCGAACGGTGCACTCTGCTGGCCGCCGAGATGGAGAGCCGACGGCCGCTAGCGCCGCCCGCCACGCCCGACGACGCCGGTGCACTGGCACTGTTCCGAACCCTGCGTCAGATCATGGACCGCGACGGTGACGACGTGATCGAGAGCTACATCATCTCCATGACCCAGGGCGTCCAGGACGTCCTGGCCCCGGTGGTGCTGGCCCGCGAGGTGGGGCTCATTGACCCGGCGCACAACACGGCCCGGATCGGGTTCGTGCCCCTCTTCGAGACCATCGACGACCTCCGCTCGATCGGACCCACCCTCCGAGCCCTGTTCGCCGTGGCCCCCTACCGACGCATCGTGGAGCTCCGCGGCGGCAACCAGGAGGTCATGGTCGGCTACTCGGATTCCAACAAGGACGGCGGCATCACCACCTCACAGTGGGAGATCCACAAGGCCCTGCGGGTCATCCGGGAGGTCTCCGACGAGACGGGAATCCCCATTCGCGTCTTTCACGGTCGGGGCGGGACGATCGGCCGGGGTGGCGGCCCCACCCATGCCTCGATCCTCGGACAACCCAACGGCGTGCTGGACGGCGAAGTGAAGTTCACCGAACAGGGCGAGGTCATCGCCGACAAGTACGGGCACCCCGAAATCGCCCGCCGGAACCTCGACCTGGCGTTCACCGCGGTGCTCGAAGCGTCACTGGCCCACAAGGCCCCCCGCCACGACGAGACCACCATCACCCGGTGGTACTCGATCATGGACGACATGGCTGACGACGCCTACGCCGCCTACCGGGGCTTCGTCGAGACCCCGGGACTGGTGGAGTACTTCACCACCTCTACGCCGGTCGAGGAGTTGGGTGAGATGAACATCGGTTCGCGCCCGGCCCGACGCCGGGGGGCCACCACCGGCATCGCCGACCTGCGGGCCATCCCCTGGGTGTTCGGGTGGACGCAGTCCCGTCAGATCATCCCGGGCTGGTTCGGCGCCGGCAGCGGCCTGGCGGCGTGTCGGGCGGCCGGCCATGGCGACGAACTGCGCGCCATGTACGAGGACTGGCACTTCTTCCGGACCTACGTCTCCAACGTCGAGATGACGCTGACCAAGACCGATCTGGCCATTGCCCGCCACTACGTGGAACGCCTGGTGGACCCGTCGCTGCACCACCTCTTCGACACGGTGGTCGACGAGTACCACCGGACGGCCGACGAGATCCGGGCCATCACCGGTGCCGACCTGCTGGCCGAGAAGCCGACGCTGCGCCGCACCCTGGCAGTCCGCGACGCCTACCTCGACCCGCTCAACGTCCTCCAGGTGGAGATGCTCCACCGTTCCCGGTCCGGCCCGGCCGAAGGTCAGCCAGCCGACGAAGAGCTCCAGCGGGGACTACTGCTGACCATCAACGGCATCGCCGCGGGGATGCGTAACACCGGCTGAGGTAACCGTTCCCCGGGAACACGGGACAGGCAACCCATCAGTCGTCGAAAGGCCAGACGCCCGGGATCTCGTGTTCGGTGCGGGGTGACGGCGGGATGGCGTAGGCCTCCTCGTCGGGCCGGATCAGGCCGTAGTCCTCACGGGCCCGCCGCTCGATCTCGTCATCGGTGCCCAGAGCGTCGATCCGCTCGTCGTAGCCCCGGTTCACATCCTCGACGGCTTCCACCTCGACCCGCAGCGCCGCGGTGCGGTCCCGCTGCTCCAACCAGTCGCGAAACGGCACCACCCCGAGCGGCAGTGCGGCAGCGGCCGCGGTGACGACCACCATCACCAGGATCAGCCGTCGAGTGGCGGCCGGTCGCAAGGTTCAGCCGCCGGCCAGCGCGCCCCGCCCACGGAAGGCGGCCGCTTCACCCAGCATCTCCTCGATGCGAAGCAACTGGTTGTACTTGGCCACCCGGTCACTGCGGGCCGGCGCACCGGTCTTGATCTGGCCACAGTTGGTGGCCACGGCCAGGTCGGCGATCGTGGTGTCCTCGGTTTCCCCGGACCGATGCGACATGACGACCGTCCATCCGTTGGCGGTGGCCAGCTCGACGGCCTCGAGGGTCTCGGTGAGCGTGCCGATCTGGTTGACCTTCACGAGGATCGAGTTGGCCACGTCGGCGTCGATGCCCCGCTGGAGACGGGTGACGTTGGTTACGAACAGGTCATCGCCCACCAGTTGGACCCGGTCCCCGATCAGGCCGTGCAGGGTGGCCCAGCCATCCCAGTCCTCTTCGGCCATGCCGTCCTCGATGGACACGATCGGGTACCGGTCCGAGAGGTCGGCCAGGTAGCCGGCCATCTCATCGGGCGACAGGGTCCGACCCTCGCCAGCCAGGTGGTAGGCGCCGTCGTGGAAGAACTCGGTGGAGGCGGCGTCCAGAGCGATACCCACGTCGTCGCCCGGGGTGAGACCGGCCCGTTCGACGGCCTCCAGCAGCAGGGCAATGGCCTCCTCGTTGGAACCCAGGTTCGGGGCGAACCCTCCCTCGTCGCCGATGGCCGTGGCCATGCCCTTCTCGGATAGCACCTTCTTGAGCACGTGGTAACACTCGACGCCCCACCGCAGGCCCTCGGAGAACGAGGCGGCACCCACCGGCATGAGCATGAACTCCTGCAGGTCGACGTTGTTGTCGGCATGCTCGCCGCCGTTCAGAACGTTGAGCATGGGCACGGGGAGCACGTGGGCGTTGGCGCCCCCGATGTAGCGGAACAGCGGCGCTTCGGCATCAGCGGCCGCAGCACGGGCTACGGCAAGCGACACGCCGAGGATGGCGTTGGCACCCAGGCGGCCCTTGTCTTCGGTCCCGTCGCAGTCGCACAGGGCCCAATCGACGGACCGCTGGTCGTAGGCATCCAGCCCCCGGACGGCGGCCGCCAACTCGCCGTTCACGTTGGCCACCGCGGTGCCCACGCCCCTGCCGGCCCACCGGTCACCACCATCGCGGAGTTCCACGGCCTCGAACATTCCGGTCGAAGCGCCGCTGGGCACCATGGCCCGGCCGGACGCACCGGATTCCAGGACGACGTCAACCTCCACCGTCGGGTTTCCCCGACTGTCGATGACCTGACGACCAGCGACCACGGCGATGCTGCTCATGGCTTGAACGCTACAGGGGGTGGTCCCCACCGTAGAGGCGCTTTAACTCGGTGGCCCGGACGACCGTCGAGAATCGACCGACCGCTCCGCGTAGAGCGTCCTCGGCATCGAGGCCGGCGGACCAGGCGGACATCGCCACCGCCAACAGGAGGTCCCCCAACGCCTCGTCGTCCAACGGATCGCCATCCGGTAGCTCGGACAGCGAAAGGTCGACTGGATCGGGTTCGACGTCGATACCGGCAGCCCGGCGGACGACCTTCTGGGCGACGGCCAGGGCGGGCAGGGTCGTCGGAATGCCGTCCAACACCGATTCCCTCCCCTTCTCGACCTGCTTGATCCGGTCCCAGTTGGCCACCACGTCGGCCGAACCATCGACGCCCACCGGGTCTCCACCGGACTCGGGCCCGAACACGTGGGGGTGCCGATGGCGGAGCTTGTCGTGGATCCCCCGGGCCACGTCGGCCAGGTCGAAGCGCCCGTCATCGGCCGCGATCCGAGCGTGGAAGACCACCTGGAAGAGCAGGTCGCCAAGCTCCTCCTCAAGGGCCTCCGAGCCCTCACCGCTGACCTCGTCGAACTCGTCGAGGGCCTCGAGGACCTCGTGGGCCTCCTCGAGGAGGTGGGGCCGCAGGGTGGTGTGCGTCTGCTCGGCATCCCAGGGGCATTCGCGTCGCAGCACGGCCACCAGATCCACGAACCGCTGTACCTCGGCGGCAATGGGCGCAGCCAGATGGGGCACGAACAATGACGTCAGGTGATCGGGGTCGACCACATCGGGCAGGTCATCCCAGAGGACCTGCACGATCCGTTCGTCGTCGGTACCCAGCCCCTGCAACACGGTCACCGGCTCGTCCGGCGGATCGGCAACGGCAGCCACCACGTCGGCCAGCACGGCCGGAGTGTCGACCTGGGCGACCAGCAACGGCCCCCGCTCGCCGGCCGCCTCGACTGGAAAGCGGTGGGCGTCGACGATGCGGACGCCGTCGACCAACGGATCCACGCCGAGTCGTACCCAGGCGAGGTCCAGAAACGACAGCGCCGGCACGAGGGTGACGTCGACCCGGTCGTCGGCCAACAGAAGTTCGACGGTGTGCTCGGCCACCATCGGCGAACCGGGCACGGCATACAGGACCTGGCCGTGAACCTCGGCGGCGGCCACCACCTCGTCGACCACCCCGGCGTAGACCTCGGCGAACGAGGCAGCCGACTCGTAGTGGTGGTCGAGGGCCACCACTACGTCACCGAGCAGGGAGACCGCCGGATGGCGGACGGTCCGGACCAGTCGGTGGGGATGCTCGTCGATGGCGACCAGCGTGGCCGTCGTGCACAGGCCGGGTCCGGCCGGCCCGAGGCCGACCACCGTCACCCGGGGACGGTCGTTGATGGCGGGAACGTGCTGACCGCTCACCGGATCTCACGAACCTCGTCGGGTCACAAGCCCAGTCGGGCGAGCGCCGGAGCCAGCGGCCCGGCGGGCGGAGCGACCCGTCCCACCACGGGGTCCCAGTCGCCGAATCGGGCATCCACCTCGACGGTGCGGGTCAGTCCTGCGATCTGGAGCAGCGCGGCGGATAGGCGGGGCCCGAGGTCGTCGAACGCCACGGGCTCGACGGGGCGCACCTCGTCGATCCGGATCACGTGGAAGCCGAACTCGCTGGGCACCGGACCCACCAGGGTCTCACCGGCAGCCAGGGCCCCGAGGGCGGCCCGTTCAAACGTGGGAACGAAACGACCGAGGCCGACACAACTCAGCGATCCGCCGGCCTGCCCCGATCCCGGATCCTGGGAGACCGATTCGGCCAACGCCGCGAAGTCCTCCCCCGACTCGAGGAGATGCATGACGGCCCGGGCATCGTCCTCGTAGGAGACGAGAATGTGGCTGGTGCACAGGTCGTGGCCCAGCAGGTGGGCGTTGGCCTCGTAGGCGGCCCGGATGCCGTCTCCGGCCTCCTCCACCACGTCGAGGGCGGACTGCCACCCGATGAAGCGCGGCAGCGACGGATCTCCGGCATCCACGCCGGCGGCGAGCAGGCGATCCCGGGCCGCGGTGCGCGCCTCGGCATCGGCCGCCACGTCGTATTCGGCCAGAAGATCGGACAGCGCCTCGTAACGCACGTACCGGTCGACAACGTTGGCCGCCGCCTCGGCATTGACGGCTTCGACATCCACCGGGCCTCCGGTGGCCTCGGCCACCAGGGTGGCCACTCCCTCCCGATCCAATGTGGTCTCGCCGACCCGGACCGCCTCGATAGAGGAACCACAGGCCGCGGCCAGCAGCACGATGGGCAGGGTCAGGGCGACCAGCGTGCTGGCGGTCGAGCGGACTCGCCTCTTCACGGGGAACTCGTTCACGGGGCGCACAGGTCGTGCAGGCTACGCGACCCTCAGGTCGTGGCGGCGCCGACGCTCGTCGCCGCGCCGGCCTCCGACAGGGGCACGACGTCTTCCAGGATCTCGGTTAGCGCCGACGCGAGGTCACCGGAGCGGGGCTTCTTCAGGGGCAGGAAGACCTGCTGCTGCTCCTCCTTGTACCGGGCATCGCGATACAGGCGGGCCAGGCGGGTCTGGCGACTCAAGGGCAGGACCACCGGGGCGCAGCGGGCAATGTGTTCGGGCCCGCCCAGACCGGGGCCCTTGCCGACCGTGACCTCGGTGATGCCGCGGGCTACGCATGCCGTTCGGAGGCGGGCCACCGCCAGGAGCACCTTCACCGGCGGAGGAATCGGCCCATAGCGGTCCTCCCACTCGGCCTGCACGGCATCGACGGCAGCCGGATCAGGCTCGGTTCCGGCGTTGGCCAGCTTGCGGTAGGCCTCGAGTCGTAGGTCGCTTCGGGACACGTAGTCCTCGGGTAGGTGGGCGTCGACCGGCAACTCGACGCGGATCTCGGCCTGCGCCACCGGTGTCGTCCCAGCCAGCTCAGCCACCGCTTCGGTGACCATCTGGCAGTAGAGGTCATAGCCCACCGCCGCGATGTGCCCGGTCTGCCCAGTGCCCAGCAGGTTGCCGGCCCCCCGGATCTCGAGGTCGCGCATGGCGATCCGGAAACCCGAACCCAGCTCGGTGGTCTCGCCGATGGTACGGAGCCGTTCGTGGGCCTGTTCGCTGAGCGACCTGTCCGGCGGGGTGAAGAGGTAGGCGTAGGCCCGTTGCCCGGCACGGCCGACCCGACCCCGCAGCTGGTGGAGTTGGCCCAGACCCAGAAGGTCGGCCCGGTCCACGACCAGGGTGTTGACCGTCGGCATGTCGATGCCCGACTCGATGATGGTGGTGCACACCAGAACGTCGTAGCGGCCCTCCCAGAAGTCGAATACCACCGACTCCAGGCTGGTCTCGTCCATCTGCCCGTGGGCCACGGCGACCCGTGCTTCGGGCACCAGATCGCGCACCCCCCCGGCCACCTGGTCGATGTCGTACACCCGGTTGTGAACGAAGAACACCTGCCCCTCGCGCAACAACTCGCGCCGGATCGCCTCGGCGACCGGACGCTCGTCGTAGTCACCCACGTAGGTGAGGATGGGCTGGCGGTCCGCGGGCGGGGTGTCGAGCAGGCTGAGGTCGCGGATGCCGGTGAGCGACATCTCCAACGTTCGGGGAATCGGGGTGGCGGTCAGCGTCAGGACGTCGACGTCGGCCCGGAACGTCTTGATCGCCTCCTTGTGGCTGACGCCGAACCGCTGCTCCTCGTCGACGACCAGCAGGCCGAGGCGGGCGAACCGGACGTCAGCCGACAATAGGCGGTGAGTGCCGATCACCACGTCGATCGATCCGTCGGCCAACCCCTCCAACACCGCCCTGGCTTCAGCGGCGGTCAGGAAGCGGCTCAACACCTCGACGCGTACCGGGTACGGGGCGAAGCGGTCCCGGAACGTCAGGCCGTGCTGCTGGGCCAACAAGGTGGTTGGGACCAGCACGGCGGCTTGTCGACCGTCCTGCACGGCCTTGAACACGGCACGCACCGCCACCTCGGTCTTGCCGAAGCCGACGTCGCCACACACCAGGCGATCCATGGGCACCGGGCGCTCCATGTCGGCCTTGACTTCCTCGATGGCCCGCAACTGGTCGGGCGTCTCCTGGAACGGGAAGGCCTGTTCGAGCTCTCGCTGCCACGGGGTGTCCTCAGCGAAGGCGTGGCCCTCGGCGGTCACCCGCTGCTGGTAGAGCACCACCAGTTCCTGGGCGATCTCGGCCACCTCGGACCGCACCCGGGCCCGGGTCTTCTGCCAGTCTGACCCACCCATGCGGCTCAGGGTCGGGACCTCGCCACCCGTGTGGGGGCGGATGGCGTCGATCTGGTCGGTCGGGAGGTAGAGCCGGTCGTCCCCCCGGTACTCGAGCAGCAAGTAGTCGCGTTCGACGCCGCCCATCGACCGGGTGGTCAGGCCGCCGAAGCGGGCCACCCCGTGGTGCTCATGGACGACGTAGTCGCCAGGCGCCAGATCCTCGAACACCCGGATGGCCGACCGTCGACGGGGCCGGGTCCGTCGCCTGGTCCGTCGGCGACCGGTGAGCTCGCCCTCAGTGACGAGTGCCAGCCGGGAGCCGGGCAGGACGAAGCCCCGCTCGACGGGCGCCACGACCAGCGACGCGCCGGCCGGGAACCGGAAATCCTCCCCCTCCAGGTGGGCGCCCGGACGGACGACTTCGATCTCGGCCTCCAGGAGCCGACGCGTCAGCTGGTCGGCGCTCCCCTCCCCGTCGGCAGCCACCACCACCCGGTGGCCGTCGGCCAGCAGGCGTCGGAGCCGTCCGGCCGGCCCCTCGGAGTCTTCGGAAATCACCGCCACTGCGACATCACGGCCCCAACCGGAAGCCTGCACGGTCTCCACACCGGGCCCGTCCGGTACGGCGTCCATTGTCCAGACCGGGGCGCCGGTGTGGACC
>Ga0257111_1000482_pt1 | contig 16467 bp, 11 predicted proteins | sample LP_taG_6_FD_191567 | JGI IMG/M metagenome (GOLD analysis project Ga0257111, IMG submission 191567) | Marine microbial communities from Northeast Subartic Pacific Ocean, Canada - LP_J_2015_P26_500m | ecosystem: Environmental > Aquatic > Marine > Oceanic | place: Canada: Northeast Subartic Pacific...
CAGTATCCTTGGTGTACCGAGAGGCTTAATCAGACTACGGAAAGACCTCTGGCCCCGTAGCTCAATTTGGTAGAGCAGTTGACTCTTAATCAATTGGTTGAAGGTTCAAGTCCTTCCGGGGTCACAAGTATTAAAAAATATAGTATGGCAAAAGCTGACGGTCGCAAATTTGAGTACGGTGGTGAAGAACTGATCGATCCGGGCTATCTGGAAACCTTTTATTTTGATAGTCCTGGGCAATACATTATGACCGAAACAGATGAATTTTCTTCTGTCTGCCCCTTTAGCGGTCTACCTGACTACGCCTTCTTGAAAATTGAGTATTATCCAGAGGGTGGCAAGTGCGTAGAGCTGAAATCATTAAAATATTATATAGTCAGTTTTCGAAACGTTGGTATTTACCAGGAAGCAGTAACAAAACGGATACATGGAGATTTAAAAACGCTACTAGATACCAATAAACTGCAGGTGACCACCATTTATAATACCAGAGGTGGTTTTGATACTACCTGCACAGAAGGATCGCTAAATTGATTGAAAAATATTAGTGCCATGAACATTCCAGATAATTTTCAGGTAATAGATCACTCCCTGATCCACCACAAGCTGGGTATCATCCGCGATAAAAATACAGGGCCTAAGGAATTCCGTGAACTGGTCACCGAGGCAACCATGTTGCTTGCTTATGAAGCTACAAAAAATCTATCCCTCAAAGACGCAGAAGTACAGACCCCCATCGCTACGGCCCAGGTGAAAACAGTTGAGGTCGCTGATATTGTTCTGGTCCCTATTCTACGGGCCGGTCTCGGTATGGTGGATGGCATGCTGAAACTTATCCCCAATGCCCGTGTAGGTTACGTAGGTATGGAACGGAACGATGAAACCCACCAGCCGGTGGATTATTATTTCAAAATCCCTAACCAGGAACAGAAAAGGACTTTTATAGTACTAGATCCCATGCTGGCTACTGGCGGCACAATTATTTCTACAGTGGACAGACTCAAAGACCTTGGTGCCGATAGAATCCTGTGTATGTGTATCATTAGTGCTCCAGAGGGTATGGAAGCGTTCTGTAAACGGCATCAGGATGTGAAAGTATATACGGGAGCACTTGATGATCACCTGAATTCCAACAAGTATATAGTCCCTGGTCTGGGAGATGCTGGGGATCGTCTTTTTGGTACAGATTAAACCTAATTAACAGAACAATTTCCGATTCTATTCCATATTACAAAGCGGTAACTTTGCCACCGCATTTTGACATTGTATTGATCCCGTAGCTCAGTTGGTAGAGCAGTGGCCTTTTAAGCCATTGGCCGTGCGTTCGAGTCGCACCGGGATCACAATAAAAGCGTTACTTAACTTCCACAATAGCACTATTTAATTCTCTACTCTTTAGCTTCAGCCAGATAACGCTTATAAGGTGTTATATAGCGCTTGACAAACGCAGGGTATATATCTGCAATAGTAACCATGATGGCTGCTGCATAGGTAGAGCAAAAATAAGGATCGAATACCGGTTCGAAAACCTTCATAGTCCCAGAAACATTAATATAACTTTTTACCAATGGGGGTATCGCAGTGCCATGGTTTTTGGCCGCTTGGTTTAACTTTTTATAATCCTCTTCCGATGATTGCCCATCAATTACTTTTTCCAGCTCAGCAATAACAGTTGACAATGGGAATGGTTCCTTTGCCTTAATCAATGTTTGTTCCCCCTTTAAATGTTTAGCAAAGAAATAAAAAGCCAGATCGCGTACTTTTGGATCGTAATCAGCGAAGAATGTTATCCGTCCAAAAAAATACTTGATAAACGAGTACTTCAAAACTAGAGCGCCTAATCCGTCCCAAATATTGTCTAGGGAAAAGGCAGCTTTACGGCCAGCATACTTGACCTGATATTTGGGCTGGATAAAGGCATGGGTCAACTCCACTAAATACGGTAAGTATTCAGCGGTAAACGTAGCGGAAAAATTATACAGTAACTTATTTGCCAATGGAATATCCTTTAATGAACTGACTGTGAACTGGTGGAAAGTATTAAAACGGTAGCCACCGATAATTTCTTCGGCTAAAGGATCCCAGACGATCAGCTGTTTACAGGGGTAGGAATCCGTATCAAAATGATCAATATCAACTGCTGTACCAAAACCTGCGCCAGCGTCACGGAAAGTCAATTCCCGCAACCGGCCTACTTCCTGCATGAGATTGGGGGCGTTGAGTGCAGTAAAAATATAAACATCATTGCTGCCAATTCTAGTAGAACGAACCAGGCAATCAGTGGTTAGTTCTTGTCGCAGTAGTTCCCTTGGTACTGGTTCAATTAGTGGTGCAGCTTCCTTCAAACTCATAAAATATCACTAAAGGCCGGGATAGTACTTGCTGATGAAAATTTTTCATTATCTAATAGATATACATATTCTCTCACTTTCTGGGCCCATTCCAAGTGTGTTCGTGATTTATCAAATGTTTTATAGGCTATGGGTTTTCCAAAAGTGATGGTAATCGTTTTACCACTTTTGTTAAACATTTCCCGAGGTAGTAAAAACATTTCCAGATTTGATTCAATACGAAATATTTTGCGGAAACTGGCAATATTGTAAAACAACTGTGAGTTTCTGGCCTGCACATGGACCGGTATAACATCCCGTTTATACTGTATTGCTTTATGGATAAAAAATTTATTCCAAGGTAGATCACTGATCTTGACTGGATTTCTTTTTGACACCGCCCCAGCCGGCTGTACCAGAAGCTGGGCATCAGATGTTAGGGTCTTGTTTATCGAGATAGCATTTTGTTTATTAATCTGACCAAATCTAGCAATATAGAGTGCAACAGGTTCAAAACCCTTTATGACCTTCAGCAGATCATTGACTATGAATTTTACTGATCGATGAATTGTTGCAATCACTGATATTATGGCAAGACCATCAAGGCTGCCAATGGGATGATTTGCCGGAAAAATAAACTGCCCATTTTTTGGTATTAATTCCTTCCCCTTGACGATAATGTCCACGCCAAACTGATCGAGAGCCCAATCCACCATGGGGATTCCATGCAAATGACTGCTTTCATGAATCAAGCGATTCATATCATCCTGGCGAATAATCTTCTCCATTAACCACAGTAGGGCACCAGGAATTTTGTTGTATATGTCTGGAATTTTCTGCTGCAGCGCTAATTCCATATCAATGACCTTGGGCACGCTGGTCATTTTAATTTATAACCTGTATTTAAGAATTGACCTTTCTTAAAAGCAAATTGAATTCTGATTAGGAAATATGATTAGGGGCAAAAGATGGGATTTACGAGGTTGCAAATCCTTTGGTACAATTGGAGGGTATTTTTTCTATTGCCCCTAATCGAGATATAAAAACGTCCATCAGGCTTGATATGTTCAAAACTAATCACTGGAATAATACCAAAAAACACAATAAGTATTGGTTTGAATGTAATAGAATTTATATTCAATGACCGTAATTAGAATAATTATTTGGAGGAAATATGATATTTCGTAAACCAGTTTTCTGGATTACTGCGGTGTTACTGTTTATTATCGGATTATTTTACAGTATCCAGGTATTCCCAAAGGCCTTTGCTATACTAAATGTGGACTTGAAAATGGATCGGGAAGCTGCGTTTATTCAGTCCAGTGCCCTAGCTAAGAAAAATAATTGGGGTCCAGATAATTATAACCAGGTAGCATCATTTTCTCATGATACAAGGACACAAAACTTTGTGGAACTGGATGCTGGAGGTGTAGAAAAAGTATCCTCATTAATGCAGGATGGTCTATACCATTTCTACACCTGGACGGTAAGGCACTACAAGGAACATGAACCAAATGAAACAATGATCGCTTTCACTCCCGCTGGTGATTTTTACGGTTTCAAGGAAACACTGGCAGAAATAGAAAAAGGCGCCACACTGGGCGCCGGGGAGGCCAGAGCAATCGCTGAGAACTTTGTACAGAATAAAACCAGCATTCAGCTTTCCGAATTCGAGGCCATAGAAACATCCGAAGAAATAATGCCCAGTGAGCGTATTGATCATACATTCGTATATCAAAGCACAAAAGAACAGATTGGGGACGGATTTTTTCGGTTAAAACTTGTGGTAAGCGGAGACAAAGTAACCGAACTAAAACATTTTATAAAAGTACCGGAAACATTTAGCAGACGTTTTGAGGAAATGCGGTCCGCGAATAATACAATAGCAACATACGCCAGCATAGCTATGTTTTTACTCTATGGTTTTGGCGGCATTATTCTGGGTCTGTTTTTTATGATGCGCAAACGCTGGGTAATCTGGAAACAAGCGGTGTATTGGGGGGGGTTCATTGCTGCATTTGGTACCCTAGGTGAGATCAATTTCTGGCCGTTGATGTGGATGTCCTACCCCACAGCACTATCGGAGCAGAGTTTTTTCCTGCAAAATATATGGTCCATGGTGGCCAATACTTTTGTCATGGGTGTTATTTATTCGCTGTCTTTTATGGCAGCAGAAACCTTAACTAGAAGGGCCTTCCCCCAACAGATCAATCTATGGCAGATATGGTCTAGCGGCGCAACAAGTTCCATACAGATTTTGGGTCGCACAATAGGCGGCTACCTCATGATTGGTTTCGATCTTGCTTTCGTAATCAGTTTCTATCTCATAACGAAAAAATTGTTTGGCTGGTGGGATCCTGCTTCTACACTGTTTGACCCCGATGTCATTGCCACCCCCTTCCCCTGGATATCATCGGTCAGTAGAGCATTGGGCGCAGGGTTCTGGGAAGAGTGTCTTTTCCGCGCTGTACCAATTGCCGGTGCAGCGCTGATAGGTGACAGGCTTGGTCGACGCAAAACATGGATAATAATTGGTTTCGTTGTCCAGTCTCTGATCTTTGCCGCTGCACATGCCAATTATCCATCCCAACCAGCTTATGCACGACTGGTTGAGCTGATCATACCATCTATCATTTTTGGTTTGTTGTACTTACAATTCGGTTTGCTGCCCGCAATCATTTCCCATTTCATGTATGATGCAGTACTCATGTCTTTACCAATCTTTACTTCTTCTGCAAGCGGCATGTGGTTTGATCAGCTGATGGTTATTGTCCTCTGTCTTGTTCCAGTGTGGATAATTCTCGTGGGTCGCTGGAAAGAAAAAAAATGGACTGAACTGGGCAACAATTATTATAATAGTGCCTTCGCCCCTACGTCTGAAAGAATATCCAACAGCAAGACCCCTGTTGTTGATTTACCCGGTTATGTACCAACCACTAATAAGATCATTCTTCTATTCGGTGCCTTAGGAATTATTGCAGTCGTTGGGTTCAATCGCACACCCGATGCCCCCGGACTGGAAATAAATCGAAAAGAAGCAATTGCAATCGCGGAAAATCATCTGGTTAAAAATGGCATTCAGTTAGGGGATAAATGGAACAGGCTCACATCAGTCAGCCCTAGTGGGCCAGGGCAGCAAAACAGGTTCATATGGCAAACCGCAGGGGAAGATACGTATGATGGCTTAATGGGTAATTACATCGGTACACCCGGCATGAATGTCCGTTATGCAAAATTCGAAGGCGATTTAAATGAGCGCGCCGAAGAATACCAGGTTGCGTTGGACAATAAGGGAATGCCATTGAATATCACCCATAAACTGCCTGAGAATAAAACCGGCAATGAATTAAAGGAAGATGAGGCAAAAGATCTTGTATATGCAACAATTAATAAACATTATGGCCTTACACGGGAAGACATTGAATTCATTTCAGCTGAACCGTCAAAAAAACCAGAACGAATGGACTGGGATTTTGTTTTCAAGGATATTGTCACTGAAAAATTACCCGAGGGTGATAAACGAATCCGCGTTACAATAAATGGTGATGAAATAAGCAGTCATAATACATTTGTTTTTGTTCCGGAAGAATGGGATCGAAAGGAAAAGGATCAACAAGCCGTATTAGGTGTTGCCTCTAACGCTATGTCCTTTTTACTGATTATTACTGTTTTTGCAGCAGTCGTTTTAGGTATAATTCACTGGACCAGAAAAAAGATTACTACCGAACTGGTGTTCTATGTTATGGCATCCTTATTCATATTACGTCTGGTTTCTTTCATCAATCAATTACCATCGATTGTAGCTGGCTTCTCCACCGCACAACCATATAATAATCAGTTAGGTATACTGCTTGCTGGTGCAGTAGTTGGCGCCCTACTAATCTCAATGATTCCAGCGGTACTAACTGCGGTTGCCCATTTTCAAATAAATAACAGTAAGAAATATTCATCTGCCCCTGATTTTATCGAAGGAATTGCCATAGGAATTGGTCTAGCGGGATTTTTCACATTTACAAATTCAATGCAGCCGAATCTGAGCCCTTTGTGGCCAACTGTATCTCAAGGGGCGGCGGTCATACCATTTCTGGGAGTTTATATCAGTGCCTTAGGTAGCTTTATCATTTCGGCGGCATTCATGACCTTTGTAGTTCTATTTATTTCAGAAAAAACGGGATCCTGGAGCACTAGAAAAGGCTTATTTACCATTGTATTCCTTCTCCTAGGTATAATGATCGCCGGTGAGGATAGTGTTACTGGAATAGGGCATTGGATTATAAGCGGCCTATTAACTGGTGGTTTATTTCTCTGGTTATACAGTGCAGCTATACGATACAATACAGCAATTACAGTATACGCTGTCAGTACTATTATTGTTATAGAACTCGGTGTCAGGTTATCGCAAGGAGCTTTTCCAGGCGCAAGCGTAGGTTACATATTGGCCATATTAACAATCGTTGGTATTAACTTTTATTGGTCGAAGTTAGTAGCAAAATAATAACTGCAATTTTTTTCTAGCATTATGACAACCAACGATAACCATTATCAAAACACATTCACAGCGCGGCATATTGGTCCATCCCAGACTGATATTGAAGCGATGTTGGAGACGATTGGCCAAGAATCGCTCGACACTTTAATCAAAGCAGTAGTCCCGTCCGCAATCAGGTTATCTGAACCGTTAACTATTGGTGATTCAAAAACAGAAAAAGAACTGCTGGATGAATTAAAGACTATTGCTGATCAAAATATAGTTATGAAATCCTATATTGGGATGGGATACCATGATTGCATTATACCTACTGTTATCCAGCGCAACATTCTAGAAAACCCCGGCTGGTATACCCAATATACGCCCTACCAAGCAGAGATAAGCCAAGGCAGACTCGAGGCATTATTAAATTACCAGACAATGGTGTGTGATCTCACAGCATTGCCTATAGCAAATGCATCTCTTCTGGATGAAGCCACTGCTGCCGCTGAAGCCATGGCAATGACACACAGACTTAGTAAAGATCGCGATACATTTCTCGTGTCAAAAGGTTGCCATCCCCAGGTTATCGCTGTTGTGCTTACTCGGGCGGCACCCTTGGGGATTAATATTAATCTAAGCGATCATGTAGATTTTGATTTTACAGAAGATGTATTTGGCTGCTTGGTACAATATCCTGATACCAATGGCGCTATACACAATTTTCGACATTTATGTACCACTGCGCATGAACAATCGGCTTATGTAATCATCGCCGCGGACATTATGAGTCTGGCATTGCTCACACCTCCTGGTGAATTGGGCGCAGATGTTGCCGTTGGATCCACACAACGTTTTGGTGTCCCTATGGGTTATGGTGGTCCTCATGCTGCATATTTTGCGGTTACAGAACAATTCAAACGGCTTATACCCGGTAGACTGATCGGCGTTTCTGCAGACTGCCATGGCCAGCAGGCATACAGAATGGCATTACAAACCAGAGAGCAACATATTCGGCGCGAACGGGCCACATCAAATATTTGTACTGCCCAGGTTTTACTGGCCATTATGTCGGGTATGTATTCTGTCTATCATGGCCCACAGGGCATACGCAGAATTGCTGAGAAAATACATCAGAACACTTGCGTTTTGGCCGCAAGTTTGACTGCGGCAGGGTACAAAATACACGGCGATATTTTCTTTGATACAATTCGCGTTACGGGGCCAGATAATATTGTAGACAAAGCGCGTAGCAGTGGCATAAACATTCGTGATTTCTCCGATGGAACTATAGGTATCGCGTTCGATGAAACTGTAACCACAAATGACCTGAAAAATTTATTAACGCTCTTTGATACCGACCAAAGCCCAGCTGCTGACTCAGTTATACCATCAGAACTACAGCGTAAGTCAGCATATCTCACTCATCCGATATTCAATAGTTTTCACTCGGAAACAGAAATGCTGCGTTATATACACCGTCTAGAAACCAAAGATTTATCTTTGAACACAAGTATGATCCCGTTGGGATCCTGCACTATGAAATTGAACGCTACAACGGAAATGGTAGGTATCACCTGGCCGGAATTTGGTGGATTGCACCCCTTTGCGCCGCAGGATCAGACAAAAGGGTATAAGAAAATATTCGATGATCTTACCGCCTGGCTGGCAGATATCACTGGTTTACCAGGTGTATCACTGCAGCCAAATTCTGGGGCACAGGGTGAATACGCAGGCCTGATGGTCATCAGGGCATTTCACGCGTCCAAAGGCAATACAGACAGGAAAATATGTCTCATCCCTGAATCGGCCCATGGTACCAATCCTGCCAGTGCAATCATGTGTGGCATGAAAGTAGTAATTGTCAAATGCGACAGCGATGGCAACATTGATGTCAATGATCTGAAGGCCAAGACAAAACACCATGAAAAGGACTTAGCAGCATTGATGATAACTTACCCATCAACCCATGGTGTTTTTGAAAATTCGGTTCAGGAAATATGCAATATCATTCATGAAAGCGGAGGGCAAGTATACATGGATGGCGCAAATCTAAATGCCATGGTTGGCATCAGCCGAGCCGCTGATATTGGTGTAGATGTATGCCACATCAATTTGCATAAAACATTTGCCATTCCTCATGGTGGTGGCGGACCGGGGATGGGACCAATTTGTACAGCACCCCATCTAACACCGTTCCTGCCTTCCCATCCCGTAATAAACAACAACCATGATACTGACCAGGCTATATCGGCTGTATCTGCGGCTCCCTGGGGCAGCGCAGGCGTGTTACCAATTAGCTGGTCCTACATGGCCATGTTAGGTAGTGCTGGCATGAAAACTTCCACCGCTATGGCTATCTTGAATGCCAACTACATGGCAAAACTCTTGGAAGAACATTACCCAGTACTTTATAAGGGAGAAAATGGTATGAACGCACATGAATTCATTATTGATCTGCGACCTATAAGAAAAGAATCCGGTATCACAGATGAAGACGTAGCCAAGCGATTAATGGATTATGGCTTTCATGCACCTACTATGTCTTGGCCGGTACCTGGAACACTAATGATTGAACCGACTGAGAGTGAATCCAAGGCAGAACTTGATCGTTTTTGCACCGCCATGATTGCTATAAAAGATGAAATCACTGCAGTCACTACAGGTGCAGCTGATTCGGATAATAATGTTCTGAAAAATGCGCCCCATATCGCAAGAAATATTGCCGCAGACACTTGGGATCATCCGTATTCCAGGATAGCAGCTGTTTACCCAGCCGAATGGCTGAAGGATTTTAAATATTGGCCACCAGTTGGCAGAATTGATAATGCTTCAGGAGATCGAAATCTTGTCTGTACTTGTCCAGATATAAAAGATTACGAAAATATTGATTAATCATTGTATATCTTTATAACAGGTTCGGATCCATTTAGATAATACCCGCGGTACATACCCTCCGTATTGAATGGCATTGCTATATTCCCATTTTTATCCATGGCAATCAGACCACCTCTGCCCCCGCGCCCAGATAACTTATCAATTACTTGTCTGGCTGCTTGCTCTACTGATAGTGAACTATAGTTCATCAAGGCCGAAACATCAAAGGCCATATTCCCCCGGATAAAATATTCCCCCTGACCAGTACCAGATACACCGCAAGTTTGATTATTAGCATAATTTCCTGCGCCAACAATCGGTGTATCTCCGATCCTGCCCCAGCGTTTGTTTGTGAGACCGCCGGTTGATGTGCCAGCTGCAAGATTATCATTCCTATCAAGTGCCACACAGCCTACGGTACCATGTTTTTCTGCATCCTGTGCCTTTTGCAAGGCTTTCCAACGTCTTTCTGTATAGAAATAATCATTGTTCACTATTGCTAAGCCCTGTTCTTTAGCAAAATTATCTGCCCCGTCACCAGCCAGTATAACATGCCAAGTTTCCTCCATCACCTTCCGGGCAGCTGAAATTGGATTTTTAATCGTTTTTACTCCCGCCACTGCACCTGCCTGCAAGGTGCTGCCATCCATGATAGATGCGTCTAGCTCATTTGTTCCAGCATTTGTAAATACAGCACCCTTTCCAGCATTGAACAACGGTGAATCCTCCATGATACGTATTGTTGTTTCGACGGCATCCATACTAGAACCACCTTTTTCAAGGATTTCATACCCAGCTGCAAGTGCTTCAGTAAGTTTATCACGATATGCGGATTCCTTTTCTGAGGACATATTTTTCTTTGTAATGGTCCCGGCACCACCATGAATTACCAACCCATATACAACTGATTTATTTACAGTCGGTTTACTACAATACATCATGGTAAATGCAAAAAAGAAAACTACTTTTTTCATTATCTTTCCTTACAAAATATTGCTGATGTCAGTAAAATGTTTTCTGCCAGCACTAGATTTGATTATTCCGTAACGAGACCATTCATGTAAGGACCGTAATTTTTATTTAAGGTTACTTCCAACAATCTATTCTCGTAATTCATGTCTGCCGATACATGTACTTTTATATAATTATCTGTAAACCCTTGGTTCATACCATTAACAGATCGTTCAAATAATACCGGCCTGACCTGGGTGAGGAATTTGTCCTGGAATGCATATCGCTTTGAATCCGATAGAATGTGCAGTGTCTTGCTACGATGAGCCTTTTCCTCCTGCGGTACTTGATTGTCTAAACTGGCTGCTACCGTATTTTCCCTTTCAGAAAATGAAAAAACGTGTAGATAAGAAATATCCAAACTATCTAAAAAGGATCGTGTTGTAAGAAAATCCTCTTCTCCCTCACCGGGAAAACCAACGATCACATCCACGCCAATACAACAATCAGGCATCAGGTTATTAATTTGTTCAATCCTGGATGAATATAATGCAGTATCGTAGCGACGTTTCATGCGCCGAAGAATTGGATCTGCGCCCGACTGGAGAGGAATATGGAAATGAGGTACAAATTTCTTTGAATGCGCACAAAAGGTGATAATCTCATCACTGAGCAGATTGGGTTCAATCGAAGAAATACGAAACCGATCAATCCCATCAATATTATCCAGCGCTTGAATTAATTGGAAGAAATCTTCATTGCCATCAACACCATAATCACCAATATTCACTCCAGTGAGTACGATTTCCCGCGCTTCAGTATCGGCAATCTGCTGGGCAATATTCATCGTATTTACAATATTATCACTACGGCTGCGGCCCCGTGCTAAGGGGATGGTACAAAAGGAACAATTATAGTTACAACCATCCTGTATTTTCAGGTAAATACGCGTTCTTTCTGTTGCAGAAAATGATGGTTGAAAGGATTGCACTCTTTCAATAGGAGATTGGATTACTGTGGCTTTTCCATTTGCTTTCAGCGAAGATAGATGGGCAAATAAATTGAATTTCTCCATAGCGCCTACTACCAATTCAACGCCAGGTATTGCAGCGATCTCAGCAGGATGCAATTGTGCATAACAACCGATCACAGCAACAGCCGCATTCGGATTACGGCGGCGGGCCTGACGAATCAATTTTCTGGCTTCCTTATCCGCATTTTCTGTTACAGAACAGGAATTCAAAACATATACATCAGCTTTATCTCTAAAACTGACCTGCTGTAGTCCATGAGCCATCATTTCACGAGAAATAGTAGATGTTTCAGAAAAATTCGTTTTGCAGCCCATAGTATGGAATGCGACACGTGTAGTCGGAGTGCTCATTTTATCGTTTTTTTACTAAGGCAGAATTTCGGGCAGTGTTTATTACCTTCCAAGTCTATCAAATGTGATAGGCTTGTAATGATTTGACCTGGATCTTCTGCTGGGACAGGATAAAATTCATTTTTCATTTGTCGTGATCCGGTCCTGGTATAATTCCTCGTACAGAGGCATACACAGGTCAACCATGGCGGCCAGTTTGCTGGACACCGTTACCTTTTTTTGCACATAGGGTTTGAAACCAATTGTACTCCATAATTGATCATACCAGTATTTGCCCCAAATACCATCAGCTGGGTGGGGACCTGCTGCCCAGGATAACATTCCTTTTTCAAAGGGGATACCACATCTAGCACAAAGGTTCCTGAGTATACCGCTCGGATCTTGTAGTATATCTTGGGCATCAACCACTGGCAGTTTATTATTATGATACCTGTATAATTGAATTTGCTGTAGATAACCCAGTTCACTTGCATCGGTCAGTTCGTTTTTCTTCGAAAAGCTGGATATCACCTCTGCCGGTGTGCGAATAAGCAAACAATTCATCAAACCTTGTGTCCAGTCCAAGCTATCTTTAGGTTCCAAATGATGCGCCATATGTTTCTGATACCACACTTTTTTCCCAGAGGGGATTGTTGAGGTTATATCATTAATAATACTATGATAATCCCGTTTACAAGAGTGCAGTATCTCTTCTCGACCAGGATGCTGGAGTCCGGTACGCTGCAAATAGCAGGCATAGAATGGCTCATCAGAAACAAATGTATCAGACCGGCTGCTGAAAGACCGCATTATAGTAGTGGAAATATTCCGCGGCCCGGACCACATGGCTATTCGTACTTGGTCCATCAATAATTATTTACCGGGGTAACGTTTATTAATTTCACTGCGATAGAGTTCCTGCAGCCTTTTTGTGAGCGGACCCCTCTGCCCACCCGAGAGAACATGTTCATCAACTGCTGTCACCGGTAGTACTCCAGCGAATGTGCCCGTAACAAAAGCTTCATCAGCTGTATGAACATCATCAGTTAGAAAATTCTTTTCCATTACAGTGATATTATTGGCCTTGCACAGGTCAATAATGGCGCTGCGGGTCACACCATTCAGACAGTATTCTCCGGTAGAGGTCCAAACTTCTGAATCGCGCACAATGAAAAAATTTGTTGAATTACAGGTAGAGACATAGCCATGCATATCCAGCATCAGGCCTTCATCTCCACCAAGCCGGTCTGCTTCAATGCAGGCTTGGATACAGTTGAATTTACTGAGCGAATTTATTTTAGGATCCTGAGTGGACTCCGAAGCTCTGTTTGTTGTAACTGACACTAATTTTAATCCATTGGATTTTGAGTCCTCAGTTACGACTTTATATTCTGGAATAATGACAACAGTTGGTGGCCCCACATTCACTCGCGGATGCTGGTAGGGTGTGGTCTTCAATCCACGGGAAACGATCAACCGTAAATGAATATCGACATGCATATCATTCGCTGCCAACGTTTCATGAATTTTCGCAACCAGATCATTTTTGTGTATGCCAATATCCATTCCAATAGCCGCTGCACCCGCATATAGACGCTCAATATGTTCTTCTAAAAATACTAACTGACCATTGTGTAAACGTATACCTTCCCAGACACCGTCTCCCAATAAAAATCCACTGTCAAAGACCGAGACTCTGGCTTCCGGACGGGGCAGGATCTCGCCATTAATATAAATCAGAACATTTTCGTTCCGTGGATCCTGTATGTATTCATGTGTGCCGCCCGGCATACGATCAGGCAAGGTCATAGGATTTATTTAGATGTAAGGGTCCAGACGCCATCCCAATCATCTCCAGGAGGGTTGGTTTTCCAATGATCACAGCGGGGTATATAGACACGGCTAGGGTTTGTTTTTCGGCCGGGAAACATATCTTCTAGTTCATCAGCAACCTTAAATGCATCTTTAGCCTTATCCCAGTCCTGGCTGCGGTATAATTCAAGCGCTTCATGGTAAGCCTTTAGAATCGTTTTATCCTGTTCTGTTTCTTTCCCGGCCACGGCAATCAATTCATACACTTGTGCTGGCTCTGTTTTCCCCATCACTCTGACAAAATCCAGGTCTCGCCAGGTGAATTTATCCTTACAGGGAGTGTATGTTTCATTGGCAACTTGAATATAAATACCATATTGTTTTGCCGATGATTCAAGTCGAGCAGCTAAATTCACTGTATCACCCATCATCGTATAATTCATACGCATTGTCGAACCCATGTTCCCTGTCACCATTTTACCAGTATTAATCCCGATGCGATTTTGCATATTGTGCACAATTTCAGGCCAACGATCACCTTCACCACGCCATTTATCGCGCATTTCACTTAACCTTTCCTGCATCAATACAGCAGTCAAACAAGCATAATATTCATGATCATCCACAGGCGCCGGCGCTCCGTAAAAGGCGACGATGGCATCACCTATATATTTATCAAGAGTCCCCTTATTTTCCAACAGGGTGTCCGTCATTTCTGTTAAATAATCATTTAAAAGTTCTACCAGATTAGTAGCAGTAAGCTTTTCTGAAAACGCAGAGAAACTCTGGATATCAGTAAAGAATGCTGTATGGTAGCCTTCTTCTCCACCCAACTGCGGTTCTTCCTTGGCCTCATACATTTGATCAATCAATGCGGGAGATATGTAAGTACTAAAAGTATTTTTTAAAAATCGCTTATCCTTTTCCGCAACCAGAAAGTTGTATAAGAAAACACCTAAATAGGTTCCACCAAGGGATATGGCAGGACGAATAATTTCCCACATAACCAAACTATTAAAAAATTGATTGTAGGAATAAAGATTCCAAGCAAAGATGCCAAGTAATGGAACCGGAATTGTGTAAAGCGGCTTTTTTGGTATACTAACAATTATTCCAAGGAAAATTGCCAAGATCATAATAGTGTTAAAATTTGTCCGCGCACTGGTCGTGCTGACAAATTCATTCTGTAAAATACTGTGCATGGTATTAGCGTGTATTTCCACACCAGCAAATGTTTCCTGCACCGGCGTATTACGTAAATCCATTAACCCCGGCAAGGAAGCACCAACCAAGGCAACTTTTCCTTCCCAATAGGTAGGGTCAAGCATTTCTGGATCGAAACAATACATATATGGCAGGTAATAAAAAGTTTTAAACCGACCGTAATAATTCACAAACATGCGCCCTTTGTGATCAATGGGAATTTCTCTTATGACTGTACCTGTGGTATCGCTGAGTCGAAGAATTGAGTTGTCAAAGTCATAGTCAAATCCATCTCCAGGAATCCCTAGAATATCCATTACCGCGGCCAGGACAAGCGTAGGATACACATGGTTTGGTCCTTCAAAGTATATTGCTGTAGGTGCCCGCCTGATGATGCCATCCTCATCCTGGGGGAAATTGGCACTGCCGGCACGTTTTGCTGCACTAATAAGATCCATATGCGTATTGGTTAATCGATCACCACTCGGCAGCCGCTGGGCCTGTTCCAAAGGAAGGTTGATTAAATGGTCTGGACGATCATACCCTTCTGGTTCACTATTCATTTTGTATTGAAAATTCAAGGTATCTTCCTTTTCAAACACAAGCGCATGATACACTTTCTGGCTTTCATAGGTTGATAGTACAAACCGTGAAGGATCATTGCTAACTAGGTACTGTTCGGTTGCCTGGGAAAGATATTCTTCCTGTGGCGCACTTTCGCTGGTCAGTGCATTAACGAGGTCATAATTAAACGTATTTTCCGGATCAAAAATTATGTCAAAAAGTAGTGCTTTTGGGTTTCCTGATGTGACTACATCAATGAGTTGTCCATGGTACGCGTGGGGCCAATCATTATAATTACCAAGGCCCTCAATAGAATTCTGCTCAATATCAATGATGACAACGCTATCAATGGAAGCTTCTTCCACACCATCTACACGGGCCCGCATGCGGCTGTCATATGAACGGAACTCATAACCATCCAATAATTCTTTGATGAAGGAAATTTTTTGGGTGCCGAGACCTACAACAATAGCAACAGACAGTCCAATGAGTACGCCAATACCGAGGCGTTTTAGGAGATCATTCATCTAGGATAAATTAATTACTCCTTGGAATCCAGTTCTTTGTTCCATTTGACAAAATCCAAGTCCGCATCCTTACCCTGATCAAATTCAAACATGTGGTATTTGCCATCCTTACGGACGTTTATCTGCATTCCTTCTGCCAGAGTGATCCATTCCTCAAGCGTAACTTCGTAGGGCCCGGATACCTGTGTTGGGGCCTTGATTTCTGTTACTGGACCCAGGGTAAATTTTGGTTGACCATTAGGGCCCCCCGGGGCAAATGATTTTCTTCGATTCTGACGTTCTTCGATTACATTCTTTGCGGCATTCACATCCACCTTGCCATCGTAGACTAACACTTCACTTTCATCATCCCCGGCCTTGGCTCTGTATTTT